>TARA_B100001113_G_scaffold208021_1_pt1 | contig 10237 bp, 6 predicted proteins | sample TARA_B100001113 | Tara Oceans TARA_B100001113 (sample SAMEA2622402) | marine metagenome | biome: marine biome (ENVO:00000447); feature: deep chlorophyll maximum layer (ENVO:xxxxxxxx); material: "saline water (ENVO:00002010), including plankton (ENVO:xxxxxxxx)" | depth 50 m | reverse complement strand
CCGAGTTGGTCTATTAAATATACGCCTTTAGGAAATAGAGTCAACACCAAGATATAAAAAAATATAATTAATTTAAAAAAAAACAGGAAATGAGTAACTTATGTATTAAAAATTTTGCTTGAATGAATCACATCAGCATACTTTTTACTAAGATCAAACAAGTTTGCTTTATGAGCATCTAAATTTCGATCTCCAACACAATCTTCAACAACAATCGTTAAAAAATTATTCTGCAACGAGTCCACTGCTGTTGCCCTAACGCAGCCACTTGTTGTAACTCCAGTAATAATTAATGAATCTACATTCATCTCTTTAAGATGATCTGCAAGATTAGTTTCAAAGAATGCGCTAGCAAATTTCTTTTCAATAAGTATGTCCTCATTCGTTGGGGATAGTTCATCTATAAAAGATACTTCAGGAGAATTTGGTTGAAGAATATTTAATGATGGAAGCTTGTTTCTAAAAACTTTTGCCTCCTCATCATCTCTATAGATAGTAGTTGTAAAAATAATTGGAAGTTTTTTCTCTCTAAACCTATTAACTAATTTAATATTTGAAGCAATTAACTCAGGACAATCAAATCCAAGTGGCGATGAGGGGTCAATGAACCCTTTGCACATATCAACAACTACAAGAGCTGGAAAATTTCCAATCCCAGTTGGATATGATTGAAGATCTCTCAAAATTAATTAACTTTGAAATGTTGGTGAAACTGGAGGCTCAAGATTAGTCTCTTCTAAACTTCTGGCTTTAATTTCCTCGATTGTTCCACCAAAGTTAAACATTTCATCTGTCACTGTATCTTTTGCCATTTTAGATCTTAAAGCTTTTGTCTCTTTATCATTAAGAGTAAGGTCATCATTGATGACTACTCCATATCTTTTAGCTCCCTCAATGGAAACTAACTTTTTTGTTACATCAGACAAGACAATAGCAGGATCTCTTTCAAGAGGGTCTCCCCAGCCTCCACCTCCCCATGTATTAAAATAAAGCAAATCACCTTTTTGAACTTTTATTCCTTCGCATTTTGCTGGAATATATTCCTCACTTCCATCAGATCTTACAAGCATCTTAGTTGAACGCATGCCGGGCTTTCCTCCATTAACTCCCCAAGGATATGTAAGCCAACGGTCATCATGAATTCCAATATGGCCATCAACTAAGAACCTATACGCTACTGATAAACCATTCCCGCCCCTATGCAGTCCTGCTCCACCTGAATCTACAATAAACTCATATTTTTCAACTCTTAGAGGAAAATAAGCTTCAACAAATTCATTTGGGACATTTGTAAATGAAGGCCACAATGAATGGCCATCTGGACCGTCTCCTACAGGCCTACCTGGAACACCTCCAAAACCTATCTGAAATAATTGAAACCATTCACCCTTATCATCATAGCCAGAAAAGAATAAATGGGGAGAATCAGAAAAACCAGCTGCATTTAACATTTCATTGGGCGCTCCCATGCCAAGCAATGCTCCAAGCACATCAAAGATTCTTCCTAGAGCATGAGTCCTTCCAGACAATGCAGCCGGATAGTTTGGTTTTAAAAGAGTTCCTTGCGGAATTCTCACATCCACAAGGTCATAAAAACCATCATTAAAAACAATCTGCGGATCAACAACATTTATAGTAAATGAACCAAAAAACATTTTAAACATATCTTCGTTGAGATAAAAATTTACTGAGCTTTGAGCCTGCGGATCTGTTCCTTCAAAATCAAATATAGCAACATCTCCTTCACGCCACATCTTGCAGTGAATTTTATAAGGCCCCATTCCCATCCCATCATCGCATATGTAATCAGAAAACTCCCTGGGTTCTTCGGGAATAAACATTGAGATAATATGCTTCATAGCATCATAATTTCTTTGCAACATTATTTTCATGGTTGAACAAAAGATGTCATCTCCAAATCTATCAGCAATTTCATTGCATCTTTTTGCTGCAGTATTGCAAGCAGCAACCAATGCATTTAAATCAAAACGATTCCATTGTGATGTTCTTACATTGTGTAAAATTAATTCCAAAACATCTGATTGAAGCTCTCCTTTTTTATAAAGTTTAATGGGTGGAATGCGAACTCCCTCTTGAAATATTGTGGTAGCTTCAGTAGGGATTGAACCTGGAACCATACCTCCATTATCTGACATATGACCAAACATTGCTGACCAAGCAATATGCCTTCCATCTCTAAAAACTGGTTTTAGTACAATCCAATCCGGTAAATGAGAAACAGCAGCATTACACATATAAGGATCATTGGTAAGAATAATATCTCCTTCTTCTATATCTTCGTTATAAGCTTCAGTAAAACCATGAATAAATGAACCAAATTGACCTACCACCATTTTCCCTTCTTTATTTGCAATCATTGGAAAACAATCTCCCTGCTCCCTGATTCCAGGTGATAAAGCAGTTCTGCTAACCAATGCATCCATCTCTTCTCTTGCATTTTTTAGAGCATTTTCAATTAGGTCAACCGTAATTCCATCAACATCAATAGTTTTTAATGGAGATTCGTTTGTTTCAATTATTCGTGCAGGCATAGTTATTTTTTTGGATTAATTATTAAATTACCGACTTCATCAACTGCGGCTTCATGTTTAGGCAATATAACTGTAGTTGAATCCATCTCAGATACAATTGCAGGCCCTGAAATTAAGTGTTTTGAATGTAGTTTATTTCTATCGTATATTTTTGCTTCATGCCAATCTGATTCATGATAAAAACGTGACTCTTTTAAAACTGCTTCCTCTAGGGATGAATTAGATGTGCTATTTACAGAGGAATTAATATCGGATTGAGCAACTTTTACAATTGCCCTTATCATTAAAATTTCATGGCCATCACTTAATTTAAAAGTAAATAACTGATAATGCTCATCATCAAACGCATCTGTTATTAATTGAATACCTTCTTTAGCATATTCTTTCTCATTAAACTCTATTGTGATTTGGAATGCCTGGCCTGCATACCTAACATCTGCTTGATAAGTGACCTCAAGATTTGCATCGCTAACTCCGTCTTTTATTAAAGACTGAGATGCTTTATCTTTAAGATCTCTTAAATCCCCAAGAAATTTTTCAGTTGTTATATCTTGTGCCATGGCCAAATAGGATCTTGAAGCTTCATCTTGAATTTGAGTAGTTGCATCGCCATATGCACATAACACTCCTGGTCCAGGGGGAATAATAACTGGGAAAGAATTTGAAAGAATACCTAATGCGTTTGCATGAAGAGGTCCAGCTCCTCCAAAACCTACCAAAGCAAAATCTCTGGGATCAAAACCTTGCTCAACCGAAACAAGCCTCAAGGCTCCAAACATAGATTCATTGACAATTTTTATTATACCTTCTGCAGCCTCCATCAAATCTACACCTATGCCATCTGCAATAGTTTGAACAGCCTTTTCTGCAGCTTCTTTGTCTATAACCATATCACCACCAAGCTGAACATCACTGGGCAGAAGACCTAAAACAATATTAGCATCACAAACTGTTGGCTGATCTCCCCCTTTCATATATGCAGCAGGACCAGGAACTGCCCCAGCAGACTCTGGCCCCACTCTCAATGCCTTAGTTAACTCAGGAACAAATGCAATAGAACCACCACCAGCTCCAACAGTTCTGACATCTACTGATGGAGCTTTAACTCTTACATCTCCAACTAAAGTTTCCCTGCGAACTTTTGCTCTAGAATTTTGAATTAATGCTACGTCAGTAGAAGTGCCGCCCATATCAAAAGTTAAAATATTGTCATAACCTGCTTGATTACAAAAATGTATTGCGCCTGCAACGCCTCCAGCAGGTCCTGACATCAAGTGATTAACTGGTGAGTCGCCTGTTGCGCGACTTGACGCAAGACCTCCATCCGATCGAAGGATTGATAGCTGAACATCATTACCTAAAGATTTTTCTAAACTAGCCTGTAAATTATTTACATAATTTGAAACTTGTGGTCTTACATAAGAGTTCAAAACAGTAGTTTCAGCTCTCTCATACTCTTGCATCTCTGGAATAACTTCACTTGAAATAGAAATAGGTATATCTGTAAAAATTTCAGCAGCAATTTTTGCTGCTTTAACCTCATTTTCATCATTGATATATGAATTTACAAAACTAATGGTTAGTGCTTCAACCTCTCCTTTAGCTTTTAGATCATTTAATTGTTCTTTGAGATGATCCTCATCGAGTTGAACAGAAATATCTCCGGAAGCATCTGTTCTCTCTTTAACACCATAAGTTAATTCAAGTGGGGCTAGCAAGGGTCCTTTTACAAAACTAACCCATCCGCCAAGACCTCCAGGACAGAAAGATCTTGCTACCTGTAAAACACTTTCATATCCTGCAGTAGTTAATAAACCTACCTTTGCTCCATTGCCTGTCAAAACAGCATTAGTAGCCACGGTTGTGCCATGCATAACTAATTTAATATCTTTAGGATTTACTCCGGATTGATCACATATTCTTGCTACGCCATTAAGAACACCAATTGATGAATCTTCTGGTGTTGAAGGAACTTTTGCAGTAAAGGTTGATCCATCTGATTCATTAATTAATAAAAAATCAGTAAATGTTCCTCCAACATCAACGCCTAATCGGTATGACATAAGAATTTAATTCCTAATTAAAAATTATATTTTAAGTCTATTCCATAAGTAGCATAAGGTGCTTCATGTATGAATGATCCGCCAAACTCTGGAGCAGGAATTACCTCAGCAAGATACTCCTCATCAGTTATGTTTCTTCCCCACAAAGTAAGGCTTAATTTTTCTCCAATAAGAGAAGCTCTAAAATCAACTAATTCATATGGATCTCTTACTGCTCTTGTCATATCTGATGCAACCGGGAATCCAAGTAGAGCCGTCCAAACAGAAGGCCCTTGATCATCTTGAACAGTGTGGAACCAAGTCTCACCGACTTCCATATAATCCACTCTTAATACAAGGTCATAATTTGCAGAGAATGAAGTCTCATACTGCAATCCAAGGTTATAAGTATGTTCAGGTGCTAACGGAGCATTATTACCAACAGTATTTGGCCTATGAGCATTCTTTTTAATTTCTCCATCAGTAAAGCCTAATCCACCATCAAGTGTTAAATTATCAGAAACAGCATATTTGAAATCAAGCTCTGAACCTGAAATATCCAGCTGATCAATATTTGTTACAACTCTTAAGAGACCCCATGGACCTGCAAAAAATTCAAAAAACTGATTATCATCAACTTCAGTTTCAAAAAGAGCCCCGTTTACTTCAAGCCGTCCATCAAGATATCTTCCCTTGAAACCAACTTCAAATGATTTTGAGACCTCTTTTTTAAATGTATCAGACACTCCCAATCCAGCTCCTACAACTCCTAGGCCAAAAGGATTACCTGAATTCAGCCAAAATTCTGTTGTAGCAGCACTTCCAGAAGAATTAAATCCTCCAGATCTAAAACCAACACCATAAGATGCATAAACAGTTGTATTGTCAGCACTTGTCGTTAATGAAATCTTTGGTTGAAACTGATCAAATGATTTATCACGAGATGGAATAATATCGCCAACTGCTCCCATAGCAGGATTAATTGGCGTTCCCCCACCATAATAAAGAGCAGAAGCAACTCCAGGAACATTGTTATTTACTGAGCGTTTTTCTTTGTCGTATCTACCCTCTATTGAAAGCTCTGTAACATCAGATAAATCAACTGAATATTGTCCAAATATAGAGAAAACATCTGTATTAAAACTATCATCGAACATTAAATCTGTTGGATTCTTGCCTGAGGCTGGAACATAAGATTTATATTCAAAGCCCTTACCTAGATCTGCGCCATAAGAAACAGCGACATCTCTTTCAATTTCTGCATAATATGCACCAATCAACCATCTAGAATCTTGATTTTGATCGCTGCTAAGTTTTAGTTCAATAGAGATATCATCTTGATCTCTTGATTGAAATTGGTAACCATCACAGGTATGGGGAAGGTACGGACCTAAAACAGAATTTGCCGCAGAAGGAGCTGTACCAGGTGCTGCAAATGAGAATCCTGGAGGCAATGAGTTAATTAATGCTAAATTGCTAGCTGTATTAGAAGCAGCACATGATGGAACACCAAAATAACCTCCAAAAGCACCTGAGGTTCCATCTGATATCAAAAATTCTTCTAGATGGTTATAAGCCAAAATAGCAGAAAATTCTCTACCATCACCCATGTCTTCTGTATATTTTAAAGAAATATCTAAGGTTTCCTGCTCATTGACAGGGGGTACATTAAACATATATGTAAATTGATGTGTGTTTACATCTTTATAAAATTGCTCAGCACCAGGAGTACCAAAGCCCTGAAATGCGGGTAGAGCAAATACAGCATTAAAATTAATAGTTCCTCCGCTTGCCTCACTGATGCCGGCACGAAGATCCCATGAGTTATCCCCGTTATCTACCAAAAATCTTGTCCTGATAGTTGTGTCTTCAAAAAAATCTACATTATTTAATCCTGAGTAAACATTAGTGTGCTCTCCATCAGTTTCACGTGTACTTAAAGAAAAACGTGTATAAATGTTTTCGCCCATTTTTCCAGAATTTACAAATTGTAGTTTTGTTGAATCATTAACTCCCAAACCGACTACAGCAGTGCTTTCTGATTCCTCTGAAGGAGCTTTTGTAGTTATCAATATAGCACCAGATGTGGCATTTCTTCCGTAAAGTGCTCCTTGAGGACCTTTTAGCACTTCTATTTGAGCTATATCCAATAATTCCCTATTAAAAGCATTGGGATTAGTTTGCAAAACACCATCAACCACAAATGCAAAATTAGATTCAGCATCCCTAGTGGATGTTAATCCTCTTATAGTAACTAGAGTATCTCCAACATTTACAGTGTTTGCCATTACTACGTTTGGAGTTAAGGCAATAAAATCTTCTGGTCTTTGAATACCAGCATCTTCGATATCACTTGAAGTAAAAACACTCATAGCAATAGGAACATCTTGCAAATTCTCATCAACTTTACGCGCAGATACCACCACCTCTTCAAGAGTGGGCTCAGAAATTACGCTCAGAGAAATAAAAATAAAACTAGCTGCAATAGCTAATCTGTTGAAAGTGTTATTAAAAATCATGTTCTACCCCCAAGTAAAAACTTATATAATTGATTTTATACATTAAAAAAACTATTTAAACAAATGCTTAAAATAAGGCATTGTAAGTTTTAATAATTGAAGAAAGTGAGCTTTGTAAACTAATATTTTTCTTAAATTCAATATATATATAATTAACCGATGACAAGCGTAAGAAAACCTCTAGGCAATATTAAAGTTCTTGACTTAACACATATGTTATCAGGTCCTTATGGGAGCATGATACTAGCTGACTTAGGTTGCGAGGTTGTTAAAATAGAGCCGCCAAAAAAGGGTGAAGGGACAAGACGTTTGCTAGAAAACGATCCTGATTACTCTGTTAATGGAATGGGTGCTTATTTTTATACTCTTAATCGAAACAAGAAAAGTGTTGCAATTGATCTTAAAAAAGATCAGGGCTTGAAGGTCTTTTATAAGCTAGTTAAAAAAGCAGATGTAGTTATAAGTAATTTTTCAGCCGGCGTAACAAGAAAGTTAAAAATAGATTTTGACACTCTTAGCAAGATCAATCCTAAAATAATTACTTGCACAGTAAGTGGGTTTGGTGAGTCAGGCCCTAATTTCCAGCGTCCAGCCTTTGACCAGATTGCTCAAGCCCTTGGAGGTGGCATGTCAATTACCGGTCTATCGGCTCAAGAGCCGATGCGCGCAGGAATTCCCATTGGAGATTTAGGTGGCGGTATGTTTGCAGTAATGGGAATACAAGCTGCAATAATAGATAGAGCTAGTTCAGGGGTTGGACAAAATGTTGATATTTCGATGCTGGACTGTCAAATTTCAATGTTGAACTATATGGCAACTATGCAAACTATGTCAGGCATTATTCCAGAACCAATAGGCAACTCACATTTTGTTCATATGCCATACAATTCATTTCTTACTAAAGATTACCCTATTGTCATAGCTGCGGTGGGCGATCAATTTTGGCCAAGACTATTAAAAATTTTTAAAAACCCTGAGTTACAGGATCCGATTTATGAAACTGCCTATGAAAGGCAAAAAGATAAGCAAAAATTAGAAACAATTATTCAAACAGAACTATTAAAAGAAAATTCTAACTATTGGCTCACTGAGCTTGAAAAGGAATCTGTTCCATGTGCAAGGGTAAATAATCTTCAGCAAGCAATTCATGATGTACAAGTTCAATATAGAAATATGCTTGTAGATGTTCCTCATCCTGAGGGAGGATCTACAAAAATTCCAGGCAATCCAATAAAACTATCTTCAGTTAAGGATGAAGAATTTCTTGCGCCACCGCTTCTTGGAGAGCACACTAAAGAAGTTCTAGAAAAATGGCTAGGATTTTCTATTAACGAACTAAAGAAATTAGATAAACAGCAAATAATTGAGATAAGGAAATGAATTCAGATTTTGTTTATATAAATGAGGTTGGTCCAAGAGACGGGCTACAAAATCAAAAGACTATTCTTTCTGCAAATGATCGTTTAAAGCTAATTAAATATTTAATTGAGGTCAATATTCCGGGAATTGAAGCTGCAAGCTTTGTTAATCCAAAAGCTGTTCCAGCTATGGAAGGAGCTCGTGAGATAATACAAGGTTTACAAGATACTGCAAAATGTGAAATTTCAGTTTTAGTGCCTAACTTGAAAGGGTTTGAGCTAGCAAGAGATGCAGGCGCCAAGATCATTACAGTTGTCCCCTCTGCTACTGAAACAATGAATCAGAAAAATATCAATATGAGTCTTGATGAAACTATCTCAAATTCTTGCAACATATTAAAAGAGGCAAAAAACTCCAACTTAAGAACTCGCGCCTATGTATCTGTTGCATGGGAGTGCCCTTATGAAGGCAAAGTTGATAGCAAAGTGGTTTTAGATATTGCCAACCACATGCTTGTGTCAGGGGCTGATGAAATAATTCTTGCAGATACTATTGGCGCAGCTAATCCATCGAGCGTTGGACTGTTGTTCAAAAGCTGTGTAGATGAATTTGGTCATGAAATCCTGTCTGGTCATTTTCATGATACTAGGGCAATGGCTTTGGCAAATGTATGCGCAGCTCTTAACGAAGGAGTCAGAAAATTTGATAGTTGTATTGGTGGATTGGGAGGATGTCCGTTTGCACCTGGTGCTGCTGGCAATCTAGCCACAGAGGATCTTGCAAATATGCTTGATCAAATGGGATATACGACAAACATAGATCTTAATAAATTATCTAAAGTCGTTTTATTTTGTGAAGATATGCTAAATACATCTCTTGGAGGCAGAATGTCAGCCTGGCTGAATAAGACAAATAAAGCTAGCTAGATAAGATTCTTTAGAAAATTTTTCCCGCAATTTATGCCAATTTGATAGTCAGCTTTCATAATATTGATATTAGTTGTAACTCGTTTGGTTGCTAATCTTTTTGGGGGGCAAATCTGGGTAATTTTACAGTCGCTTGGTGGATTATTGATAAATTCAAGCGCAGCATTGTAGGTTGCTGTATTAGTTTTTAAAGCCTTAGAAATATTCGGATATTCTCGTGTGGCAAAAGCAGCAATATAATTCTCTAGCTTAGTTTTTCTAATAAATGCTTGTTCATACGTTCGGATAATTACAATCTCTCTAGCTCCCATCTCATATGCTTTTTGGACTGGAATTGGATCAGTAATTCCGCCATCATATTTTCTTTTACCTTGTAACAAAATTGGATTCTTCATTAACACAGGTAAAGAGCCAGTTGCTAACATTTCATTTATATAATTTTCTTTTGAAAGTTTTATATATTCTGGGTTACCGCTTTCAGCATCAGATACTACGACATAAAAACTTTTTTCTTTTAAATGATTTTGCAAGCGATCAAAATCAATAGGAAAAACCTTATTTGCCTCTTGGTAGAGTTTTTCAAAGTCCATGATGCTTTTATTCAATAAAATATTAGAGTATTGAACATACTTCCTGGATGCAGAAAATAGCATTTTGTCTAGGTTGTAATCAGAAACTTTCAATAAATACCAAAGCTGAACTACTGCTCCATTAGAAACGCCTAAATGGATATCAAATGGGTTATAAGATGCCTGGATGAATGAGTCAATAACACCGAAAGAGAATACTCCCCTGCTTCCACCGCCTTCAACAATCAATGCTGTTTTATTTTGCTGCAT
>TARA_B100001113_G_scaffold113856_1_pt1 | contig 10238 bp, 9 predicted proteins | sample TARA_B100001113 | Tara Oceans TARA_B100001113 (sample SAMEA2622402) | marine metagenome | biome: marine biome (ENVO:00000447); feature: deep chlorophyll maximum layer (ENVO:xxxxxxxx); material: "saline water (ENVO:00002010), including plankton (ENVO:xxxxxxxx)" | depth 50 m | reverse complement strand
CGTCGCGGCGTCGGGGGAATATTTTTTGATGACTTACGTTTAACAGATAAGGAAAAATGTTTCAATTTTGTTCAAGACTGCGCTGATTCGTTTTTGTCGTCTTACATCCCCATCCTATCAAGACGAAAGGATTTGCCATTCACAGAGGAAAACAGTAAATGGCAACAAATTCGGAGAGGACGTTACGTCGAGTTTAATCTGGTGTATGATCGAGGCACTACCTTTGGCCTGAGGACAAATGGGAGAATTGAAAGCATCTTGATGTCACTTCCCTTGACTGCAAGATGGGAATATTGTCATGAAATAGAATCCGATTCTGAGGAAGAGCGCCTACTCAAAGTTTTGAAAAATCCAATAGACTGGGTCAAGTGAAAGGGTTTCGTAATGTATCTGCTTCAAGACTGGATCAGATACGGGGATGAATTACGCCGTCCACTCCATATCCTCCCCCAGGTATCCTCGTCCTCGCACATTGCGATTGTAGGCGGCGGCCTTTCGGGTCTAACAACAGCATATCGCATCGCGGAGAAAAGACCTGATATCTCCATTACTCTGATTGAGAAGGGAAAATCGCTGGGAGGTGTAATCAGCACATGGAAAGATGGCGAATGGTGCTGTGACTTGGCAGTTAATGCAACTCGGCCACACCCTGCAGTTTGGCGATTGGTTGATGATATCGGTCTAGGGGAGAAGTTTCACCCATCAAACCACGCCGTTCGCAGACGCTGGATTTACGAGAACGGCAAATCGCACCCTCTGAACCCCCTGACAGCAATCAAGATTGGTCCGTTGAATATCCTCAGGTCAATCAATAAAGTGCGTAAAGGAGGACTTTCAGTCGACCAGTTAATCCCAAACAAAATGATCGCTGACGCGATGACACTTGGCATTGTGAACGATACCGCAGCCAATGTGGATGCTGATTTCTTATTTCCTAGATTGACCAGATTCGGGCGAAACCCTGTTAAAAGGTGGTCTTCGATTAAAAGAAAGATAAAACAAACATACCCTCTTTTTACACCCAAGAGAGGGACTGTCGCTTCTTTTGAGGGAGGCATGAGTACTTTGGTGAACCAATTGGAAAAACAAATCGGAAAATTACCAAATGTCAAGATTCTGCTTAACACTAGTTTCGAAAATACGGGCCAAGCAGCAGATTTCTTCGGAATTCCTGAATCATCGGTAATTTGGGCAGCCCCTGTGAATAATGAGAGACCCTCCAATAAGCTATCCGTATTCGTAATCGGTTACAAGGAGGCAGATGTTAAATCTGTAAAGAAGGGATATGGCACACTAATTCCTGAATCAGACATCCCAATAAGTGGCATTCTTCACGAATCGGATATTCATGGATCAAGAAGAGCACCAATCGGACATCGTCTGTTCAGAATTATGGTCCCGCATTCTAGGTGGGATGGCGACAATGAGGAAATTAGGCAATATGTTCGAGAATTATTGTCTAATGCAGATCCAGTAATTTTCGAGAAGATAGGTGAAAGAACGATTCCCTCGTACCCCCCAGGATATCTATCGAAAATTTCCAATAGTGACATCTCAATCAATCGAATCGGATGGAGTTTCTCAGGAGTGTCAATAACACATGTGATAGCAGAAGCTGAGCGAGTTGCAGATTTTTTTAACAATAAAGCGGGCGGTTCAGCCTAGATTTATGCTGGAGATGCGATGGCAGCCCTCCTCTAGAATTTCACTCCTCGTTCTCCATAGCTCTTAGTCGGCGTATATGGTGGGGATTCACTTCTCCTTGGACTTCTTTTCCTTTCAGATTCAAGACGGATGCAGCAGCCAATACAAGAGAAAAAACTGCCATGGGCCTTGCAGCATTCCGGGAACCCCAGAGGTCGCCTCCAAGAAAATGGAGTGAGAATAGGATTACACTTGCAAATATGCAAATAGACATTATAGCCCGTTGTCCCATAATTTCCGCTTTCTTGGAACGAGCTATTGTACCGATACTCATCCACAGGATGACAGCGATTCCACATAGGCTCACTGAAAGAGTCTCAAGTATGCTGAGCAGAGGCATAACACTGCCCATAGATGGACGTCTGTGAAACTTTCCGGGCTAGATTCAATCCACACAACGATAGACGACCTCTTCAAGAGGTGCCCATGGTGAACGCCAGACGGTGGGGGCTGCCCGCCACTCGTCGCGAGGATCCTCCCTATTTCACAAAGAGTCAGATCGTGTCAGTTTTTGAACAAGTGGCGATTCTGCTGGAATTGGATGGAGCAAATCCATTCAGAGTACGGGCATATCAGAATGCTAGCAGAGCCCTTGGTCAGATGAATCGTCATTTAGTTGAGGTAATCGAAACAAATAGATTAACAGACATCAAAGGAATAGGGAAAGGGCTCTCCTCTTTGATAGCGGATATCGTGATGAATGGCGAATGGGGGGACATACAATCTCTCTACGATAGAGTTCCTCCAGGATTAGTTGAGATGGTTGGAATTCCAGGGTTGGGGCCAAAAAGAGCCAGGATATTGTCCAAAGAGTTAGACGTTTCATCAATAGAGGCACTAAAATCCGCATGCGAGAATAATGAGGTTGCCTCTTTGCAAGGCTTCGGGGAGAAAAGTCAACAGAAATATCTTGAGGGGATCGAACTTTACCGTAGAAATCAAGGGAGGACTAGATTGGATGTGGGGTTGAGGTTTGGGTTGGCTCTGGAGAAGAGGATTTCCAATATTTCTGGAGTCGAGAAGGCACAACTCGCTGGAAGCGCAAGACGCAGAAAGGAGACCATAGGCGATTTGGATATAGTAGTGGCAACTCGTCAAGAAAATCGCTCTTCAGTAATTCAATCAATCCTCAAATTACCTGGGATTGCAGACATCAAGGGCTATGGCGAGTCTAAAATTAGCCTCATCCTCGAGCAGAGCGTTCTGGATTCCTCATTCCCAACTGGCAGTATCGACAATGCCCTAAATGAAGCAATTCTTGGTCGTTCGGAAGATGCGACCATAGACGCCCAAGTAAGGGTCGTGTCGCCTGAGACATTCCCATTTACGTTGGCATACTTTACCGGTTCAAAAGAGCATAATATACGTATGAGGCAGATTGCAATAGACAACGGATTGAGACTCAATGAATTTGGGCTCATTCCTGAGCAGCTTGCTGGCGACCTAAAGGGTATAGACGCGGCCACTCACACGCTCTTTTGTGGCAACGAAGCAGACATATACTCTCAGCTGGGGCTTCAATGGGTAACTCCTGAACTTAGAGAGGATATGGGAGAGATTGAGGCAGCTTCGGTGAACGGCATCCCTGACCTGGTGGAATCAGATATGATAAGGGGCGCGCTGCATAACCACACCGTTGCTTCTGATGGTTCCTGCACTTTAGAGGAAATGGCGTCGGCAGCAATGAATTTAGGTTGGGAGTATCTTGGAATCGCAGAACATTCCCCTGCGTTGAACATCGGAGGTCGAAGTATCGGCGTAGATCCTGTCGAGGTATCCGTCCAAAGCGATATTATTCGAGGATTGAATGAAAAATGGAAGGAAAACAATGTAGATTTCAGGATATTTCATGGCACGGAATGCGACATACTCCCCGACGGAAACTTGGATTATTCTCCAGAAGTTAGAAATCAATTCCATCATGTTATAGGTTCAGTGCATGCTATCGGCACATGGAGATCAAGGGATGAGCAAGATAATACTGATGCAATAATCCGAGCCTTGGAAGATCCAACGTTTACGATACTGGGCCACCCAACAGGCCGCATTCTACAAGCAAGAGACGGATTCCCCATAGATATGGTTCAGATTATCGAAAAAATGGGCGAAATAAACTCAAACGGGACACTCAAGGCTATAGAAATCAACGCGTCCCCCTATCGCCTTGACCTTGATTGGAGACTCTGCAAAATCGCTAAAGAAAATGCGGTGCCCATCGTGATCAACCCGGATGCACATAGTGCAGAAGGCCTCTCTGATGTCTCATATGGCGTAGATATAGCACGAAAGGGATGGCTTCGTAGAGAGGATGTCCTCAATACCAAATCTGGTGATGAGTTGGACATCATCCTTGGAGAATAACGAATCCTCTTATCTCAGCTGTGCTGCCGATTGACAATGGGACTCGGCCGAGCGCTTGTCTTCGCATCGGTCATGGTTCTGCCCGCATTTGTGGCAGGACTGTCTTCATGGATTCTTTTCGGAGGTAGCGAGTCTTGGCAAGATTGGCAGTATCTAACATGCTATGCAGTTCCCGGAGTTCTGATTATGTCTGCTTTCATAATGGGGTACAAGGGAGATAAAGAGGTAGAGCAATGAGGCGAATCGAGAAAGCCCAACGGATCAGTAAAATTCTTGAAAACTTGTACCCACATACCCCCGTACCACTTGATCACAGTGACTCATACACTCTTTTAGTAGCAGTCATGCTCTCTGCGCAGACAACTGACAAGAAAGTAAACGAGGTCACTCCCCAACTTTTCAAACTTGCATCAAACCCTGCCGAAATGGCATCTTTGGATGTAACGGACATACAATCAGCAATACGGCAAGTGGGCTTGGCGCCAACAAAGGCAAAAAACCTCAAGAAAATGGCAGAGATTATTGTCGACAGAGGAGGGGAAATTAAGGCAAATTGGGGCTATTTGGAGTCTCTTCCCGGTGTTGGTCATAAGACCGCCAGCGTCGTTATGGCTCAAGCCTTCGGAGTGCCTGCATTTCCTGTCGACACCCACATACACAGGCTGGCTGCCAGATGGGGATTATCCAGAGGCACTACGGTTGAAAGAACCGAATATGATTTGAAAGCCATATTCCCAAAACCCATGTGGAACAAAAGACATCTGCAAATAATCTTCTTTGGTAGAGATCACTGTCCTGCAAGGGGGCATGATCTGTCTAGTTGCATGATTTGTAGTTGGGCCGCGACAAAGAAAAGGATTAGAGAGGAGATGAGACGTTAATCTAAGATCTAAACAAAACGATCAGCCCTATTACTGAAAATGTCGTTCCAAAAGCAAGAATAAATGGCCTATAATTTTCAAGTTTATCCATATTTTCCCGCGCCTCATCACATCTACCTTCGTCCCAATCGGTAATTTGGGCTATAGTTCCAACAGTCGTATCGCAGTTTTCCTCAATCCCTTCCTCGTACAGATCAATTGCATAACCACTACCCGCCCAAGCAAGAATCAATATTCCACCCACTAGAATTAGAATAACTGAGAACACCTTCGAGAGTTTGCCCATGTCCTCCCCTCCCGTATCAATGATTCAAACGTTCTTGCGTCTTTGACGTAAAGCCTCAACTGCGACAACTGCCAGCGGGGCCTGAAGGTTGTATGACGGGACAAAACCCTGCATAGGAATCTTCACTATGGAATCACATTCCTGGAGCAGGTCCTCTGGGATACCATGTCGTTCCCCGCCTATCACGAGCATGCAGCGTCCCGTCAAATCGATATCCCATGGTTCTACATCTCCTGAATCTTCAATCCCAATTATGCGATAGTTGTGAGTCCTAGCTAAATCAGACGCTTCACGCCAACTCATCCATTTTACTGGGATGAACCGGTCTGCCTTCATCGAAGCTCTCGAAGATGCCTTCCGCCCGTCGGAATTTAAGTCAGCATCAACAAATACAGCAGAGCCCCCACTGACTTCGATTGTCCTGATTGCAAAACCGATATTGACGGGATATTGGGCACCCGCAAGTAGCCATATTAATTCCCCTGATGCCATTATTTCGCCAATCTCCGCAGTCGGATCCCTGTGAAGCAGGCCAAGCGCCTTCGGGGGTTCTGAAGTAAATGGCATGTTGGCCATCCTCCTAAGGTCATTCTCAGAACCCTCAATAATCTGCAATCCACGTTTCGAGGCTTCCAAAAGTAGTCGGTCCAGCGCCTCTGATTGAGTCCCCCTCAGGACAAGTATGCGAGTAACTTGTCTTCCTTTATCAATGGCCTCTAAAATAGCATCCACGCCTGAAATTTTCAGATTCCCCGCCATGTTCATTCCTCTCTATGCCATTCTATCGGTTGGATTATCTCATTTCTACGAATAAAGGGGAGAGTCGATGCGGGGTTGTCATAAACCGCCAGTATAGCCTCCGAACTCGCAACAAGACCATTGTTTTCAAGCATTAAGTGCAATTTATTTATCATCCTCAGGCTTTTTTTCCGATGGGAAAGGCCGGAGAATTTCAAAACCGCCACGACCCCCCCTTCAACGTGAAGTAATTCAACCCCCGAGTCGGTAGGATTTGGGAGGTCACTCATCCTGTGTTTAGAAGGCATCGTGAACGCCATGACCGAGAAATCACCAGATTCCCACATTCGCACCGGCGCAGTCATGGCAATATTTCGAGATTGATCATTCCTTCCGAAAATGTACGACGCGATTCGCCTGAACGCCTGATTTGTATTACGATAACCCATTCCCTCGACGATCACTCTTGCTTGAATAGTATCCGCATACCGTCTTATCTCAAAACCATCGTATGTCTCAATTATCTCGAAATTAGGCTCCTCAATATTTTCAGACAAAAAATGCAACTCCAACCGACTAAAATCAGGAAATCTTTTGATAAATTGGAATCGGCTTCATCTTGTGGGAGTTGGATTTATTCAGTCTCCGATATATATCCAAGACTTCTTTCTGACGGTTTGAAAGATCTTCCGAATGAGCCAAATTGGCTTGATTCATCGCCCATTCAAGTTCCTCGTACGTTGCGCCGATTTGGTCTTCATCTGTTCTACCGTCTGTCCATAATCCATCGTTCGGAGTAGAATTTTGTATATCCTCAATTACACTCATTTGCTTGGCCAAGGCATAAACTTCCGATTTCAACAAATCTGCGATTGGAGAAATATCCACACCTCCGTCGCCATATTTTGTATAGAATCCCACTCCAAAATCCTCTACCTTGTTGCCCGTCCCAACCACAATGCCGTTTCTCGAACCAGCTATGGCGTAAAGTGTAGTCATCCGTAACCTAGCCTTTGTATTCGCCAGAGATATCTCAGTTATTTCAAGACCATTTAGAGCCCCTTCGACGTACGAATCATAAGATTCTGTCAAGTCAACAAGGTGACTTTTGACATTAGACCATCCATTTTCTAGCCATTCTATGTGACGCTTTGCCAGGTTATATTGAGATGAATCTTGATGAATCGGCATGTTGACTGCAATTGTTTCCAACCCACTTTTAGCGCAAAGTGTCGAAGTAACAGCAGAGTCAATCCCGCCTGAAATACCCACAACTAAAGCAGAAATTCCATTGTCATCTGCATACTTCCTGATCCACTTTGTGATATCCTCACAAAGCTCACCCCAATCTTCCACGGTCACTAAGAAGAGCTGGCTGCTAATGGACTATTGTACTTGTCTTGGGCGATATGAGTATCCATCTATCTCGGGGGACATTGAAATCAATTGCCCGGCTCGGAGTGGGCAATGGAGACTGAGCAGGGGGGTCGCCTTGACCCAGTAGCACTTGAAAATGATCTCATCCAGTTATGGAACAATGAAAATACGTTCCAAACATCCATAGAAAACAGAAAAAATTCTGGAAAACCGTTCATATTTCTTGAAGGCCCCCCTACAGCAAATGGCAAACCTGGAATCCACCATGTCCTCTCTCGGCTGTACAAAGACATGGTCTGCAGGTGGAAGACAATGGAAGGGCGTATAGTCGAGAGGAAAGCAGGATGGGACACTCACGGGCTGCCCGTCGAAATTGAAGTCCAGAAGCGATTGGACTTGATGTCAAATGAGGCTATCGAAGCGTATGGGATGGAGGCGTTCAATGAAGCGTGCAAGGAAAGTGTCTGGACATATGAGCAGGCATGGCGTGAGATGACTGAACGAATGGGTTTCTGGGTTGACATGGACGATCCATATGTGACTCTGCATGACGATTACATTGAATCAGCGTGGTGGTCGCTAAAACAGATGCACGACAAAGGCTTATTGTTCAGAGGCCACAAAGTATTGCCATATTGCCCCCAGACAGGTACTTCTTACTCCAGCCATGAGGTGGCTTTGGGATACAAGGAAGTCTCAGAGCCAGCCGTCTTCGTAAAGTTTCAACTTGTGGATGAGAATGCATCCATACTAGCATGGACGACTACACCCTGGACATTGCCCGGAAATGTCGGCCTTGCCGTCGGACCAGACGTGGATTACGTGCGTGTTAGAATCACAGAACCCCCCTCGGGCGTATGGGACGGTAGAGGAGGTGCAGAAGTGGGCGAAGAGATGATTCTTGCAAAGGATTTGATGAGTCACGTGCTCAGACACAAGGTAGAGGTCATATCCGAGATTAAGGGTTCTGATCTTGAAGGGAGGAAGTACATTTCTCCCTTCCCAGGGGCCATCGATGGAGACAACCATCCCGCTGCTTGGACAGTGGTGACTGCTGATTTTGTTACGACTACGGATGGAACCGGAATAGTGCATACGGCGGTTATGTACGGGGAGGATGACTACAATCTCGGAATGAAGGTGGGATTCCCCGCACAACACACTGTGGACATGAATGGCCAATTCCTCGACGGAACCCACCCTGAACTTGATGGGAGATACGTCAAAGAATGTGATGACTCAATTATTGACCTCTTGCAACTATCTGGTAGGCTCTACAGAGAACACCAATATGTGCATGATTATCCTCATTGCTGGCGAACTGATCACCCGCTATTGTACTATGCAATGGACAGCTGGTTTGTCCGTATGACTGCCGTTAAAGACTCAATAATGCAACATAACGAGTCCGTTGAATGGGCTCCTCCTTCCACAGGAACAGGTAGGATGGGTGAATGGCTTTCCAATTTGAAGGACTGGGCGATAAGCAGAGAGAGGTATTGGGGAACACCCATACCAGTCTGGATATGCAGTGAGTGTGGCCATGAGCACTGTGTTGGTAGCCGCAGTGAAATGGAGGCAATGCTTGCTGAGGGGTCTAACATGCCGAAAGAGCTTCACAGGCCACATGTGGATGATGTAAAGCTTAGTTGCCCGTCCGGGGGTTGCTCGGGAGTGATGAACCGTGAGCCGTATGTAATGGATTGCTGGTTTGACTCAGGCTGTGCGTCATTTGCTCAATGGCATTATCCCTTCAAAAACCGGGATATATTCGAATCATCATTTCCGGTGGATTATATCTGTGAGGCAGTTGATCAAACTCGTGGTTGGTTCTACTCGCTACTTGCTGTAGGAACGACAGTCTTTGACAAACCAACGTATCGAAGTTGCCTGTCTCTCGGACACATACTCGACAAGCACGGAAAGAAAATGAGCAAATCAAGAGGAAATGTGGTTGACCCGTGGGACCACTTTAACTTGGAGGGCGCAGATGCGATTAGGTGGTACATGACAACTCAAAGTTCTCCATGGCAGCCTACAAACTTCGATCCCAATGGAGTAAGGGAGTCCTATGCGAGGATGTTCCTGACCCTATGGAACGTTTTCAGATTCCACGCAGACTATGCTGCGCTAGACTCATTCGATCAAGCCGGCGAATTTGATGCTCCTGATGTGGAGTACAGACCCTCAATCGATCGATGGATCCTTTCTCAAGTTAGCAACATGGCTGAAAAGGTAGACTCTTTCTTCAGAGTATGGGATTTCCATAAGGCTGGGAGAGAAATCGAACGATTCGTCGTTGACGACCTGTCGAATTGGTACGTCAGGAGATCAAGACGACGACTTTGGGACGAGGCCGAGAGTGCTGACAAGGCAGCATGCCACCATACCCTGCGAGAAGTCCTTCTAATCACATGTAGAATAATGGCGCCTGTAGCACCATTCATGCCAGATAGGATACACAGGGACTTGACAGGAGCATCAGTTCACCTCGCGGACTGGCCTTGTGGTTCCGAGACCATGGACAGCACTTTACCGCCTCGAGATAAAAGATTAGAGTCCCGCATGGCTCTCGCCAGAAACCTGGCTGAGGCCGGCCGAAGAATCAGAGTCGAATCGTCTCGAAGACAAAGGCTCCCATGCAGGAAGGGCTGGATTGTGGGCGATACGGATGTAGGGGATTTGAAAGACATACTCTCGGAAGAACTCAATGTCGAATCATTGGAGAATGAAGATGATTTAGAAAGATTCCAAAAGATAGAACTCAAACCCAACAGGAAAAGCCTTGGTAGGAAATGCACATCAGACTTACCCGCTGTTCTGAATGAGCTCTCGGAAGTGGACCCAGATTCATTCCTGTTAGAAATACAGGCGGGAATAGCACATCTGGC
>TARA_B100001113_G_scaffold101593_2_pt1 | contig 10259 bp, 4 predicted proteins | sample TARA_B100001113 | Tara Oceans TARA_B100001113 (sample SAMEA2622402) | marine metagenome | biome: marine biome (ENVO:00000447); feature: deep chlorophyll maximum layer (ENVO:xxxxxxxx); material: "saline water (ENVO:00002010), including plankton (ENVO:xxxxxxxx)" | depth 50 m | reverse complement strand
GAATCACAACCAGATAATGCCTCTCCTCTATCCTTTTCAAAAGCGGTCCTATTATCATCGGTTACTTGTGCGGTAAAGTACCAAATATCACCAGTAGATAGTTTATTTGGAGATGTACTTTGAAGATTGATATATGTTCTAGAAACAACCCATAGAGATACTTCAGTATACGTGCCTTCATGAAGTGCATCTCCCAAATATGTATAGCTGAGTGTAAAATTACCAAGTTCATGTTCCTCTCCTATTGTCAAGTTTACTTGGAAAATACCATTCCTGTCTGTAATCACTACATCATTTAAACCATCAGCTGACCAAGTATAATTTACCGGTACTTCACGTAGAGGTATGCCAGAATTATCAGTTAAGCGTGCTTCTATTGAAGCATTCTGGCCTCGATAAAGGCGCGGTGCTGTGGTTACTGTGATATCTGTAGTTCCTATCATAGAAACATTACCAAAACTACCAACCGGAGCTAATACCTGTTCTTGGTTTCCAGTAAAATAAAAGTTAGAATTGACAAACCCTGATTTTAACCCAAATGTTCCTGCAGCCCATGTAGAGTCAAATGTGTGATTAAATTCGAATCTTGCTTCTCCTTCTATTGTTGAAGGGAATCCGGATCTTCTAACTTCCCCTACACCTTCGAAAACTAAATTCCGATCTTTATCGACTGCAAGTTGCATACGATCATAATCATATGGATTCATGGTCCTATTCCAAACCTGTCCTTCTACATACAAAGTTTCCCCAGTAAACATTTCTGGAATAATTTCACATCTAATTGGACTATCAGGATCTGATGGATCTGCAGCACCACAAGGCGGCACATCAAATGCTGCACCATTTTGTAATCTAGTAGCCCAATAATTACCGTCGTCAACATGAATATTTGATTCTAAATATTCAACTGTGACGAAAGGCTGATTGTTGTTATCAAGAAGTGCCCCTCCTGCTATTTCTGCAAATGTTGAAGGTTGGCCGTCCCAAAGTATTGGGTATGCTTTACTAATACTTACTTCAGAATAATCTAACCCTGCAGCAACCAAAGAAGGTTGATGGAATAATGCTCTCCAAGCACCAAATGAAGACCCTGTGAATTGTGTTGCATCATAGAAATAAACGGGCCTGGTGGCAGGAGTAATTAATTGAGTCTCAACAAACATTCTTTTCATGGATCTAATGGAAAAGCTATCAGTTTCGGATGGTTCTAAGTATGGCCATGGCCAATCATAACCCAGAGAAGGATCTACGGAACCTATGAATGAATAATCACCAACATCTAGATTTGTTGGAACTTCTAAGTAAGGAGAGCGGATAACCTCATGCTTTTTTGTGAAATTATTCCATAAAATTTCTTCCCATCCTCCAGCTATTGTTCCTTCACCATTATCTAGGCTACTATTATATCGTACCTGCTCCCATGCACCCACAATACCATTAGATTGGTTGAATCTTAAATTCGCCCATCCATCACTTCCTGCTCTGTATCCAAATCCATATCCATCAAACTCAGTAGGGTGAGTGACATTTCCAAAAATTCCTCCATTTACTTCGAATGAAAATGGTGCATTAGGTATCCTATTGTCAAAGATACCTCTATCATAATCAGCTGAATAATGAGTCTTTAAACTAATTTTTAGAGGCATCTCTTCTGAACGAAATTGGGTACCCGCACTGTAACCAGATGTCGTATTAGCCCTAACTTCAACAGGTATATTCTCAGAAACCGCACTATCATGAATGAACATCTCAGTAACTTCAGCATACACATAATACGTGGAATTAGAACCAACTGAAATATCTTCAGGGAATAAAAATTGACCAACTGTATAACGACCATTAGAATCTGTCAAAACATCTACTGTTTCTAATGCAACAGTTCCATTTCTAGTCCAAATTATTTGTATCTGTACTGGTATATTGGCTGTTGGTACAAAGGAACCGTTATCAGCTAATAAATTAACTTCTCCTGAAAATATTGCAGGAGTAATAGCATCTAACCACAATACTGTAGGTGAATCAAGTGTTATTCTAGTGGGAGTTTTATCATCTTCATCCAGAATTCCGTCATTATCCGAATCCCAATCAGATGTTTCTGGATCAAAATCTTCTTCTGAATGGTCAAAGTCTGCATCAGTTCTATTGTCAGCATCGTCATCTATATCATATGCATCTGGGCCAGTAAATGGGTCAGAAGGATTTGCAATCGCAGAGCCATTACCAAAATCATCATGATCCCAGGGATTGGTGGATTGTGAATTAAATCTTGTGGGCCATAATAATACTTCATCCTCATCTTTCATACCATCTTGATCATCATCTTCATCGACGTCGTCTCTTAATCCATCATTATCGTGATCCCAGGCAGAAATAAAAGGAGTGATTCCTGATAATTCATCATCATTACTGATACCATCGGCATCCCAATCATCATCTGCCCAATCTGGTATTCCATCATTGTCATGATCCCAAACTGATTGTTCTTCACCTGTGAAACATATATCTATTGTTTCTTGGAATTCATCAGATAATCCATCATTGTCATCATCAGGATCCTCGCCATCTGGAACGCCATCATTATCATTATCTACGTCATAATACTGAGGGAATAACAAACCTTGACCCATTACTCCTTGATCCCAGACCGCTTGATACCATCCATCGTCATCCGGATCAGTATCTAAGCCATCATCATCAGCATCTGCACAATTACTTCCTATGAAATAATACGTCCCATCATCAGTTGTTCCATCATCATCCCAATCATCATCTAAATCTACTTCAAGATAATCCCAAGTACCATCATTGTCGTCATCTATATCCCAATGGTCATAAACTCCATCAAAATCATCATCTAAGTCTGCAGTATCGTTTGCCATACAATTTGGTTCTAGATTTCCAACAATTGGTGCGCCACAGTCATCATCTGGATCTACATTATCATCTAATAAATCCGCTAATTCATCAGGGAAAAGATTTGCATTACCATCTGATGTCCATTGGAAAAGACCATTGTTTAAACCAACGTAAGCAACATAGAGATCTCTATTATTCTTGATGTCATTATAGGTTACAGCGGCAGTAGGTGTGGGGTTGCTGCCTGGATCGAAAGTAAACCACCAACAATTGCTGGTGCACTGATTATTTCCTTGTGAGTTTGAACCATCATATGCGCCATCATCATGTGCTGGATCTGGCCTGCTACTATATGGGACAGTGTAGATATTTCCACCAGTTTGTGTAGCTTGTAATAGTGGGAATGCATATAACCATGCCAATGGAAGCCCACAAGCAAATGGTCCAGAGGCCAATCCAATAAGGAATGCCACGGAGATATCGCACTCACTATCATCAAAAGAGCCTCCAAATTGAGGATTATTAATGTCCAAACGTCCATCAGAACCCTCATCTTGATCCCACCAATTGGGAAGTCCGTCTGAATCCATATCAACATCAATTCCATTGATTAATGAATCACCATCCATGTCAATATCAAAGAAATTGTTACCATTGAACGGGCTCCATTGTGTAACTACTGCCCAGTACATTTCTGGAATAATTCCATTGGCTGTTATTGTTACTGCCCCGTCTGTGGCATATCCATTGTAGGGTAAAACGAAGCCTTGAACATACATAAATGGACTGAAATGCCAGTACATATCGAAAAGTAACGTGAAAGTACCAGTATACAATCCACTGTCAGTACTGCCATCAATTATATCTCCATCGGAATGCGGATAGGTGTTTGTAAAAATATCTGTATTATCTGTATCCAATATTCCACAATTACCATCATCTGGATCATAACGGTCAGGAATACCGTCATTATCATCGTCCCAGTCTTCATCATTAGCAAGACCATCGCCATCAATATCTGTATCAATAGAATTTAAACCATCATCCCTATATTTTGAACCATTCAAAAGATGTAAATCGTTGTCATCATCTAGGTCACAATTTTCATCAATATCTAACCAATCAAGTACTCCGTCATTGTCGTCATCTACATCTACCCAATTATTCAAACCGTCTCCGTCCCAATCATTATTTCCAGTGTATGATTTACGCATAAGTATACAATTATCATCTGGGTTTTGTGGATTAGGATTTTCAAGAGATGGGCAATTCCATGAGTCAACTTCAGAAATTGTAGAATTCATGAATGAGTCTAATTCGTTTACTATGCCATCATTATCCAAATCGTATGGGAGGTCTGTAATATCTATTGCTGGATTACCTAATAAACTATCAGGAGATATTGGGGCGCCAAGATCTGTATCTTTCCAATCCCAAACTAAGTCATAATCAGAGTCTATGGCCCTGTAAATATCATCATCTGCATCTCTATCATAATCAAGTTCACAATCAATGCCAGGAATACCAATTGGTTGTTCATTAGGAAGATCTCCTTGACCGTCTCCATTAGTATCTACTTGCATACAACTATCAGGTATTCCATCATTATCATCATCTACATCCCACATATCTAGAAGGCCGTCGTTATCATCATCTGTATCAGAAGAGTCTGGAGATCCATCATTATCATTATCTGGATCAATAAAATTAGGTATTCCATCATCATCTAAATCTCCATCTATAATTTGTGTAAATGTTTGTTCCAATGGATGCCATACTGTTCTTTCCTTTGTGACGAAATCAAATGTATCAGTACCATAAACTGCAGGGTCAATAGTAAATGCTTCTGGGAATAATTTTCCAGATTCTTCTCTTACTACAACTTCACCATCGTAAAAAGATGAATCCGGATCTGCATAGATTACTGTACCAATATCATTAAACGTGTGACTAAAAGAGTCACCTGGAGCAATTGGTCCACTATCAAAAGAAGCATCACCTGCCCTAACAGTTCGATCAGATATTGCATTGTTTGTCCATATTATTGTATCGCCTTCTTCGATAGTTATTGACTGATTAGAAAGTCCAGCATTAGACATGGAAATATCATATTCATCTGTACCTGCCCATACCTCAGCCTCTGCCCAAGGAGCAGAGAGAGTAATATTGGATGTTAACTGGTCATTCCAAGGATGAACATCCCAAATGTCTTCTACACCATCATTATCATCATCATCATCAAAATAATCTTGTTCACCATCTCCATCAAAATCACATGGCCATGTAAATTGATCTAAACGAGCGTCATTATCATCGTCTTCGTCGTACGTACCTTTTCCACTACCATCTATGTCTTCATCGGGCACTCCATCATTATCATGATCGAACGGATTTTGATCCACCAAATAACCAGCTCCAACCTCAGTAAGAGTCCATGGGTGAATAGTAGTAGGTATTACGTATCTATCTGAGGTTACATTTCTTGGGTCTGAACCCTGTCCATCCCAATCAATCGGCCCTTCTAAAATCCCATCATTATCGTCGTCCCAGTCAAACTCGTCAGTAATACCGTCGTTATCATGGTCAAAAGGATCGGTACCATAACATCCATCAAATCTCTCAATAAGATCGCTTATTCCGTCGTTATCATCATCTAAATCATTTAGATCGCTTATTCCGTCATTGTCATGATCGTCCGTATTAGTCTCTTCCAAATAAAATTCATAATCTGGATTTAATGAAAGTGCTGCTGGGTCAGAAATCTTCCCATAGGAAGATGCTGGATCGTTATAAAAAATATCTGTATACATGGGATGATTGAAAAAATCCGTATTTTGGGATTCTAATGATTGGCCATTTGGCTCTTCAGATGGCAAAGATGTTTCTTGAAAAAGAGATTTATTAGGAGATTCTGTTTCATTGACTAAATCGGATTTGGTATTAAAATCTTGAAAAGAATACATTTGCGTGCTGAAAATCATTATTGAAACTAGAAATATTGCAGAGAGAGTTTTCTTTTTGGCTTGTATATTTACATCATCTGTCAGTCTTGTTCTCACTACAATCACCTAAGTACTCCTATACGAGTTATTATCACTTATGAATAAATTGTTTGATTTTGTTTTATTGTATCAATTAGATGTTATAGTATCATCAAAAAAATATAATTTGTAATTGTAGGATGGCTATTATTAAATTAGAAAGTAAATGGCATTATGACATGGTCAACGGAAGGCAGTTGCTTAATTCAAAGATACACAGAGCGATTGTAACTGAAGCGAATTTAGATTACATAGGTTCTATTTCAATTGATGAAAATCTAATGGATGCAGCGAATATAGTCGAATGGGAGAAGGTACAAGTTTTAGATATAACAAATGGTTCTAGGTTAGAAACATATGCAATAAAAGCACCCAGAGGTTCAGGAGAAGTATGTATTAATGGAGCAGCTGCGCATTTGATAAGTCCTGGAGATTTAGTGATTTTATGTACATATGTTATCTTAGATGCGGAAGAGGTCAGTGGACATGTGCCGAAAATTGTTCATGTAGATAATAACAATCAAATTATAGAGTTATAATCTCGAAAAATAATTTTATTAATTTTTCTCGCTAACAGTTTGATAGTGACCACAAATTGTATCAAATACATTTTTTCCCGTGCATTGAATTAAAACTTCAACACCACGATTTGTTGCCTTTCTATTGATTATTTTATGAACTGTGTATTCCGAACAAGCTGGACAGGTGATTTTAATATTGGTTGGTTTTTTTTGAGTTATTTCTTGATTACTATTTTTCTTTTTATTTCTTTTTTTCCTGTTATAATAAATTTGATATGAAATACTGAGAATTGCAATTATTCCAGACAATTGTAATTCTAATTCTTGACGGGAGGTTGGTAAAACACCTTTGAAAAGAATATTCAAACCATTAGCTATTAGGAGTCCTGAGAAAAAACCAGCAAGAATTATTGGCATGGATTTACGTAAAATTCTCCTAAATACATAAGACAAGAATATAACTATCAATAGGATAATATATTCCAGTGCATCATTTGTAATATTTGGGATTGCAGGTAATTTTGAAATATATTCTAGGAGATCGATATTTCTTTCAAATTTTAAATAGTCATAGGTAAAAACAAATAAAATAGTGGGCCCGCCTACTGAAATAAAATCTTCAGTTGTCTGTACAAAGGAACGAGCCATGAATGCTCCAATTAACAAAATTAATACAACCATGATACTTTGTGGGATAGGAAAATCTGATGGAATATGAGATACAATTTTGGATTCATATATGAAATATGCTATTATTGCTCCAATTAATCCAAAAATTCTGTAAAGCCGTGTGTTATTGATTGATATCCCTAATGCATAATGCCCAACTACCATCCTTTTTTTTTCAGCGGGGTCTCTGAAAAGATAGATTCCTGTTGACAACAAAATAGTACCTATGACATATTGTTGCACACCTACAACTAACTAATTCATATTTTATAGTTTTATAATGATTTTTTGATAAATGTGATTTTGTTCTATATAATTCTAAGAACGAATTGTATAAATAACTGAATAGTGAAGGTCAATCATAGAGTATAATGAGATGTATCAAATGCCTAAATTAATTGATTATGGTAAAAAAGATATGCATAAAGAAACTGCCTTAATAACAATATTTGTTCTATTTATTACGATGTTTTTTATTTTCCAAAGTAATTTGTTAGTAGATGTACCGACATTAGATACTGTTGTTTCTTCAAATTATTTGTCTGATGAAATGCTTGCAATATTTCGTACTTTATGTGCCATACTGAGCTTAGTGACCTTGGCGTGGGTAGCATTAGACCCCAAGGGATCTCCTGATTATCCTCTTTATTTCGAAGAACGAATTAATCGTAAAAGGCATTCATCAGGCATAACCCGTCTTGCGGCTTTTACAATGTGGCATTTTGGTCTTTTTGGTTTAAGTTTCGCAATTTCTGCTATGGCATCATGGATTCATATTTCTGGTAACGAAGTTCCCGATTGGATGCTTATTTCTAGCCCTGCACTTTTTGCTACAGCATACAGTTGCGCGATATTGGTGACATTTGTCGTTTCTTTTCATATCATAGACAATGAACTGAATAGGGGGAATAATATTGATCATTTATTTTATTGGTATGAAATAGTAATGCATAACCTGAATGTTGTAATATTAGGAATTGCATTGATTATAAATAATATGGAGATGGATTGGAGATATTTTTCTTATGGGATAATTTTTGGTATAATTTATGTTTTTTGGGCGAGATTGTATGTAATTTTAGCCGGGGTCTATATTTATAATTTCTTAGATCCAAGATTAAAGGGCGCTCCTCTAATTCATATTATTCTGTTAATGTTATTGGTATTTTCATTTGTAATTGTAGTGTTATTTGAAAAATTAATTAATTGGAATATTATCATCGGTAGTTTATTTATGATCTTATTTACATTTTCCATAATTAGAATCAAGCAACCAGAATACCCACAATAATTACGCTTTTTTCAGATTTTTTAATCGGGATTCTTCCCGAATTGGAATATGTATTAGAGAAGAAATGATACCTGCTGCTATTCCGACCCACCATACGAAATTATATGACCCATGAATGTCGTATAGTATTCCTCCGAGATATACGCCGGTAAAACTACCTAATTGATGTGAGAAAAATACTATTCCATATAGGGTAGCCATATATTTTAAACCATAAATATGTGCAATTAATCCACTAGTTAATGGAACTGTTGCAAGCCAAAGGAATCCCATAGCAAATGAAAATATTAGAATTGAATTAGGTGTAATAGGTGTCAAAATGAACCATATTGCTGCTATGGAACGTCCTGCATAAATTCCAGATAATATCCACTTTCGGGGATATCTTTTACCGGCCCATCCTGCAAGTAAAGTTCCTAATATATTAGCAAAGCCGATTACAGAAATGGAAAATCCTCCAAGAGCGGCTGTAGTTTCTATCCCTAAATCTCCACACCAACCAGAAGGATCTATTGGTGAGCTCATTTCAGTGACAAGTGCAGGAAAATGTGCTGTTATAAACGCTAATTGATAACCACAGGAAAAAAATCCAATAAATACCATAGTGAATGAGGGGTCTTTGAAGGCTAATTTTAAGATATCACCCATTTTCTCTTCTAATTGTTCTTTAGAAGTAGGTGCAGGAGACTTCATTAAAGGCAATAAAAATAAAGTTGTTAGTATCGATGCAGCAAAAATAAGGAAAACGGTTTGTACAGAAACTTGGTTTAGAAGTGCGACAGCAGCAATCGGACCAATTACTTGACCTAAAGAACCAGCAGCAGTTGTTATTGCCAAGCTCATAGATCTATGTTCAGGGGCACTTGCTCGACCAACTACTGCAAGTACAACTCCAAAACCTGTTCCTGCAATACCAAAACCGACTAATACCTCATATATTTGATACTCAATAGATGTGGTTGCACCAGCTGTTAAGACTAATCCAAGAGAGTAAAATAATACCCCAATAACAATAGATTTGCGATCTCCTATTTTCTCAGCTATTGCTCCAAATATTGGTGCTCCAATTCCCCAAGCCAAATTTTGAATGGCAATGGCAAGGCTAAATTCAGCTCTTAACCAACCAAATTCGTCTTCTATGGGTATTTGAAATACTCCAAAAGATGCACGGATTGAAAAACCAGTTAGAATTATTAAACAACCCGCAATCAAAACAGGATTGAACAATACAGGATGTTTTTCCATGTAAAGGGGCAATGAAAACCTCAAATAACTTTATCTTAAAATACTCTCTGAATTTGAAATTCATAAATAAGATTTAATTTAATTGCTTTGACAGGAATCTAAAATGGTGGCAATAGAATTGAGTTCTGAAAATTCAGAAGTACCTTTTCCACTATTAAAAAAAACAATTAGACGTTATGATATCGATTGGCTAAGAGTTATTCTTTTTGGACTATTGATTCCTTTTCATGTTGCAATAGGAATATATTGGTCAACCTATGGTGCAGAGATTAATCCCAATATTGAGGAAATAAGAGACAAAAATGAGCTTGAATTCGTAGATGAAAGTAATGACTACAGTGCTGAATCGGTCACTTTTACTAGCATGATTTTGCATTGGATGCACCAATGGCGACTTGCAGCATTATTCATGATATCGGGAATGGGTACTGCATTTGCTTTCAAAAGTCGGACTTGGAAGACATTTCTAAAAGAGCGGAGTCAACGTTTGCTAATCCCCATGTTTTTCGGTGCATGGACTATAGGCTTTGTTGGTTCAATAATTCTTGGAGATGAAAAACTTGAACCAATGAGTCTTTCTATTTCATTTCTTGAAGGGATTGTTTGGAGATCTCTAGTTTTTTGGATACCAATATT
>TARA_B100001113_G_scaffold109664_1_pt1 | contig 10260 bp, 8 predicted proteins | sample TARA_B100001113 | Tara Oceans TARA_B100001113 (sample SAMEA2622402) | marine metagenome | biome: marine biome (ENVO:00000447); feature: deep chlorophyll maximum layer (ENVO:xxxxxxxx); material: "saline water (ENVO:00002010), including plankton (ENVO:xxxxxxxx)" | depth 50 m | reverse complement strand
CCTAAAGCCATAAGCATTACGAGAAAACCACTAACTAAGAAAGAGAAAGTATTAAAAATATAAGCTGTTTCCGTACTTACCTCAGCGTTAGCTGTACCAGTCATAGTTAGGAATGAAAGCCCAGCTATAATTGTAATTTTTTTAAATAAACTTTTCATTTTAAAATATCCCTATAAGTTTAAATTAACCGCTAATAGCGTATGTAATTACAAAGAAAGGATCGCTGTCATCTCTACTACTATCAATTATTCCAAATGAAAAACCAGAGTCAAAATCGATTGAAATACCGTAATCGGTTTCTTCATCTGCAGCATCATAATCGTAAAAACCAAGGTGAAAACTTATGCCTATTTCCTCGGTAGCTGCAAAACCTGTATCGATTGTGTAATACACGTCATCACCGAAATCCATATCCCAATCTGCATCTGCCAAGATATTCGCTCCTATTGAAAATGCTCCAATATCAGCAGAAATATTTACTTCACTGAAATCATAACCCTCATCAGTATTATCAGGATAAGCATAGTAAATGTATCCAATACTTATGGGGCCAAAGCTGTACCCAGCATAAACATCTAGTTCATAAGTAGTATTATCACCAAAATCTACATTTGATACCCAAACGCCAGCTGAAAATCCTGACTCACCAGAAATATCTATACCGCCTGAAACTGCTGCACCTTTTCCTTGTGACATTCCTCGCCATATATACTCACTTGTTACGGCGGCATTCCATTCAACAGCTGCTAAGGCAACTCCTGACATTGAAATACTTAATATACCTGCAACTAAAAACTTTTTAATTTTATTAGTTGTTTTTTTTATAATCATTTAAATCTCCAATTAGTTATTAGTGAAACTGCAACCTATAAAAGCAATTTCAATACCAACTTTTGAAAAAATTAATATTTTTTTAAATTTTTATAATTTATGAAAATTTTTAAGAATAAATATCTATATTAATCAATTGTTTATATAGTCTTCAATAAATTCCATTCTATCTTGCCCAAAAAACATTTCGTCGCCAACAAATATCGTTGGAGCGCCAAAGGCACCTTTTTTGACAGCGTTTTCAGTATTAGAAATTAATTTATTTTTAGTATTTTGATCAGATATTCTTTTAATAAAATCATCAGCATCAAAATTATTATCAATAAGTACTTTTTTAAGAACTTCATCGTCATTTAGATTTTTGGGTTCTATCCACATATTTTTAAACATAACATTTACATATTTTAAAAAATCGCCATCTTCTTGATAAGAGACAGCTCCTCTCATTAGAGATAGTGTATTAACTGGAAAATAAGGATTTCTTTTATAAGGGACTTTGTATTTATCAGCAAACCTTTGAAGGTCTACCATCATGTATTTTCCTTTAGCGGGAACAGATGCTGGTGGATTATTTCCTGTGGCCTTAAAAACTCCTCCTAATAAAATAGGGTAATATTCAAGATTAATTTTATTTTTTTCAGCAATTAACTGCAGTTGTGTAAATGCTAAGTAAGCAGTAGGACTGCCAAAATCAAAATAAAATTCAATATTTTTCGCCATCTTAAATCTCCCTAAGCAGATGTCCTCCATCCGCTATAATAGTTTCACCAGTGATATATGAACCTGCATCACTTACTAAAAGCAATAATGGACCATCCATTTCACTAAAATCTCCAACTCTTCTCATTGGTATTCTATTAATCATATTATTACTTAAATCAGAATCGATAAAATCTTTGTTGATATCAGAGCGCATATAGCCTGGTGCTAAAGCATTAACTCTTATTGAATATTTTGCCCATTCCAAAGCCATTTGCCTAGTAAGGTGAGATAAGCCTGCCTTAGAAACGCAATATACACCATTTCCTTTTTGAGCAGCCTCTCCACAAATTGAAGATATATTTAATACATTTCCACCTTTTATATTTTTTTTTCTTCTACCAGCAACCCATTCCTTTGCAAGAAACCAGGGTCCCCTTAAATTTGTATTTATTACTAAATTCCATTCTTCTGAAGTTGTTCCATCAATAGATCCTACAGTGGTGGTCCCTGCATTATTAACTAAAATATCTATTTCACCCATACTAGAAATAACTGAATTTAAACATGATTTAACGTTTTTTTCATCAGATACGTCTAAATCATAAATTTCTGCTTCACCTCCCGATTGAATAATAAGGTTTTCAGTTTCCTTAAGCTTCTCTTTTCTTCGAGCTGCTAAAGCTACTTTTGCCCCTGACTTTGATAATGTTAGTGCTAATGAAGCTCCTAAGCCGCTTCCCCCACCTGTAACTAAAGCCACTTTTCCTTCTAAATTAAATATTGAATTCATAATTTTTTTTCCTTTATTTTAGCAATCCAAGCGCAGATGCAGTCATTGCACTTATTCCTGTGGTTATAGTAGGCTCTGGATCGGGAGCAAAGAACGGAGAGTGAATAGAAACCATATCAATTTCATCATTTATATATTTTTTCCAATTTTCTTTTGATGTCCCTCCCAACCAAAATAATAAACTTGGTATTCTTGGATCTTGTCTACCATATCTTGCAAAATCCTCTCCCCCCATAACTGCAGATATTTCAATAACATTTTCTTTACCAATTTCATTCCTAATAAAATTCAGAACTTTATTTGAAAAATCAGGATCATTATATAATGCCGGGGTATACTCATCCTTAACTAGAACTTGAGGTATTTTATTTTCAGGTAATCCAGCTGCAATACCCAAGCCTCTAACAATTTTTTTTATTTCATTAATTGTTTTATTTCTAACTTCATCACTATAAGACCTCAAAGTTAATTGTAATCTTACTTCCTCAGAAATAATATTATGTTTAAGACCTCCATGAATAGATCCTACTGTTACCACTGCAGGTTCTAGTGGGTCAATTTTTCTACTTACTATTGTTTGTAAGGATAGAACAATTTGTGAGGCCAGTACTATTGGATCAATTGTTGTATGAGGATAAGCTCCATGACCCCCAATACCATTTACAATTATATCAACGCTATCAACATTTGCCATTGCATAACCTAGCTGATAACCTACAGTTCCTGCAGGACCCATTCCACCCACATGAAGAGCTAGATTAAAATCAGGTCTAGGAAATTTTTCAAACAAACCATCGTTAAGCATAGCCAATGACCCTTGACCTACCTCCTCAGCAGGCTGAAGTATTAGCATTAATGTTCCAGACCATTTATCTTTCATAGAAATTAAATTCTTAGCTGTACCAATTAATACAGACATATGGATATCATGACCGCAAGCATGCATGACCGGTACTTCTTTTCCAAACCTGTTTATTTGTCTTACTTTAGATGCATACTCAAGATTAGTCTTTTCTTCTACAGGTAAAGCATCCATATCAGCTCTTATCATTAGAGTCGGACCCTTACCATTTTTTAGAATTGCAACAACCCCTTTTTTACCAATACCTCTTGATACTTTATATCCATCTTTCTCAAGAATATCTGCCAAATGGTTTGCTGTTTTATCTTCTTGCCAAGAAAGCTCAGGATTTGAATGAAGAAATTTATACAAATCCACAATCTCATCAATTTTATACTCTGCTATGGCATTTGAGCTTGGAAAACTAAATGAAATAATAGAAATTAAAATTAAAAAAAGTTTTTTATATCTAATATTTCTCAACTTTATCCTCAACAGCATTTCCTCTTGCAGGTATTAGTATTTGTCTTAAAAAAGTACATATAACTTCATCTTTTTGGTTGGTTCCTGTTGTCTTTATTTTTACTATCCCCTGCCCCTTCCTTGACTTTGACTCCCTTTTTTCTAAAACCTCTGAAGAACCATAAATTGTATCGCCATAAAAAACAGGCAATGGAAATTTGACATCATCCATGCCTAAATTGGCAATTGCTTTCTGACTACAGTCAGAAACACTCATGCCAATCAAAAGTGATAATGTATAAGTTGAAACAACTAAATTTTTACCGAATTCAGTAGCTTTACCATACTCAGCGTCAAAATGTAGTGGATGTGTATTTAAAGTCATAAGTGTAAATAAATGATTATCATATTCAGTCACAGTCTTTCCCGGTCTATGATCATAAATATCACCAACTTGAAAGTCTTCAAAATATCTACCAAAAGTTTCCCTGTAATGATTTGGTCCGATTTCTTTTGAATTCTTAATCATTTTTAAATCCTCTCATAAAATATATAAATTTTAGTCATTCTATATATATTTAAAATACATACTATTGATATAAAAAATTATATAAAAGTACATAAACTGTAATATTAATTTTTAAATTAATTCGTAAATATTTAGCATAAAATGTTATTATTATATCGATTCTACTTTAGGCTCTTTAATGACAATAGAAAATAATAAAAATAATAAAAATAATAATTTATTCGTAAAAAAATTTTACTTTATTTTTTTTATTTTATTTTTATTCGGATGTTCTTCTACGATAGAAAAATATGAAGGAGATTTGCCATCGCTTCCTACGGACTGGTCTTCATCTTATCAATCTATGAAGGAAATTGATGGGTGGGCTGAAACTTTTAATGATAAAGAATTATTAAAATTAATTTCAGAAGCTTTAGACAATAATAAAGATTTAAGAATTGCATCAAATAGATTAGATATAGCAAGGGCATCGTCACGAGCCTCTATAGCGCCTTTATTGCCTACAATAGGAACAAGCGTCTCAAAAATTCAATCATCAGTTATAGTTGATAGTCAAAATAACTCTGAGAGATTATATTCTTATCAAGACAGTTTAGGTGTTCAATTGAATTGGGAGATAGACATATGGGGCAAGTTATCAAGACAATCCCGTTCTTCATTTAAAGACCTTGAGTCTATTGAGGCTGACTTGGAATTTGCCAGACTTTCAATAGCTGGTTTAACCGCTCAATCTTGGTATCTTTTTTCAGAGGCGAAACTTCAAAAAGATCTTGCTGAGAGAAATCTAGATACTAGAATAAGTACACTAAAAAGAGTTGAGAATAGATATATTAAAGGTATTGCTCAAAGCAGAGATTTGAGATTGGCAAGGTCTGAGGTTGAGTCTACCAGAGCTGATCTAATTAACAAACAACAAGTTTTAAATGAAACAGCAAGAATTCTTGAGGTAATTATTGGTCGCTACCCTGAAGCAAATATTGTACCTGGTGGCCTCCCATTAATTCCTCAAAATCCAGATATTGGTTCACCAGCAGAAAGACTCCCGCTTAGACCTGATATTAGATCTCTAGAAGCTCGAATTGAGTCAGCTGGCCTTGAATTAACCTCAACTAGATTAGCTTTTCTTCCGAGTGTTTCTCTCAATGCACAATGGAATACACTTGAAGATAATTGGTCAGATGCACTTGAGCCAGACAGACTAGCAGGCTCTATCATAGGATCAATTACACAAAGTATTTTTCAAGGCGGAAGAAGAATTGCTAATTCAAAAATTAAAAAAGCACAATTAGAATCGATTTTAGAGACCTATGCTCAAGCTTTACTTACTGCTGCGCAAGAAGCAGAGGATGCAATTGCTGCAGAAGAAACACTGACAAAAAGAGAAATTGCAATTAATAAAGCTTTTGAAGAGTCAAAAGCTGCAGAGGAATTAACCCTTGATCAATACAACAAAGGGCTAAGTACAATTTTTGAATTATTAGATGCACAATCAAGACGTCTCAATTCTGAAAGTTTACTTATTAATGCAAAAAGATTAAGGCTTACAAATAGAATTAAAATGTATATGGCTATAGCAACACCGGTTTATGGAAATAATTAATAATGAGAAAAATTATTCAATATATTATCGGATCAAGAATAGGGCCATTATTGGTTATTTTAATTGGATCATTTTTTGCCTTTATAATATCTGTCTCAAGTCCTAAACCTCAAAAGGGTATTGAATTACCAAAGCCGACACCAGTTTTTTATGAAGTTGTTACAAAAAAAAATATAACTTTAAAAATTTTTACTAATGGAGAAGTTAAACCTCTAAATGAAATAAATTTAATTTCTCAGGTTTCTGGTCAAATTGTTGAAGCTGCAGACGAATTTGTTGATGGAGGCATTATTAAGGCAGGCTCACCCCTTGTTTGGATAGATGACAGAGATTATAAATTGGCTGTAATTTCAGCTGAGTCAAGAGTAGCTCAGGCAAGTAAACTTTTGGAAAGAGAAATTGCCGAAAGTGAACTTGCGAAAAATGATTGGGAAGAATTAGGGCTTGGTGAAGCTAGCCCGCTTACTCTAAGAATACCTCAGCTCAAGGAAGCAGAAGCTGCTGAAAAAGCAGCATTAGCAGACTTAGAAAAAGCCAAACTTAACCTAGAGAGGACTATTGTTAAGCTTCCATTTCAAGGAATTATTCGCGAAAAAAGAACAGGTGTTGGTCAATTTGTTGGAGCTGGCAGTATTCTTGCAACAGCATTTTCTACAGAAGAAGTCCTTATAGCTTTACCATTAACTGATACAGAGTTATCATATTTAGGATTACCATTAGCATATGAAGAGGAAAAACCTTTTACTGGACCAAAGGTTAAATTCCTCTCCTCAGTCTCAAATAAAACTTTTGAATGGGAAGGAAGAATTGTAAGAACTGCTGGTTCAATAGATCCACCTACAAGACTTGTTTACGTTTATGCTGAAGTTATTAGCCCTTATCAACAATCACCCCCACTTGCTATTGGAATGTTTGTTGATGCAATAATTGATGGTAAAACAATTAAAGATGGTTTTTTAGTTCCAAATTCTGCAATTAATAATAATTCAAATATATACGCTATTGATAAAAATGATAATTTAGAAATTAGAGAGATAGAAGTTCTTGGAACTGAAAATGATTATGTGATAATAAAAGGTGAAATTAATGAAGGCGAAAGAGTAGTTGTTTCACCTTTAAATAATGCAAAAGTAGGTATGAGTCTCAAACCAATTTTACTTAACAAAAATATTAGTGGATAATTTATATGTTAAAGATTATTTCATGGTGGGTAAGAAATTCTAAAGCAGCCAATCTTTTAATGTTCAGCATTATAGCTATTGGTATTTTAAATTTTTTTAGAGTAGAAAAGGAAGTTTTTCCAGTTATTACGGCACCCATAATTTCAATTAAATATGGTTGGCCAGGAGCATCTCCAAAAGAGATAGAAGACCAAATACTTGTTAGAGTGGAAGAGTCTTTAACCGATTTAGATGACATTAAAAAAATTTCATCTACTGCAGAAGAAAATTTAGGTACCGTCCAAGTTGAAGCTAGTTCAAAAACCGGAATTGATAAACTCGTTCAAGATATAAAACGTAAAGTAGACTCTATTGAGTCAATTCCTGACGAAGTTTTTCCTCCAATTGTCTCAGATGAGTCCTTCAGATTACCTCTTGTTACACTTGCTATTCATGGAAATACCTCTGAAAAAGAATTAACCCGGGCAGCAGAAAGAATAAGAGATGAATTATCCCTATTAGATCATGTTGATATCGTTGAGGTTCAAGGAAGTAGAAAAGAAGAAATATCAATTGAACTCTCTGAAAATGCTATGAGAAGATATAATATAACTTTTGATCAGGTGGCAAATGCAGTAAGGAAATCTTCGATAAATACTTCACTTGGAAGTATTAAAGGCGAAAATGGAACAATTCAGTTAACAACAAGAAATTTAGCGGATTCAAAAAAAGATTTTGACAAAATTATAATTCGACAAACATCTGATGGCGGAACATTAACAATTTCAGATATTGCAAGAGTTGTTGATGGTTTTGAAGATGAAAATCTTAGAGCTTCATTAAATGGTGAACTTGCTATTCTTGTTCAAATACTCTCGACCGATAATATGAATGTTGTAAAAACATCTGAGTCTGTTTATAGCTGGCTACCAGATGCTCAAGAAAATATGAAAGAGGGAATTAATCTCTCTCTATGGGCAGATACATCTGATCTTTACAAAGATAGAATGTCACTTATTTCCAAAAGTGCATTCGGAGGTTTATTTTTAGTTTTCATTGTGTTGATGATGTTTCTAAGACCTGTAGTAGCTTTTTGGTGCGCAGTAGGTATTTTAACTGCATTTGCTGGTACTTTTATTTTTCTTCCATCAAATGATGTTTCCTTAAACGTTATATCTTTATTTGCATTTCTTTTGGTTATAGGAATTGTTGTTGATGATGCAATTATTGTTGGTGAGAATATTCATTCAGAGAATGAAAAAGGTAGGGAAGGTGCAGATGCTGCCATTATGGGAGCTTATTTGGTTTCAAAACCAGTATTCTTTGCAGTAATAACATCAATGATTGCTTTTTTACCTTGGCTTTTCTTATCGGGTTGGCAAGTCCAATTTGTAAGAAATATTTCAATAATCGTTTTGCTTGCTTTGGCCTTTTCTCTCTTAGAAGCTTTCTGTATTTTACCATCTCATTTATCAAATTTAAAAGCAAAAACTAGTGAAACAAAACTTTCAAAATTTCAACAAAAGCTTGCACAAAGTTTAGTTAATTTCGGCAAAATAAAATATATGCCGATATTAATATCATCATTGAAAAGAAGATATTTAACAGTTTCATTTTTCTTAAGTTTTTTAATAATTATTTTTACGTTTTCTGGTTCATCATGGATTAGCAAATCATTCCTTCCAAATATTGAAGATGATGAAATACTTGTAAGCGTAAAACTTCCTGATGGCTCACCTTTTGAGAGAACCTTGGAAGTATCAAAAATTATTGAAAATGCTGGACTTGAAACAGAAAAATATTATGAAAATAAAGATAATGCTATTGAAAATACATATGTTAATGCCAGAGGGACAGCTGTAAGAGCTTATTTCAATCTTTACCCGCCAAAAGATAGAGATGCTTCGGCTACTGAAATTGCTAATGTACTAAGAGATAAGATCGGTGATATACCTGACGCAGAAGGCTTAGATGTCTCTAAAGATATTGGAAGAAATCCAACTGATGCAGATCTTTTGTTTAATATTACAGCAACAAAATCTGAGGACCTAATACCAGCTTTAAATGACTTTATTAATAATTTAAGATCATATTCGGCTACATACGATGTAAGGAATAGCTTAAATAGCTCTTTCACTGAAATACAAATATCAGCAAAACCTAATGCAGAAAAACTTGGTTTAACTTTAGGTGAAATTTCAAGGCAATTAAGACAAGCTTATTATGGGGAAGAGGTTCAAAGACTTCCTAGAAATGGTGAAGATGTAAAAGTAATGGTACATTATCCAAAAAAATTAAGACGTTCTTTCGAGAGTCTATCAAAATTTAGAATAAGAACACCTGACGGAAGAGAGGTTCCATTTTTATCAGTCGCTTCGATCGTGCAATCTCCAGGTGTTAAAAAAATTGAGAGAATTAATGGGCTAATAAGTGCCTCGGTAAGTACACAAGTTAGAGGTGATTTTAAAACGCAAATCCTTACTGAACTGAAGGAAGATTATCTTCCGGGATGGAAAAAAAGATTTCCAAGTGCTTCGTGGGGTCTTGGTGGAGAGTCAGAAGGTGAAGACGAATTTTTTGCTGAAATAAGATATTTAATTATAATAGCTGTTTTTGCAATGTTTGCGATTTTATCCATTGCTTTTAGGTCGTATTTTTTGCCAATTATAATTCTTTCAGCCTTACCTTTTGGTTTTGGCGGAGCTGTATTAGGTCATATTATATTTGGTAAAGGTCTTTCAATGATATCTTATTGGGGAATTGGTGCAGCATGTGGTGTTGTTGTTAATGATAATCTTGTTTTAGTAGATAATATCAATAGGTTAAAAAGTAGCGGAAAGCATATCTTAGAATGTATTGTAGAGTCTGGAGTTACAAGATTTAGGCCAATAGTAATAACATCAATAACTACTTTTGTTGGGCTTATGCCAATGATGTTAGAACCCTCAGTACAAGCTAATTTTCTTAAACCTGCTGTTATTTCTTTGTCGTTTGGTGTTGCTCTAGCGTCGTCAGTAACACTAATTCTTGTACCTTGTTTATATTTGATAGGAGATGATATTAGAAGTTACATAGGTCAGATTAAAGAAACATCAAAAAGACAAATTAGCAAAATCTCGACATAGATATTATTTTATTGCATGATTGAATTTAAAAATAAGGCTTAATAATGACAAATAATGGTTATGAAAAAATTGCATATCCTGAAACTTATACAAATGAGCATGAGCTTCATACTATTCTAAAATCAATGCGTGATAATGATCCTGTTTGTTGGCTAGAACCAAATAATTATAGACCTTTTTGGGCAGTTACGAAACATTCTGATATTTCCGATATTGAATT
>TARA_B100001113_G_scaffold351847_1_pt1 | contig 10264 bp, 17 predicted proteins | sample TARA_B100001113 | Tara Oceans TARA_B100001113 (sample SAMEA2622402) | marine metagenome | biome: marine biome (ENVO:00000447); feature: deep chlorophyll maximum layer (ENVO:xxxxxxxx); material: "saline water (ENVO:00002010), including plankton (ENVO:xxxxxxxx)" | depth 50 m | reverse complement strand
ATACCATCTAGTGGTAAATCTGATTTTGTTGATCAGATGGTTATTGGGTATAATTTAAATTATAAATGGAAAACAGCTTTTGCTTCACCTGAAAATCAGCCTACATATCTTCACGCTCATAAGTTAATGAGAAAAGTTTGGCAAGGAATGCCTACTCCAGGAGATATTAATACTAATAAATGGAAGGAAGTGGCTGAACACGTTAATGATAATTTCTTTTTTATAGATATGGAAAGATATACTCTTGAGTCTATATTAAGAAAAGGAGCAGAGCTTGTTAAACGTAAAGGAATTAAATGTTTAGTTATAGACCCTTTTAATAAGATTAGAGATATAGATTCTAATACAGAGGATGTTAATAGATATACAATGGAATATTTAACGAAGATAGAAACATTTGCTAAAAAATTTGATGTATTAGTTTTTATTGTAGCTCATCCAACTAAAATGTATAAAGATAAAGATGGAAAAATCGAAGAACCTAATATGTATAATATAAAGGGTGGTGGAGAATGGTACGACGCTTCTTATCACGGAATTTTAGTGCATAGAGATTATGAAGCTAAAACTGTAAAAGCAAAAGTATTGAAAGTTAAATTCCAAAACTTAGGTGAAAACGGAGCTGAAGCTTATTTTAAATGGGAACCTAAATCAGGATGTTTTATTCCACAAGAAGATCAACAAGTTATAAATGATATAATGCCATGGGAATAAAATATAAAAAAAGAGTAAGTAACCCTTTGCCTTCATATTCTCCTAGCAAAGAAGAAAGGAAATGGATGAACTATTGTATAGATAATGATATAAGAATTTCTCAACAACCTGTTAAAGAAGAAATAGGGAGATGGAGAATGACTGTTAATATAGGGCCATATAAAAAGGGTGAAGTTCCTCACGTATCTCCTAGTGTATATGATAAAGATACTCTTTATCCTGCTTATTATCAAATGTGTAAATATTATTATGATAAACGTAAAAAATAATTTTAAAAACGCTGATGAAGCTTTTAAATATTTCTATCCCTACATTAAAAAATATGGAATAGATTTTGGTGATACAAAAGCTTTATTTAATATAGGATTTTATTTAGATAATCCTTTACAAGTTAATATAACACATCCAGAAAGAAACTGGAATATAGATTATGCTGAAGCTGAATGGCAATGGTATTTATCAGGAGATCCTAGTGTAGAAAAATTAGGTCAAATTTATGGTAAAGTACCTCCAATATGGGATAAAATGGCTGATTCAGAAAGAAAGTGTAGATCTAACTATGGTTGGCAATGGAATAGAAATCATCAAATTGATTATGTTGTAGCTAAATTAAAAGATGTAAAAGATACACGACACGCTGCAATATCTATTTATGACGGTAAAGAAATTAATACTTATGCTAAAGATACTCCATGTACCTATGCTGTGCAATTTACTATCTTAAATAATAAGTTAAATATGGCCGTTATGATGAGATCTAATGACCTCTGGTATGGCTTTTGTAATGATCAATATTGTTTTGTTATGTTACAAAAAATGATTGCAGAGAGGCTGTCTATTGAGCTCGGAAATTATTATCATTTTGCACATAATTTCCATTTGTATAACAATAAAATTAAATAAAATAAATATGTATTATTTATACCATATACCTGGTAAAAAAATAGGTGTTACAAGTAATCTTAATACAAGAGTTACGCTTATACAAGGGTATAAAGAAGGAGAATACGAAGTTCTAGAATCAAGTGAAGATATTGACTATATATCTGATCGAGAAATAGAACTTCAAAAGTCTTACGGCTATAAAGTAGATAGACGTAAGTATAATCAATTATATAAATCTAATGATATGAATATAAACGCAACTGAACAAACTTCTACTTTCCCATATCCAGTAAATGAATTGGAAGAAGCTCTTATTAAACATAATGGGATGAATTGGGAAACTCAATTTGGTACATTTAAATTAACAGATGATAATATCAAATGGATAATGTCTAATGTACACGTATCAATGTATAATCAAAATAGATCTTACATATATAATAAAGCTTTCTATGAAAATTGTATTAAGAAAGATAATATTAAGTGTAATAAAAAACCTTTAAAAATGTTTCAACAAATAAGGGATTGGGCAGAAGAAAGAGGTTTATATGCTAAAGGAAGTGCAACAACTCAATATATTAAATTACAAGAAGAGTGTGGAGAGCTTGCAAAAGCTTTATTAAAAAATGATCAAACAGAAGTTATAGATGCTATAGGAGATATAGTTGTAGTCTTAACTAACTTAGCTCATCAAAGAGGAACTCATATTGAAACTTGTATTAGTTCAGCTTATAATGAAATTAAAGGACGTACGGGCCAAATGATTAATGGAACATTTGTTAAAGATGAAAATTAATACAAAAGATCAAATAGTTTTATCTGTTTTAAAAAAAATGGATGAACGTAGTTTAGTTGGCCAAAAAAAGTATGGTGCAACTATGATGGAAGAAATAGAAGGGCAAAAAAAAGATTTAAATAGATTTCTTAACGATGTACAAGAAGAAATTATGGATGCTCTTTTATATATCGAAGCTGCTAAAAGATGTTTACAAGATGAAATTGAAGAAGGTATGTTAAAGCAACTTCACGTCGATTATGAAAAGATTTAGAAGAAAAAAGAAAGGACCTGTAGTATCAAAAAAAATAACTCATGATGGTATTACTTTTTCTTCTGGACTTGAGAAATATATGTATATAGCTTTAAAAAAAGCTAAAATCCAAGCTGTATATGAAGGTCAAACTTATGAAATATTTGAAGGATTTAATTTTCCAAATAAAGCATACGAAAGATGCGGTAACGGAAAAGGAGATTATAAAAATAGAGGTAGTAAGAAAATCCTTAATATAAAATATACACCTGATTTTATCGGTAGAGGATTTATAATAGAAACAAAAGGAAGAGCAAACGAGAGTTTTCCTTTACGTTGGAAAATGTTTAAAAGATATGTAGTGAAACATTTACCTGGAGTAACTTTATATAAACCACAAAATCAAAAAGAATGCGACGAAACAATAAGGTTGATATTAGAGTCCAAAAACAATTAGCAAGACAAAAATATGCCGAACGTCAAATTGACAAATGGGTTAAGTGGAGAATGGAAGTTAAAGGATATTTGTTTTACAAAGATCTTGTAGAGATGCAAGAAAAGTTTAATATAAAATGTTATTAAAATGAAAGAAAAAAGTTGGGAATTAACAATGGGTTTTTATCCTGGTATTTTAATAGGGATGAGAAGTTATACACATTCTGGATCTACACAACACGTTTTGTATCTCCCTTTTGTAGACATTTGTTTAGAAATTTTTGAAGATTAATTAAATTAAATTAAATATTATGAAACAATTTTTATATATAGCTAGTTTAGCTATCTTATTATCATCTTGTGCAGGAGGACAATTATTTGTAGAAGCAAGGACTACATATAATGTTCCATTAAATGACAATGGTATATTAGATACTAACACATTAGAAACACAATATAATAATCATTCGGGTTTACAAAACTTACACCCTCAAATTAGACTTACTTATAGACAATATATTTTTGATAAAAAAAGATATCCAAAAGCTAAACCTTATAAATTAAAAAAATAACTATGGGATTATTTGACGAAAGAATTGCCTATAAACCTTTTGAGTATCCTGAATATTATAATGAAGGTTGGCTTAAACAAGCACAAGCATTTTGGTTACATACGGAAATACCTATGTCAGGAGATGTAAAAGACTGGAATGAAAACTTAACTAAACAAGAAAAAAATCTTGTAGGAAATATTTTACTAGGTTTTGCTCAGACTGAATGTGCAGTATCTGATTATTGGACACAAAAAGTAGTATCTTGGTTTCCAAAACATGAGATACAACAAATGGCTATGATATTTGGGTCGCAAGAAACCATACATGCAGTAGCTTATTCATATTTAAATGAAACTCTTGGTTTGGAAAATTTTGAAGCGTTCTTACAAGACAAGGCAACAATGGAACGCTTTGATAATTTAATTAGTTATAATGGAAATAACACTACTGGAATTGCCAGAAGCCTTGCTATCTTTAGCGCATTTGCTGAAGGCGTTAGTCTTTATTCTGCTTTTGCTGTTTTATATAGTTTTCAACTCAGAAATCTTTTAAAAGGTGTAGGTCAGCAGATGAAATGGAGTGTAAGAGATGAATCATTACATTCTAAAATGGGGTGTCAACTCTTTAGACATATGTGTAAAGAAGATCCTAAGTTATTAAACAAATCTAAAAAAGATATATTTGATGCAGCAAAAACAATGCTTAAAGCAGAAGAAAAATACATTGACAAAATGTTCGAATTGGGTGACATTGAAAACCTTAAAGCCTACGATCTTAAACAATTTATCCGTAAAAGACTCAATGAAAAAATCATGGAACTTGGTTACACAAACGAACGGGAGTACTTTGAATTTAACCAAGACGCAGCAAAAAATCTTGACTGGTTCTACCATCTTACCGGGGGGCATACTCATACTGATTTTTTTGCTATTCGTCCGACTGATTATTCCAAAGCAAATGAAGGCGAAGATTTTGAAGATATTTGGTAAATGATTTATATTGTAGATAATTTTTTAGATAAAAAACTTTTAGATTTTGTAACTAAAGATCTTAAAAATTTTGATAAAGTAGATATGCCTGATAAAAGTTTTTGGATTAAAGAGGCTACTCCTGTTTTTATTGATTATATAGTTCAAAGATTAGAGTTAATAGAAAATAAACCAATAAAAAATATTTTAGGATTTTTTAGAGAAGCTAAAAAAAACCAAGATAATAAATGGAGAATACATAACGATTCTATAATTAATAACGAACAACCTGATAGAGCTATAGTATTGTATTTATCTACTAATAAAATTAATAAATTAAACGGTACAGCTTTTTGGAAACATAAAAAATACGGAGATACTTATAAAAAAGAAAAAGATATCAAAGAATTTAATAGAATGTTAAAAGAGGATGCTAATGATTTAAGTAAATGGGAATTAAAATCTGTTGTTGATGGTAAAAAAAATAGATTATTATCTTATCCTTGTAATTATTTTCATAGCAAATATCCTAATGAATTTATAAAAAGTAGAATTGTTTTTGTAATGTTTTATAAATATGAGAACGTGTAATATATGTAAAAAGAAAAAGAAAGATTCTAAATTTAAGCATCCTGGTAAAAAAACGTGTAAGAGATGTGAATTTAGATGGAAACGATCTTTTTTAAGACTACTAGTTCAAGATAGAAGACTAAGCGCAAAAGAACGTATAGCTAATAGATTAGGATATTTTGGCACTGCTTTTATAATGATCAGTCCATATCTTCTTTCGTACGGAAATATAGGAGCTATTACATATGTTATCGGAGGTATTGTATGTATACCTCAAGTTTGGGTTGCCAAACAATGGAATTTAGTATTAGTTAATTTAAACGTAAGTATTGGTTATTTAATTTATATATTATACAATGGAGGATAAAGAAAAAATAAAAGAATACGCACTTAAACATTATAAAAAAACTTTTATTAAAAAAGTTATAACAAGAGACGGTAAGGGAAAAATAACCCGTAGACAATTTATTGATTTAGAACCTATTATTTTAATTAAAGATAATCATATAGAGGTTAAAAACAATATAGATGCATCACCAATTATATTAAGTAAAAATATATTAAAATGAAAGAAAGTAAATTAATAGAAAAATTTAATAAATTAGAAAAACAAATGGCAGCGGTTACTAATGTGCTGCGAAAAATAATTCATGATTTAGGAGGAATAGAGAATTTAGCACAAGGAACTTTAACTACATTAAAAACTTTTATGGGTGAAAAAGAATGGGATAAAGTAATGAAAAAATTAAAAGATCAAGATACTGTTAATAATAAATCTAAAAATAATAAAGAAAAAAAATTAGAATTATGAAAAAAATTATATTAAGTTTAATTATAATGTTTTCAACACATGTATATTCTCAAACGCTAAGAGATTTTGAAGGCATTTGGAGCACTCCGGATTCATTTTTTTATAAAATGTTTACATACAATGAAGAAGATGAAATATTAGAAGTACATTCTTTTAGTTTTGGTTCAGATGCCGCTGTAGTAGAAAAAATTACCAAAATAAAAAATAATACAGTCTATACTAAATCATATAACTATGACAATAAATGGAAAACAAAAATACAATATACTTTTATAGAAAATAAATTATATGCGGTATATTCAGGAGATATCGATACTTCTTGTATCTATACTAAAGCAACTTTAATACTTAATGAATAATATGTGGAACAATAATTGGATAAAAGGAGAAGATTATCCTTCTTGGGGTAATAATGAAATTTACAAACAAACTATAACTGGTGGTTATTTATTACCAAATGAAACTCCTCGTGAAGCATATAAAAGAGTTGCTAAAACTATTGCTAAACGTTTATATAAACCTGAATTAGCTGATAGATTTTTTGAATATATTTGGAATGGTTGGCTTTGTTTAGCTTCTCCAGTGTTATCTAATACAGGTACAGACAGAGGTTTACCTATAAGTTGTTTTGGAATTGATGTTGCAGATAGTATAAATGATATAGGCCAAAAGAATTTAGAAATGATGATGTTAGCAAAACACGGTGGTGGTGTAGGAATAGGTGTGAATATGATTAGGCCTTCAGGAGCTAAAATTACAGGTAATGGAACTTCAGATGGTGTAGTACCGTTTTGTAAAATATATGATTCTACTATATTAGCAACAAATCAAGGTAGTGTTAGACGGGGAGCAGCTTCAGTTAATATAAATATAGAACATCCCGATTTTTTAGAGTGGTTAGAAATTAGAGAACCTAAAGGTGATATCAATAGACAATCATTAAATTTACATCAGTGTGCTGTTGTAGGTGATAAATTTATGAGAAGATTAGAAGCAGGAGATACAGTATCAAGAAAAAAATGGAGTAAACTGTTACAAAAAAGAAAAGCTACTGGAGAGCCTTATATACTATTTAAAGGTAATACCAACAAAGCTAACCCATCTGCCTATAAAGATAATGCTTTAAAAGTTCACATGACCAATATATGTAGCGAAATAGTTTTACATACAGACGAGTCACATAGTTTTGTTTGTTGTTTATCTAGCTTAAATCTAGCTAAATATGATGAATGGAAAAACACTAATATTATTTATGATTCTATATGGTTTTTAGATGGTGTATTAGAAGAGTTTATACAAAGAGCTAAATATAGAAAAGGTTTTGAAAATTCAGTAAGATCTGCAGAAAAAGGTAGGGCATTAGGATTAGGAGTTTTAGGTTGGCATACTTATTTACAAGAAAAAGGATTACCGTTTGAAGGATTACTTGCTCAATTTGAAACTAGAAAAATATTTAGTCAAATCAAAATAGAATCTGAAAGAGCTAGTATGGAACTTGCTGAAATATATGGTGAACCTTTGTGGTGTAAAGGAACTGGTATGCGTAACACTCATTTAAGAGCTATAGCCCCAACGGTAAGTAATTCTAAGCTATCTGGTAATGTATCACCAGGCATTGAACCATGGGCAGCTAATGTGTTTACAGAACAATCTGCTAAAGGAACTTTTATTAGAAAAAATCCTACACTAGTTAAACTTTTAAGAAAACATAAATTAAATACAAATGAAATTTGGGATAAAATTTTGGCGGATGGTGGTTCAGTGCAAGCCATTAATGAACTTGATTCTGTGGTTCTTGCTAACGACATACCAGCTAAAGACGTTTTTAAAACGTTTAAAGAAATAAATCAATTAGAGTTAGTTAATCAAGCTGGTTTAAGACAACAATATATAGATCAATCAGTAAGTTTAAATCTTGCTTTTCCATCAGAAGCTCCACCTAAATGGATAAATAAAGTTCATATAGATGCTTGGAAAAAAGGGGTTAAAACGCTTTATTATATGAGAACTGAATCTGTATTAAGAGGTGATATTGCGGCGCAAGCAATGGATCCAGGTTGTGTTAGCTGTGATGGATAATAAAAGAAGGGAGACCTTTCGATCTCCCTTCAATACAGGAACTTTGGGGTGTGGAGCCCATTTTATCGTGTTCCCTTTTATTTAATAAGTCCAGACTACATCAGGATCTTTATCAGGATCCATATCTACATGTATAAAAGTATTTCCTATACCTATCCTAGTAAATCCTACATCTAATAAACAATTTAGAAGATCATACCTGTCTCTTGAATTTATACAATGAATATCAACTGCTAAACCTTTAAGATGAGAGGAATTCTTTTTTCCCCCAACCTTTTTATTGTGTTCTTTCGTTCGATAACCACTGTTTATATGGATTGCTCTATCAAACTTAGATCGTACTAGATCTATTTTATCTAGCATTTCTTGTTTCATATTTCTTCCACTACCCATTTCATCGGGTGAATCAAACTCGGTAATGTTAAAGTATTGCATTATTTGTATTTTTTAAACATTAGTTTATACAATAGCGCATTCCACGCTGCTTGTAGTTTATCTATAAATTTTTTCATATTATTTTCCTTTACACTTACAGTTGTTTTCTCCACAAACACAATCTTTGTCTTTATTATATATAGTATCAAATGCGTTTGCGCCTAACAATGTTAATTGATCTATCATGTTTGTTTGAATTTTAATAAGCATTTTTTCTAGTTCATCTTTTTGTGTGACAAGATGATCTACTTTAGAGGTTAAACCTTCATTTTGTTTTTTAAGTTCATTGACTTCGTCCGGGTTTCTACCTATAACTGTCATTATAACAACCGATAAAGACCCAACTATCATTCCTATTATAGATACCACCACGTCTTTATTCATGTTGGGTATTTCATTATATGATAAGAAAACTAGTATACCTATTACTAATAAAAATATACCAATCGCTCCAACATAATGTCTTAATTCTTTGGCTACGCCATTTGCTATTTTCATTTAAAATCTTTTTTTAGGTTTCTTTTTTGTTTTTTTCTTTTTCTTTTTAACTGATTTAATTTTAGGTTTTTCTTTTTTAACACCTAATTCCCAGTCAGACCATCCAGCAAGCATAGCAATCCTAGCCCATGCTTCGTAATCTGAACTACTGGCTTTTCTTATATTGTCAATTTTTTTAAACGCCCTATCAAGTGGAACATTTGTAGTTGCAGCTATCACTTGACCCGCTGCTAAGTATGCAGGATTATCTAATGAAAATCCTTTTTCTATTATTTCTTTTTTATTCCAAGAATAAGCTCTACCTGCTGCTCTTAATTTACTTAATTTAGAAGATACAGGAGGAGATAATTGTGCTATTTCTTTAGTTAATACATCTTGAAATTTAGGTGATTTTTTCTGTGCTTCTCTATTTAATTTAATTGCTGTATTTTTTAATACTGAAAATATAGCACCACCTACACCAGCACCTCTTAGTATACTATCTGCCATAGAATTAACTATATTAGCATATTTTTCTTCTCTTTTTTCTGTTTCTTCTTCTTCATCTCCAAAGCCCATAGCGAATAAAGCCTGTTGCATAGCGTTGAAAAATAGATTTTGTACAAATCCATAATACAATATCTTAGATATATTGGTTATTGTATCTCCTCGGCCATTCTTAAGATCACTAGCGGCTTTTTTAATCAATCTAGTGTATTGCATTGGAGTGTTAGCAAAAGCTAATATAACGCGTCCTAATGGCCCAGCTTGCTGCATACTAATTCTATCAGGTCGACTTGACTGTTGAGCTTCTTCTGCTATTTCTCTAAAATCTATAAAAGCTTGGTTCTCTGCTTCAGATTTAGACATACCTTCTTTAGTATACTTTTTAACTCTATTTCTATAAAATGTAGAACCGCCAGATGCGATAGCAAAACTATCTGCTATTTGTGTAGGTAAAAATCCTATTCTAAGCATTTCACTTATAACTCCTCTTACCCCACCTTTTTTAGCCATATCAGCTATATCAGCTTCATTAACATTTAATCTTAATCCGTTTCTTCTATCTACTAAAAAATCACTATTAAAAAGTGTAATAAAATCTTTCCAAAATTGAGGCTGATTTGCAAATGCTTTACCAGCAGCAAACAAATTGTTATCTTTAAAATTTATAAAGTTAACAGCTGATATAGTTTGAAGAACAGCTGATCTTGTATTAAAAAACATTATAGCGCCAATAGAATTAGTTAACCAATCTGTTACTCTACCTGTTAAAGAATCAGAGGTAAATTCCCTGTTTCTACCAGT
>TARA_B100001113_G_scaffold40439_1_pt1 | contig 10318 bp, 17 predicted proteins | sample TARA_B100001113 | Tara Oceans TARA_B100001113 (sample SAMEA2622402) | marine metagenome | biome: marine biome (ENVO:00000447); feature: deep chlorophyll maximum layer (ENVO:xxxxxxxx); material: "saline water (ENVO:00002010), including plankton (ENVO:xxxxxxxx)" | depth 50 m | reverse complement strand
ATTGCAGAAGCACTACAAAAATATGCACACACAGGACATATTGCAGTTGTAGTAAAAGCAGAACATCACTGCATGACACACAGAGGCGTAAGAGAACATGAATCTGATATGACTACTGCAATAATGTTGGGTGCATTCAAAGAAGATCCAGCAACTAGAGATGAGTTTTACAAAATTTGTATGAGCATGAAAGGTCATGACTAAAAAACAGACAAAAAAACAACAGGCTAATATGCAAACCGACAACATTGAAATGGCTGGATGGGACGAAGGACTCATGCATGGTGGACCCGTAGAGACAGCCACGGTAGATTTTGATTCTCCCGATACAAGTTTTTCATATAGTTTTGGAGATTTGGGACAACTAGATTTATTTTCAGAAGAAGATTTGCGTGACAAGTATCCAGCATTAAAACAAGCACACGAACACTACCAAAGTATATTAGAAGTTTGCAAGACAAAAGAAAAAGAAGATGAGAATTAATTACGACGCAAAATTAAATTTCGAGGACGTACTACTGCAACCAAAACGTTCCACATTATCATCACGTAAAGATGTGGACATGACTCGTAATTTTACATTTAGAAACTCTGGCAAACAAATGAACTTTTTGCCTATCTTTGCAAGTAACATGGATGGTGTTGGTACATTCTCTATGGCAAAAGTGTTACAGGAACACAAGATGATGACTGTTATAACAAAGACAACAGGAATTGAAGAATGGCGTAAAGCAGTAGGCAATGGTGTGAGATTACAAAGTGTATCAGTTTGTACAGGTACAAATATCATGTGGGATAAAGACGCACAGGATTGGGCAACAATGCAGGAAGTGTTAAAAAGTTTTCCAGACATAAAGATGATAACAGTCGATGTTGCAAACGCATATCACCAGAACATGGTGGACTTTATTAAAAAGGTACGAGATGAATATCCTACAAAAATTATTGTTGCAGGAAATGTTGTTACTCCCGAAATGACGGAAGAACTTATTATAAATGGTGCTGATGTTGTAAAAATTGGTATTGGTCCTGGATCAGTATGTACCACAAGAACAATGACAGGAGTTGGTGTTCCGCAATTTTCTGCAATACTAGATTGTGCAGATGCGGCCAATGGTGTCGATGGGCATATCATGGCAGATGGTGGTTGTGTATATCCGGGAGACATAGCAAAAGCATTTGGTGGTGGAGCACACATGGTGATGATAGGCGGTATGTTGGCAGGACATGATGAATCAGAACAACAAGTGGTCGATGGCAAAGTAGAATTTTATGGCATGAGTTCAGACAGAGCAAGAGAGAAACACGGAAAAAGGAAAGACGGATACAGAGGCAATGAAGGAAGATTGATAAGTTTACCTTACAGAGGTCCTGTGCAAAACACAATAGAAGATATACTAGGCGGAGTAAGAAGTGCTTGTACTTACATAGGTGCTAGACGACTCAAAGACATGCCTAAATGTGCAAGTTTTGTGACAACTAATAATGTAATAAACAGAGTTTATGAAAAATACGACAAATAAAGCAATTGAGCCTATAAAAGAAAAATTGGACGATAAAATTAAAGCACTGAACTCTTCTAGAGTTTACAAAAAAGTGACACCCCGAGGCGATCTGTCTTGGTATATCAAATGGGCAAGTAGTATCACACTTATTATTGCCATGCTTTTTACATCAGCGAATATGTTTCCTATAAACTTGTATATTGCAAACATAGGATTTATTGGCTGGTTAATTGTTGGTATGCTATGGCATGATAGGTCTTTAATTGTGCTTAATGCAGTGTCACTCGCAATCTATTCATTAGGAATTTTGAATCACCATTTCGGCGTATAGCATTAAATATTGCTATGGACAAAAATACATTTTGCGTAGCACCATGGTATGGCTTATATGTAGATTCTGATAAAACAATCACCCCTTGTTGTAAAATCAAGAACAATCGCAAGTATGATTACACACAATTAGAAGAATATTTTGATTCTAATGAGTTAAACAAACTGCGAGAAGACTTGCTTGGTGGAATTAAAAATGAGGCTTGTTCTCGATGTTGGAAAGATGAAGAAGCAGGCGGAGATTCATTGAGATTGATATCAAATAGAACTGCTGGATTATTTTCAGAAACTCAAATCAGTGAACAAATTGCTAATCCTAAGATATCAAAAATTGATAGTTTTGATCTGGTATTGGGAAATTTATGTAATCTTAAATGTACAATGTGTTCACCTAATCTTAGCAGTCAATTATTGGCTGAGGTTAAACTTAACCCTATTTTACACAAATTATACCCAAGCGATACACTCGACCAAAAGAAATACAACTGGGCCAAGGAAGATGATTTCGTAAATTGGTGTAATAAGCATTTACCAAATTCTATCCATATTAAATTTACTGGAGGTGAGCCTTTTATTATTCCATGGATACAAACAGTGATAGACAAGATACCAGATGAACAGAAGAAAAAATGTGTGCTTCACTTTACAACGAATTTGTCTGTTGTCAATTTAGGATTGTTTGAAAATTTTAAAAAATTTAAAGAAGTATGGCTCAGTGTTTCGGTAGAAGGCACAGAAGACACTTTTGAATACTTACGATACGGACACAAATGGGAAACACTATCTACAAACATAAGACTTATAAAAGATATGGACATACCTAATTTAAATTTAATGATAAATCATGTGATACAGACACCAAGTTACCACTCTATCATTCCGATGGTAGAATATTTTGATGACTTGCGATTAAAAATACAACCAATAATGCTTACCTATCCAAAACATTTCCATATATCATCATTGACAAGGAAAGCCAAAGAAAAATTTATCAGAATCACAGAAAATTACAATGGTTACAACAAGTCTTTTATGGATTTTGTGAGAGACCGAACTGCAAAATATATAGATCACCAACCCGATTTGACAGAAAAAGTCAAAAAACACTTAACCTATTTCGATAAGGTAAGAAAAAACAGTTATAAAGACATAATCCCAATAGACAACATAGCCTAAATCCTGTATAATAATGTATGGCTGATGTAAAAAAAAATTATTTTACGACAGGACAAATGCGTAATGCCCTTATCCAAATAGAAGATAAGATGGTACACTCCAATTGGATGCCTAGTATAATATTAGGTATAAACAGAGGTGGTTGCATTCCTGGAGTATATCTTTCTCATAGGTTAAACACGGCCCATGAAGTGCTTGATATAAGATTAAGAGATCATTCAACCAAACCAAATCTTGCAACACTTGAAAAAGCCTTTGCATTCCAAAAGAAAATTTTAATCATAGACGATATAAATGACTCCGGAGCGACATTTCAATATATTTTAGACAATTTCGGCAAACACGAGGATCGTGTTAGATTTGCCGCATTGATTCATAACAAACCTTCCAAAGTAAAAGTAGATTACCATGGCTACGAGATCAACAAGGACGAAGTGCCCAGTTGGATAGTATTCCCATGGGAAGAGTGGGACAAGTAAACTAAAGGTTGTGTTGACACAATCAAGGTAAACCAAGTAAAATTTAATTACATTAATAAAACCTTAAGGAGGACTTAATGTTCAAAGACGTAGATAAATCAATGCTGATGAAACTAGTGGCACTTCACGTTGTGGTGATCACAGTTTCAAATGCGTTAGTGGCGATCCCGGTGGAGATATTCGGTGTCAAACTTACGTGGGCGGCATTTACTTTCCCATTAGTAGTAATAGCAACTGACTTGACTGTCAGACTATTGGGTAAAAAAATAGCAAGGGCCACAATCGCGGCGGCTTATCCTTTAGCAATTATTGGATCCATCGCAGTTGTATTGGCAGAAGGAGCACCACAATCGGTTGCCATGAGAATTGGTTTCGCAAGTGCTACTGCTTATGCAATAGGTACCATGCTTGATGTTTATGTATTCCAATACATAAGAGAGTCAAAAACATACGGCAAGAATTGGTGGATGGCACCAGCGGTTTCGACTATCGCGGCCAACATCATTGACACTTACACATTCTTTGCAGTTGCTTTCAACAACAGTGCTGACGAGTACATGGCGGCAAACTGGGTAGAGATCGCAGGATCGCAAACGGTGTTAAAAATAATTGTAGGACTTGTTGTATTCTTACCAGCATACGGATTATTGCTGAATAGACTACAGAAGACATACAAATTAAATTAAATTATCTGGGGGAGTTATCTCCCCCATAATTACTAGTATGAACAATCCAAATTTACACAGAGGAATACTTGTTTTAGTAATTGTATTTGTAGCATTTTTAATTAAGCCTGCAAAAGCATTTGATCTAGAACAATATTACAAAGAAGATCTTACTGAAGTGGACAAAGCAAACATTGTCCTATTCAATATATTACAAGGTATTGATATGTTGCAAACTTTAGAAATTGCAAACAACGATGACTACTACGAAAAAAATCCAATACTTGGAAAACATCCAAGTGAAACAGCCGTGGTAACTTATTTTATTACAAGAGGTTTTGCACATTATCACGTGACAAAAATGATTCCACAAAAATATAGGAATATATGGCATGGTTATAATGTAATTTACAATTATGATGTAATAAGAGATAACCACGAATTAGGTATTAGGATTAATTTTTAAAATATTGACAAAAAGCCTAAATACATATATAATTAAAGTAAGAAAATGGGAAATATAGCAGGAAAAATTTGGGGGTCTACAGAACTAATATTAGCAAATAGTTCTTTAGAGTTCCATAGAATCGATTACAAAAAAGGTGGAGTTTGTTCCAAGCATAAACACGAATGGAAATGGAACGGCTTCTATGTAATGTCAGGCGAGATGAAAATCCGTGTATGGCAAAAGGACTACGATCTAGTAGACGAAACTATACTTAAAGCCGGTGATTTTACAGCAGTTAAACCAGGACTTTATCACTCTTTTGAGGGAATGGAGGACGGTGTTGCTTTCGAATTATACTGGGCAGAATTCAGACACAACGATATTATCAGAGAATCTGTAGGTCACATGAAAGCGGACAACGTTGTGAGACTTGACAAAAAGAAAAAATAACATATCTCCAGACGGTAAATGGCAAATAACCATTGATAAAGATGGTAATGTTGCTTGGTTTGATTTGACAAAATCACAAGGTACATATACAATAGAAGAAATAGTTAAGGCAACTAAAAATATATGTCCGGAGTTATGGAAACAGTAGAAAAAAAATATTACTATTCAGAAATATTTCACAGTATACAAGGTGAAGGACATTATACAGGTGTGCCGACTGCTTGGTTACGTTTTTTCTTATGTAATTTACAATGTAATGGTTTTGGTCAAATAGATCCAACAAACCCTGATACGTATGATTTACCATTTGAAGATTTTGATGTTACTTCAGTAAAGAAAGTAGAAGACTTGCCTGTTTGGGAAAAAGGTTGTGATTCATCATATACTTGGGCAAAAAAGTTTAAAGGATTAATGGGACAGGAAACACCCAGTGAATTAGCAAACAAACTTGTAGATATTATAAAAACAGATTCAAATCCAGAAGGCAAATTTTTACATCCTGTTAGTCAGCAACATCAACATTTGTGTTTTACTGGTGGAGAACCATTAATGGTAACAGGACAAATGGCAGTGATTGGTATCTACAATGCTTTGAAAGAACAAAACAATTTGCCAGGATCGATGACATTTGAAACAAACGGCACACAAAAACTAAGACAACCATTTATCGATTGGGCAACATCCATTGACACAGAAGTATTTTTTAGTGTTAGTCCAAAATTATTCACGGTGTCTGGAGAAAAACCTGAGAAAGCGATAAAACCGGAAGTGGTTGCAGATTATTACAATGTATCTAAAGCAGGGCAATTAAAATTTGTAGTAGGAGATAAAGATAGAGAATGGGATGAAATGGAATCATCTATAGAAAAATTTAGATCTGCTGGTGTAAAATGGCCAGTTTGGGTTATGCCAACAGGTGCTAGAGAAGAAGAACAAACATCTGGTGCTGGTAAAGTGGCGGAAAAAGCATTTAAGAAAGGATACAATGTTGCGGCAAGAGTTCACGTATATCTATTTGGTAATGCAATTGGTACGTAAATTTCAGTTGGCAAAAGTAAAAAAATATTGTATAATAAGAGTATGAAAGTTAAAAAAACAAAAACTAAACCTGTAAAGAAAACAAAGAAGGAAACAAAAAGCGAAAAACCTTGGGTAAAGGTTTTAGATATGAACGTGAATCCTGATAATCCTAGAAATGGATTCTTTGAACTTGACTGGAATGATGAATTTGTTAATATGTTAAAACAAAATGGTTATGAAGGTGCATCTGACACTGAAATTGTTGACAGATGGTTCCAGACACTTTGTAGAACAATCGGTAACGAACAGCAAGTAGATATCGGTGGTTCTGGGTATATCAACATTAACAGAACTCCAGACGGAAAGACTGAGGTATCATAATGGGATATTTTTTACTTGGAATTTTGATAGGTTGGCTTGTACCGAGACCAAAATTTATTGGCAGAGCAGAAATGGCCATATGGTCACCTATTAAGAAAAGACTTCCAAAATCTGTCCAAAACTGGTTTGGGTAAAATGACACACATACTAATAGACACGGCAAATACTTTTTTCCGTGCTAGGCACGTGATACGTGGAGACACATCTGAAAAAATTGGTATGGCTATTCATATTACAATGAACTCAATTAAGAAAGCATGGTCAGACTTTGATGGATCTCATTTAGTATTCTGTTTAGAAGGTAGAAGTTGGCGTAAAGATCACTATGCACCCTACAAAAGAAATCGTAAAGAAACAATAGAAGCAATGACACAAAAAGAAAAAGAAGAGAATGATGTATTCTGGGAATGTTATGATGACTTCTGTGATTTTATTAAAACAAAAACAAACGCCACAGTTCTACAAAACGGAAGAGTCGAGGCCGATGATCTAATTGCACGTTGGATTGATAGACATCCAAACGAAAAACACGTGATATTAAGTACAGACAAGGATTTGAATCAATTAGTAAATGAAAATGTATCACAATACAATGGCGTTACTGAGCAAACAATGACACACAAAGGTTGGTTTGATAAGAAAGGTGATCCTGTAATTGACAAGAAAACAAAGGCACCAAAACCTGCACCAGATCCAGAATGGATCATATTTGAAAAAGCCATGAGAGGTGATCCAAGCGATAACATATTCTCAGCATATCCAGGTGTGCGTACAAAAGGCACAAAGAACAAGATTGGATTGACAGAAGCATTCGCAGATCGTAAAGACAAAGGTTATACTTGGAATAATCTTATGTTGAGTAAATGGGTTGATCATGACGGTAAGGAACATAGAGTATTAGAGGATTATGAAAGAAATAGATTGCTAGTTGATCTTCATGCACAGCCTGAAGTAATTGTACAGGAGTTAGATCAGACAATAGATCAAGCGATAGCAGATAACAAAAGTATAGACCAAGTTGGGATTAGATTTATGAAATTTTGTGGGAAGTATGATTTACAAAAAATATCAGAACAAGCACAACTATATGTAGAACCGTTTAATGCGAGGTTGGTTGCATAATGTGGATGTTTTTACAATACTTGCAAGATATGTGGAGTAAAGCAGTACCGTTTGTGTATGCGGTTCTGATTGTTACGGGTATGATTATTATTTTAGGAATGGCACTATGACAGTGAAAGCAAAAACACTAGTTAAAGATAAATTTTGGATCGTTGAACAAAACGGCGAAAAATTAGGCACACTTCAAAAGAAAGATAATAACGGTTGGATTTTTTTAAGTAAAGCAGATAAGAGACAAGTGTATCACACACAAGAAAGTTTATTCCAACGTTTTGGTGTAGGTATATTTTCGCATGATATTAAACTTGGAGAGCCGGGTGACAGCACAGTAGAAACAATAGAGGGCGACGAAGGTACTGGATATACAGTTCATGGATATCCTTGTTCACAAAAACCATTTAATCCAATGTTTGATGTGCAAAAACAATTACCTATCTATACAAAAACACCAAAGTCTAAAAGTTTATTTTGTGCTGGATACTATATTATATGTTTTGAAAAAGGATGGCGTAAAGCATATTGTCCAAAAGTAATTACACTTCAAAGATATGAATATAAAGGACCAATTAAATCTAAAATTGAAATGCAACAAATATTAAATAATGCAGTAAAGGAATACGAGACTAAAAATTCAGATCTTGAATTTCCAAAATGTAATAAATTTTAAATGAGCAAAATACAGACACAACCAATCGAAGATTTTATTGCAAGAGTGAGAATGCTTCGCAATAAGAGAGATCCAAATTTAAATCTTACTGCTCGTGAAGCCGAGCAACTTGCTGATTCTTTATCACAAGTAATGACAAGGCTTGTCACAATACAAGAGGAAATAATTAACGCACTTAAAACCGCTCAACAGTCAGCAACGGTGGATATTGAGATGGATGGTGGGGAGTTCAACAAGAAGTAGTCTATACAATTTCCGGTAAATACAGTATAGATTATGAGCAGACCAAAACCAAAAGTTTTATTACAAAATTCCAACAAAGAAACATACAAGTTGGACGAGGTACTTGCGGCGGAAGGTATATGGGCAGTATTTTATGATGGTAAACCAATCAACTTAAAAACATCAAGTTTGGTGGCCAACTACCCAGGACCAAAATACAAGAAAGTATCATTCTCAAATCCAGGTCATGCAGAAAACTTGGCTAAGAAACTAAATGCTCAACACAAAACAGACAAGTTTGAAGTTTTCATATTAAAGACCGGCGATAAATTTTCTAGATAAATGTCCATCAAGGCATCAGGCTTAGGACCAACTGCTTCTAACTCCTCACACTGGCTCTATGCTTATGGGAAAGAAGGAGATATTGATGGCGCTACAGGAAAGTTTCCTCGTATAAGATATTGGGACGGAAAAGGTGGCTTGGATACAGAAGAATTATTCGAAAAGAATATAAAAAAATATCCCCAAAAAATGAAACCATGGATAACAACCCCAATCAAATATGATGAAAATATGTATGGTTTTAGATGCCCCAACCCACTCATTGGTAGATTTGGAGGTCAAAAATATATGGCTGTTGGTTGTTCAAGAACCTACGGACAAGGTGTTCTTACCGAACAATCATGGCCAGAGCAACTTGGTAAAATGTTACCAGGAGTAATGTATAATATGGGTGTAAGAGGTGGTTCATTAGAAACTTGCTATAGACTTGTTAAATGGTGGGCACCTTTAATAAAACCTAAGGCTGTATTCATGCTTTCTCCAGCAAGTTGGAGAAGAGAACGTGTAACGGATGATGTCAAAAAAATAGCCTCAATATGTGAAGGACACGATCTCGCTTATAATCTTAAAAGAATTGGAACAGATGATTCAGATAAGGTACATCATGAATGTATTGTTGACGCTATTCAATATAATTGCGATAAAGTAGGTGCAAAACTATTTGTGCTATCACAATATTGGGGTGGTGATAAGGTTGATGTTGCTAGAGATTTAGTACATCCAGGTCCAAAACAACATAAGATATGGGCAGATAAGTTTTATTCCAGCCAAAATCGCTAAAAATATAAAACTATAACAATAATTAAGTATATGGACACCAAAACAGCCTACACTCGTACCTTCCTAATGCTCAAAGAACAACCACTTCATGATGAGAGTGTGAAAACTGCATATTATACTTGGTGGCAAAATGTAAGAGAAAAATACCAGGCAAGATCTTTAAGACTCACGAAACTAGGTTTTGAATGGATTGAATCCTGTGATATCAAAACCTATGAGATCAAATTTCCTGCCAAAATAATATTCACACCCCAAACCTATCTATGGTTAGACGAATTTGTTGATTGTCCTTATTTTGTAGATAAGAAAAAAATAGTAGTGACCATGGAAAAAATGGCTCTACAACTCATGCTTTTTGCTGGAGATATCACAAAATATGGACTTGCCCGGGCAATGAGTAAAGCAGACGAACAAAAAAGCCAATAAAACTGCGGTTTTTTAGCGGTTGACCTATTACCGTTTTGTGTTATAATGATATTATAAACAATTTAACGCAGGAGTGTGTAAATGGCAAGACCAAAAAACAAAGAAGCAGTAGTTGGCAGTCAAAATAGAACTGTCACACCAAATGAGGCAATAAACGCCTTACAACATTGTATCAAATTACAAAGACCTATCATGATGTGGGGTGCACCAGGTATTGGTAAATCAGACATTGTGAAACAAATAGGTGATTCACAAAAGAGAGAAGTTATTGATATTAGACTTCCTTTATGGGAACCAACAGATAT
>TARA_B100001113_G_scaffold36397_1_pt1 | contig 10318 bp, 7 predicted proteins | sample TARA_B100001113 | Tara Oceans TARA_B100001113 (sample SAMEA2622402) | marine metagenome | biome: marine biome (ENVO:00000447); feature: deep chlorophyll maximum layer (ENVO:xxxxxxxx); material: "saline water (ENVO:00002010), including plankton (ENVO:xxxxxxxx)" | depth 50 m | reverse complement strand
ACAACATCTTTTATATATTTATGAATTTCATTTATATCTTTTGGCTCGGGCGTTAAACCGCTTCCAATTGCCCAAACAGGCTCATACGCTAAAGTAAATGATTCATCTAACTTAAATCCATTAACAATATCAAGTTGATCTCTAATTACATCTTTTGTTGTGCCCTTTTCATTTTCTTCTTTAGTCTCTCCAATACATAAAACAACCTTAACTTTATTATTAAGACTGTAAAGTTTTTCTTTTATCAGATCGTTGTCTTCATTAAAAATATTTCTTCTTTCTGAATGGCCAATTATTGCAAATCTGCAACCTGATTCACGAACCATATCTACAGATATAGCACCTGTTCTTGAGCCATATGAATGATCCACATCTTGCACTCCTGCTTGAATACTATGAACTTCTAAAACATGATTGACTATAAGTTTTTCAACATATATTGAGGGTGGCGCTATGCCTATATTTACTTTTTTAAACCTAGGCTTATAAACATTATTGAAATCTTTAAACCAATTCTCAATATCAATGATATTTGATTTCCAATTAGCAATTATCATGATTTTGATTTAATAATTTTTTCAATATCTTTAGCATACTTTTCAGCAACTTTTTTCTCGGGAGCTTCAACCATAATTCTTATTTTAGATTCTGTTCCAGAAGGTCTTACCAATATTCTTTTTACAGTCATGTCTGATTCAACTTCCTTCAGGAAGCGCTTAAGATCTTTATCATTAACAATATCTTTATTAGTTACTGATACAGCAATATTTGCTTGAGGTATTTTTGTGAAATTTGATAAAACTTCACTGGGCTTCTTTTCTAAAAGCAACAATGATGATATCACTTTTAAAGCTGCAATGGTTCCATCACCTGTACTGACCAAATCTTTACAAATGATATGTCCAGAAGTCTCTCCACCAAGCATCCAGCCTTTATCTAACAGCATTTTACTAACATGCTTATCACCAACATTTGCTCTTTTAAATTTATATCCAAGTTTTTTAATTCCATCTTCAAGCCCATGATTGCTCATTATTGTTCCAACCACGCCAGACCACGGACCGGTTCGATTAGGATTTGAAAAAGCTAAAATATATAAAAGATCATCGCCATCCAATATATTTCCTTTTTCATCAACTAAAATTACTCTATCTCCATCCCCATCAAGAGATATACCATAATCAGCCCGATGTTTTATAACTGCTTCTCTTACAACCTCTGGATGCGTTGAACCACATCCATCATTAATATTATATCCATCTGGATCATTTCCAATCTCAATGATCTCAGCTCCTAATTCTTCAAATATCTCAGGACTAACCTTATAACAAGCACCATTTGCACAATCTATTACTATCCTTAAAGAAGAAAAGGATATATTTGAAGGGACAGTTGATTTGCAAAACTCTATATATCTTGGGCCAGACTCATCAAATCTATATGCCTTACCTATCTTTGATGTTTCAACAGGGATTAAATCAGCTGAAATATATTTCTCGATTCTTTTTTCAATATCTCGGGATATCTTTTCGCCATCCTCATTGAAAATTTTAATTCCATTATCAAGAAAATCGTTATGTGATGCGCTAATAACGACACCAAATTTATTCCTTAGAGTTTTAGAAAGATAGGCCACTCCTGGAGTTGGAAGTGGGCCTAAAAGACTTACGTTGACACCAGCAGCAATGAAACCCGCCTGTAATGCTGACTCTAACATATATCCAGATATTCTAGTATCTTTGCCTATAAGAACTGTATTCCATCCAAGCTCTTTCATAACAGTTCCAGTAGCATGACCTATTTTAAGGCATGCTTCAGGTGTTATAACGTTTTCGACAGGTCCTCTAATCCCATCGGTACCGAATTTTAAATCCATGGAAAAAGATTATAACTCTTCTGCAGCTCCTTTTATTGAAGTTTTTTTAGTAGATTTATCAGACGGAGTATCATCGGACCACCCTTTAGGCTCTCTTGGAGTAGCGCCAACCATGATATCATCTATCTGATTAGCATCTATAGTCTCATATTTTAAGAGTGCGTCAGCCATAACATTAAGCTTGTCCAAGTTTTCTTTCAGGATATTTTCTGCCTTAGAGTAACATGTATCGATGATTGATTTTACTTCTTTATCAATCTGCTTAGCTGTTTCATTGCTCATATTTTGAGCAGGTGCTGTTGCAGATCTTCCTAAAAAAGGGCTGCCTTCGTCTTCACCATATTTTAATGGACCGATACTTTTTGACAGTCCCCACTTAGTAACCATATTAGTAGCTATATTTGTTGCTACCTCAATATCATTTGAAGCGCCTGTAGTAATTCCCTTGTCACCATTAATGATGCTCTCAGCAATTCTTCCACCAAATAGCGCTGCTATTCTACCCTCTAAATACTCTTTGCTTTGCATATATGTATCTTCCTCAGGTAAAAACATCGTCACTCCAAGCGCTCTTCCTCTTGGAATTATAGTAACTTTATATACTGGATCATGCTTAGGTGAAAGCCTGCCAACAATTGCATGTCCCGCTTCATGATATGCAGTAATTCTTTTTTGCTCTTCACTTAAAATCATAGATTTACGTTCTGCGCCCATCATGATTTTATCTTTAGCTAAATCGAGATGAGATTGATCTATCTTTTTGTCAGAATATCTTGCTGCAAACAGAGCAGCTTCATTAATTAAGTTAGCCAAATCAGCTCCAGAAAAACCTGGTGTACCTCTAGCTATTACTAAAGGATCCACATCTGCATCTAAAGGAACTTTTCTCATGTGAACCTTTAGAATAGCTTCTCTTCCTCTTATATCAGGTAAGTCAACAACAACCTGTCTATCAAATCTTCCAGGTCTTAATAATGCTGGATCAAGAACATCTGGTCTATTAGTAGCTGCTATGACAATTACTCCATCATTACCCTCAAAGCCATCCATTTCAACAAGAAGTTGATTGAGAGTTTGTTCTCTCTCATCATGCCCACCGCCTAAACCTGCTCCTCGATGTCTACCTACCGCATCAATCTCATCGATAAAAACAATGCATGGGGACTGTTTCTTAGCTTGTTCAAACATATCTCTTACTCTTGAAGCGCCCACCCCAACAAACATTTCAACGAAATCAGAACCTGAAATTGTAAAGAAAGGTACTTTAGCTTCACCAGCTACAGCTCTCGCAATCAAAGTCTTACCAGTACCAGGAGGTCCTACCATTAAAACTCCTCTTGGAATTTTGCCACCTAATTTTTGAAATTTGGTTGGATCTTTCAAAAAATCAACAAGCTCTTGAACATCTTGCTTAGCTTCTTCACATCCAGCAACATCTTTAAAAGTTGTTTTTACTTGTCCCCCTTCCATTAATTTGGCTTTGCTTCTTCCAAATGACATAGGACCGCCCTTACCCGACATACCGCCCTGCATTTGCCTCATAAAGAAGAAAAATATAGCTAGAAGCAATATTATTGGGAAAGCTGCAACTAACAATTGAGAGAACATTGAAGGTTGTTCTAACTTTTCATAAGAGTATGGGACATTCTTATCTTTCAATATTCCTTGAAGCTCTGTTAAATTATCATCTTTATGGTAATGAGCAAAAAATTTAGTTCCATCTCTGTAGGTGCCTATTATTGTCTCTCTATCTCCTTTAAATGTAACATTTTGAATGTTATCTGCAGATGCTTGAGTTCTTAATTCACTAAAAGGAAGTTCCTGTGAAGGTGAACCATTATCAACAAAATTAAATACATAAACCATGAGTGATCCAAGGACAACCCAAACAATTAAATTTCTCATAAAACTACTCATAAAATCATTTCACTCCGAATAAATATATCTCACCAGATTTTTTTTTTGATGCAGCAGGTTTATAAGTTTGAACTAGTTTAAAAGATAATTCCATTTCTTTTCTTAAATTTTTTAGCATATTATTCTGAAAAGTTTTCATTATTATCATTCCATTATCAACTAAATAATCTTTTGCAACTTTTATAGTCAATTGATTTAATTCAAAAATATTTGCATTATCAATTGCGCTTATGCCACTTAAGTTTGGGGCTATATCTGAAATTACAAGATTAAAATTGCCTTTTAATCTATTTATTTCATCAATATTATCAATATTATCAATGCTCTCTTGATAAAAATTTACTCCTTCTAATGGCTCCATTTTTAATATATCAACAGCATAGACTTTAGCTTGTTTGTATCGTTTTATAATATATTGTGACCAACCCCCAGGAGCGCTGCCGATATCAAGAACATTTTTTATATTTTTTTTTGGAAGAACTTTATTTAAAATCTCTTCTAATTTAAAAACTGCTCTAGATCTGTAGCCAAATTGTTTTGCTTTATTAGCCCAATTATCTGCATGCATTACTTAAATGTGCTTAACTTCTATAATCTCAAAATTTAAATTACCAGAAGGTGTTTTTATTTTGACCTCATCTTCAACAAATTTACCTACGAGCCCTTTTGCAATTGGAGTATCAATTGAAATCTCACCCTTATTAGGATCAGACTCTAAATTTCCAACTATCTTAAAAAATACTTCTTTGTCATTATCACAATCATAGACTTTAACTGTTGAACCAAATACAACCCTCCCAGTTTCAGGTATCTCCTTAACATCGATAACTTGTGCATTTGTGAGAGCAGTCTCTATTTCATTTATTTTAGCCTCAACAAGACCTTGAAGTTCTTTAGCAGCATGATATTCTGCATTTTCTTTTAGATCTCCATGCGCCCTTGCCTCAGCAATAGCTTCAGAAATCTTAGGTCTTTCAACAAATTTTAAATTAGATAATTTTTCTTTTATTAAAATTTCACCTTCCTTGGTTAGTGGTATTCTGCTCATGTAAGAATTATAACAACAAGAAGGTTTATTTATTAATTTCTTGGAGTGTTTCGTATGACCATTTATCTTCAGAACTTTTAAGAGCATCAATTATTGCAAAAGCACCAAACATAGTTGTTGTGCAAAAAATTTTATTTCTTAATGCGCTTTGTCTAATTGATGCTGAATCTTTTATTGATGGGGCTCCTTCAGTTGTATTAATAACTAAGTCGATTTCATTATTTAATAGGCTGTCAACGACATGAGGCCTACCCTCCATAACTTTATTGATTGTTTTAGCTAAATAGCCAAGATTTTTAATATAATTTGCAGTACCTGATGTTGCAACAATTTCAAAACCTGCTTCAATAATTGATGGAACAAATTTATCTAAATATTTCTTATCTGATTCCTTAACACTTATAAAAACCACGCCAGAACTTCTCAAAATTTTATTTGCGCCCTTTTGAGCTTTTGCATAAGCTTCACCAAAATTAGGCCCAATCCCCATTACTTCACCTGTTGATTTCATTTCAGGTCCAAGAATTGGATCCACATGTGGGAATTTATCAAATGGCATAACTGCTTCTTTTACGAAAGATAAGCCACTTGGCAGTTTAGATGAAAACTTTTGTTCCTCCAATGTCATGCCTATCATAGCTTTTGATGCAACTTTTGCTAAAGAATTACCAATAGCTTTTGATATAAAAGGAACAGTCCTTGAAGCTCTTGGATTAACTTCAATAATATATACGTCATTCTCCTTTACAGCATATTGAATATTCATTAATCCTATAATATTTAATTCTTTTGCAATATTTCTTGCTTGTTCCTTCATCACATCTTGAACTTCATCAGACAGGCTATATGGAGGAAGAGAACATGCAGAATCACCAGAATGAATTCCAGCCTGTTCGATATGCTGCAAAATGCCTCCTATTTCAATATTTAGTCCATCAGAGACGACATCAACATCAACCTCAATAGCATCTGTTAAATAACTATCTAATAAAATTGGTTTACTATTTGACACTTCAACTGCTTCATTTAAATATTTTTCTAGTTCTTTAATATTGTTTACAAGTTGCATCGCTCTTCCACCCAGAACATAGGAAGGTCTTACTACAATGGGAAAGCCGATTTCGTTAGCTTTCTCCAAAGCCTCTTTTAAATTTTTTGCAGTAGCATTAGAAGGCTGCTTTAAGTTTAATTTATTCACTAACTCTTGAAATCTTTCTCTGTCTTCTGATCTATCAATTGCATCAACATCTGTGCCCAATATCTTTACACCTTTTTCAGATAGAATATCTGCAAGTTTAAGCGGTGTCTGACCACCAAATTGAATAATTACTCCTTCAGGTTTTTCATTATCAATGATATCAAGAATTTTTTCTGATGTTATTGGCTCAAAATATAACCTGTTTGAAACATCATAATCAGTTGAAACAGTTTCAGGATTACAATTTACCATGATAGATTCATAACCCTCCTCTTGCATTGCTAGAGAAGCATGAACGCAACAATAATCAAATTCAATACCTTGACCAATTCTATTTGGTCCGCTTCCAAGTACTAAAATTTTGTTATTAGTTGTTGGATTGCTTTCACACATGCCGCCATACGAAGAGTACATATAACATGTAGATGTCGCAAATTCTGCTGCACATGTGTCTACCCTTCTAAATATGGGCTTTACATTTAAACTCTTTCGATGCTCTCTAATTAAGTTTTCATCTGATCCTAAAAGTTCTGCTATTCGGCTATCTGAAAAGCCTTTTTCTTTTATGTTCCATAATAGATCCTCAGTGAGATCATCTTTATTTAGATGAATTAAGCTATTTTCAATTTCTATTAGTTCTTTAATTTGATCTAGAAACCAATAATCAATTTTTGTTAAGGAATGTATTTTTTCTAGCGACCAGCCATTTCGAATTGCATCAGCAACATAAAAAATTCTTTTAGGTCCGGGTATAGTAAGCTCATTAAGAATCTCTTCTTTAGGAATATTCTTACTGCTTGTCTTTACGGGGTTAAGTCCATTTAAGCCTTCCTCCATACTGCAAAGCGCTTTCTGAAATGATTCCTGAAAGTTAGAGCCAATTGACATGACCTCTCCAACCGACTTCATTTGCGTTGTGAGCTTTGGGCTTGCTTGAGGAAACTTTTCGAAAGCAAACTTAGGAATCTTTGTAACAATATAGTCAATACTAGGTTCAAATGATGCCGGTGTTAGGCCACCAGTTATATCATTTTTTAATTCATCAAGCGTAAATCCAACAGATAATAGTGCAGCGACCTTTGCTATTGGAAACCCTGTTGCCTTTGATGCTAATGCAGATGATCTGCTAACTCTTGGATTCATTTCAATAACTACCATTTTTCCATTTTCAGGATTGACAGCAAATTGAACATTTGAACCACCAGTATCTACACCAATTTCTCTTAAAATTTTAAATGAAGCATTTCTCATTAATTGAAATTCTTTGTCTGTCAGTGTCTGTGCAGGCGCAATTGTAATAGAATCTCCAGTATGAATGCCCATTGGATCTAAGTTTTCTATGGAACATATAATTATGCAATTATCTTCACAATCTCTAACAACTTCCATTTCGTATTCTTTCCAACCAATAAGCGATTCATCAATTAACAATTCATTAGTTGGAGATAATTCAAGACCCTTTTCACAAATCGTTTTAAATTCAGAAATATTGTATGCGATGCCTCCACCTGTTCCTCCCATGGTAAAAGATGGTCGTATGATGCATGGAAAACCAATTCTTTTTTGAACTTTTAATGCATCTGACATTGTGTGGGCAATACCTGATGCAGGAGTCTCTAAATTTATTGCTTTCATAGTTTCGTCAAACAGTTGTCTGTCCTCAGCCTTATCAATCGCTGTTCTATTTGCACCAATCAAAATTACATTGTGTTTTTCTAAAATTCCTTTTTTATCGAGAGTTAGCGCTGTATTTAAAGCAGTTTGTCCCCCCATGGTAGGCAGAATGGCGTCAGGGTTTTCCTTTTCTATAATTTTTTCTACCGATTGCCAATGAATTGGCTCTATATATGTTGCATCTGCAAGCAAGGGATCTGTCATTATTGTGGCAGGATTTGAGTTAACTAGTATCACCCTGAAACCTGCTTCTTTAAGAGCTTTGCATGCTTGTGCTCCAGAATAATCAAATTCACACGCCTGCCCAATAATTATTGGGCCTGCTCCAATAATAAGTATTGAGGAAATATCCTTACGTCTTGGCATATTCTTTTATCATTAAGCTAAATTTTTTAAATAGATTCTGAATTTCTTGTGGTCCTGGACTCGCCTCAGGATGTCCTTGAAAGCTAAACGCAGGAGTATCATTAAACTCTATTCCTTGAAGAGACTTATCAAACAAAGAAATATGTGTAACCTCGATATTTGGGGGAAGTGTATCAACGTCAACAGCAAAACCATGATTTTGACTTGTAATATAAACTTCTTTTGTTTTTATATCTTGTACCGGATGATTCGCTCCATGATGGCCAAATTTCATTTTGTACGTATCTGCACCACCAGCAAGTGCAAGCAATTGATGGCCAAGACAAATACCAAATATAGGAATCTTTTTATCAAGAAATTTTTTGATATTTTCAATAGCGTATTTACAAGGCTCTGGATCCCCAGGCCCATTAGATAAAAAAATTCCTTTGGGTGCTAATTTAATAATTTCATCATATGGGGTTTCAGCATTTACTACCTTTACTTCTCCAACATGCTCGGCAAGAAGTCTTAAAATATTTTCTTTAATGCCGAAGTCATAAGCTATTATTGGATAATCATTTTTTGAAGCATTATTTTTCGGCCAGACTCCTTCATTCCAAGAGTATGTAGATTTTGTTGAAACAACTTTTGCTAAATCTAGACCTTTTAAGCCAGAAAATTCTTTTGCAGCTTCAACAGCTTTACTTTGTGTAATTATAGACGAAGCAGCGATACAACAATTCATTGCTCCTTTTTCTCTTAATATTGTGGTTATTTCTCTTGTATCAATATCAGATATAGCAATAACTTTATTTTTAATTAAAAATTCTTCAAAAGTATTTGATGATCTCCAATTGCTGGGTTTTTCGCATAAGTTTTTCACAACAATGCCTGAAGCATGAATGATTTCAGATTCATTGTCTTCATCATTAATTCCTGTATTACCTATATGGGGATGAGTAAAAGTTATTATTTGTTTCTTGTATGAAGGATCTGTAATAATTTCTTGATAGCCTGTCATAGATGTATTAAAAACTAACTCACCTACTTCATATTTTTCTTCCCCAAAACCCTTACCATGGAATACACTACCGTCTTCAAATGCTATTATTGCTTTGAATGACATTATAAAAAGTACTCCAAAGAATTAGATTTTTTAGAGAAAAATTTAGAGAGACTATTTAAAGAATTTTGGAATTTTAATGAGCTAAAATTACATGCTGGCATTAAAATTGTACTTTATAGATTAAGTTATCTAATGTCTAGCTGTAAATTAAAAAAAATATGAAAATATCAATAAAATCATCAAAAGAAATAGAAAAAATGCGGATCGCAGGAAGACTTGCTGCTGAAGTTCTTGAAATGATTTCACCTTATGTAGTTCCTGGGATTTCAACAGGTGAACTAGATAGAATATGTAATGATCACATTGTTAACAATCAAAATGCGATACCTGCAAATGTTGGTTATAAGGGGTATGAAAAAACTATTTGCTCAAGCCTAAATCAAGTTATATGTCACGGTATTCCAAATTATGAAAAGGTATTAAAAGATGGGGACATATTAAACATTGATGTGACAGTTATAAAAGATGGATGGCATGGAGATACTTCTAAGATGTTTCTAGTAGGAAAATGTGGTCCACATAACAAAAGATTAGTTGAGGTAACTAAAGAATGTCTGTACAAAGGAATCAATGTTGTAAAGCCAGGAGCTTTTATCGGAGATATCGGTTACGCAATCCAAAGACATGCTGAGAAAAACTACTATAGTGTTGTTGAGGACTATTGCGGTCATGGTATTGGCAATGTTTATCATGAAGAGCCACAAATTCTTCATTATGGTAAACCTGGTACCGGCATCCAGCTTAAAGAAGGCATGTGCTTCACTATAGAACCCATGATTAATCAGGGCACAAAGTATTGCAAAATCCTGAGTGATGGTTGGACAGTTGAAACCAAAGACGGAAGAAACTCTGCACAATGGGAACATACTATTGCTGTAACAAATCAGGGATATGAAATTCTCACAAAAAGAAATGATGAATTTTAATGAAGAACCAAGCAAATGCTATTGATAAAAAATTTGTTAGAAATTTTCCAGAAATATTTAATAAGCCATCATTAGTAAATAGCTATCTCGAAGATTATTCTAGTCTTATAGAAAATAGTCTAAAAAGTAAATTTTGCGAACTAAAACTAAATGATAAATTTGCAATATATGCGAATGGGGGTTTTGGAAGAAAAGAAATGTTTCC
>TARA_B100001113_G_scaffold64958_1_pt1 | contig 10335 bp, 12 predicted proteins | sample TARA_B100001113 | Tara Oceans TARA_B100001113 (sample SAMEA2622402) | marine metagenome | biome: marine biome (ENVO:00000447); feature: deep chlorophyll maximum layer (ENVO:xxxxxxxx); material: "saline water (ENVO:00002010), including plankton (ENVO:xxxxxxxx)" | depth 50 m | reverse complement strand
CTCCATCCCAAGGGTTTGAAATCAATTGAGACAAGTTTTCACCCCGCTCTTGAATCAACCCCGACCAATTTTCAATAAAATAAGAGTCCAAAACAAAAAAATCTTTTTCAAAACTATCTAATGATGGCCGCCCATATCCTTGAATTGGGTTTGGTGAATCACCATCTATTCCTTCAGCCGATGCGGCCAACATTGCCCTCAACAATGGAGCGGAGGGAGTATATCCATATTCATCTTCAACCAATTGTTGTAAAAGAGCTGTAAAAGAGGCAGCCATAGGGGTGGCCATGGAAGTCCCAGTCATCATCCTAGATCCATTATTCAACCCAAACTTAGAACCATCAGCATCTGCTGAAACAATATCAACACCAGGGGCGGCAATCATAGTCCCTCTTCTTCCATTAATATCGGGGCCCTGAGAATTTCCTTGCCACAGACTTGCATTTTCTTGTGAATCTGTTGCAACAACAGAAACAACATTGTAAGCATTCGAGGGCTCAAGCATCATATTTCCAGTATTACCTGGTGCAACAAATACAAGAGACCATGGATTTTCGACAGTCCAAGCATCAATCATCTCACTTCTGTTAGTATAATTCACAGAATTGTCGCCCCAAGACCAAGAATTGATCACCGCTCCATATCTTGAAGACTCAGCAAGCAATTCAGTAACATCTTCAGGAACCTCCCATCCATTTGAGTTTACAATATCTTGAACAACCAATTTTGCAGCACTTGAGATTGAAGTCATATTACTATCTCCATCAATAGGATCGCACGCCAAAATACCTGCAATATGAGTGCCGTGCCTAAATTGCTGATGCCCCTGATTATCCCAATCATCTGTTGAATTATTCAAGTGTATGATTTTACGATGTGAAACCCCTGGAGAGCCAACCTCATCACTAGAATTCCTAAAACACGAATGATCCATATCTATTCCTGTATCTGCTACCGCAATCACCACCCCGCTACCATCTAAGTAATCTAATCGAGATTCGTTATTTACATCCATAACATTTGCAGAAGCCAATATTGGAGTTAAAGCGCACATTGCCAAAGAAAGAATTAGCAACACTGCGCCCCGCATAAACTATCTGAAAACAATCTCACGATTGAATATTTAGACCATTGGCGTCGCGCCAGCGCGTTTAAGACACATTCACAGGTGGGCGGGTTCATGCAAGCCTTCCGTGTATCCGGCACAGCGCCATTCGGCAGCCAACGTCAGAACTTCAAAATTGACATTGTCGCAGAATCTGCAGATGACGCAGAACACCGCTGCTACTCAATAATTGGCTCTCGCCACAAGGCAAACCGCCGTTCGATAAATATCGAATCAGTATCAGAAATCGACCCTCGTACATCAAGCGAACCGATGGTATTGAATGCATTTAGAGATCAAATCGCTGCTTCTGGTGGAAAAATAACTCCAGTAGCTGAAGAAGAGTGAATTAGAATCGTCGGGTTCTTGATAGAGAGGCTTCTCCCAAAGGGTGAGCGCCATGGTTGACTCAAGCGAATTACAAAGAATGGCACGATTAGTGGACATTAATCGTCAACGGCTCGAAGAAATCAACCAACAAATTGAGAGAATAGAAGCGGTTCAATTGGAGCACGATGATACCAAGAGGGCACTACACGCTCTTTCAGAGGGGTCTAATGGCCACATACCATTAGGCGCAGGTGTAATGGTTCCAATCCCTAAAGATTCTACTACTATTGTAGATTTAGGTAGTGGGATTTTTGGTGAAAGAACTCCACAAAACGCAGCTGAATTAGTGAATAAAAGACTCAAAGATTTAACTGAATTAAAATCACAATTTGAAGCAGATGCAGCCATGCTAACTCAAAGAATAGAAGAATTAGCAACAACATTTGAGCGCGCTGCTAAGGAAATGACAGAATCCCTCGAAGAACCAAATTTGGAAACTGAAAAGGTAGAAGAAAAGGTGGAGGAGAAACCAAATCGCCGCCGAAGAAAAGGATTCGGTAGCGAATTAACTCTTGATGACTAGGTGTTATTATGGGTCTGTTTGATAAATTCCGCAAAAAGGTCAGAGACGCAGCATCTGAAGTAGACACAGAATCTTTGTCTGCAGAAGAAGGCAGCGAGGAAGCGATCAACGCAATATCACAACATCAAAAAAACATTCAAGATTCTAACATAGAAGAAGAACCAACACCAGATATTATCGAGTCATCAGATGATGATTGGGAAGATTTCGATGATGAAGAAGAGCTACAATTACCAACTAGTAAGGATGATGAATGGGATGATTGGGATGAAGAAGAGGAATACACCCTACCTACAAAACTCTCCCGTAAAGAGAAAAAAATTCTAGCAAAGGAAGCTAAGAAAGATGCTGCTAGAAAGAAAGCCCAAGAAAAAGAAATGAAGAAGAGAGGCGGCAAAGAAGTCAAGAGACTTGAAGGATCTAAAGTAGATTTACACATGATGAGAACTACAACTGGTCGGCAATTAGTTGAGGTCAAATCAGCACCTACTGGCGGAATAGGCACCATCGAGGAAGAAGGAATCACAATCGACTTAGGTGGCGGTGTTGTTGAATCCGGCGGGCGTGTAATCAAAGAAAGTGAAACTCTAAACAATCTAATGGAAGAATTAGAATGGATTATGTTAGAGTCTGATATTTCATCAGATGCTGTTACTGCGGTCATGTCTGCATTGAAAAGAAATCTAATCGGTCAAAGACTACGAAAAGGAGCAGACCTTGCTAAAGTTCTCGAAGCCAGTCTAAAGAGGGCCCTAAGAGGGATTTTAGAAGCAGGATATTGGGATTTCTACGCTTCAATTAACAACTTTATCAAAAAAGGAGACACGCCTGTTGTAATCATGTTTGTCGGCGTGAATGGAACAGGGAAAACCACCACTGTAGCTAAAGTCGCACACAATCTCCAACAACAAGGAATTTCAGTCGTAGCTGCAGCGGGAGACACATTTAGAGCAGGAGCAATTGAACAATTGGAAACACACTGTGAACGGCTAAACATACGCTGTATATCATCTCAAAGAGGAGGAGACAGCGCAGCAATAGCAAGAGACGCAGTTGAATCTGCAAAAGCGAAAAACATCGATGTGGTTTTAGTTGATACAGCCGGTAGGATGCAAAATAAATCCAATCTTATGGCTGAACTTGAGAAAGTTAGGCGTGTAGCTAACCCCCACCTTACTCTATTCGTAGGGGATGCTCTGGCGGGTAATGATGCAGTCGATCAAGCAAGAAACTTCCAACAAATGTTGAAATTTGATGGTGCGGTTTTAACAAAATTAGATACAGATGCGAAAGGAGGAGCGGGACTATCCATAGCGCACGCTACTGGTCAACCAATTATTTTGTGTGGTGTTGGCCAGGAGTATGATGATTTGATACAATTTGACCCTGACTGGCTTCTACAACAATTATTCGAATGAGGATTAAACATGACCCAGGAATTTTTTGACGATGAAAATAGCACCCATCTATTTCAATTAGTGCACATGCTACAAAGAAGTGCTATGATGCACATGGGGATGTTACAAGATAGTGAAGGAAGAGTCCACTACAATCTAGGCGAAACTAAAGCTGCAATAGACACACTGTCTATGCTTAAACAGAAAATGAAAGGTAATCTTACAGAAAAAGAAAGCACTATGTTGAATGGAATAATTTCTGAATTACAATTACAATTTGTAAAAGCCCCTGCAAGGCAGAGGGCATTGGAAGACCAAGTAGCCGAATCCGAAGCAGTTCGCGAAACCTTCACAAATCCAAAAGATGGACCTTCGGAGATTATTGCCGATGAAGAAGAATGACTTTTCTCGACCGATTTAAGCGGTTGATTCATGAGTGTGAAGGCTTTCACACACATGTTAGCCATGGTCAGAGTCACCGATGTCGAAGATGAGGAAGCACCCACAGTCCTCCTTGTCGACAATAATCAAATGTCATTACACAGACTAACCACTATTTTCCGACAAAGAGAATTCAACGTTGTAACTTGTGAGGATGGTGACAAGGCTGTAGATGAGTACATCCGTCTTGATCCAGAACTTGTAGTTCTCTCTCTCGATATCCCTTCTCTTGACGGGCATTTGGCTGCTTTGGAAATGAGGGAGCACGGCAAAGATTGCCGAATATTATTCTCCGCACCTAAGAGACAGGCACAACTAGCCCAAGACGCAACCCATTCAGCAGGAGCTATTGGATGGGTTGAAAAACCAATTACAGCATCTTCAATCGACTCAATTTGGGACTTGGTTTTAGGCCCAATTCCTGAGGCACCAGGATTACAAGACTTAGACAAAATCCACCCTGTGGAAGAGATGGTTGAAGTCGAAAAAGACGAGGGGCCAATGCCATTGCCTCTACCACTCCCTTCGAATGATGGACAGGAGATACTAGCACCACTTCCAATAAACCCCCTTCCTATCGAGCAAAGAACCCAACCAAAAAAGAAGTCTAGCAAGGCGAAACGGCTACTAGTCGTTCTAGTAATTTTCACTGCGTTGGGGGCTGCTGGTTGGTATGCATGGTCGAGTGGACTTGTGTGATGTTCTGATTTACTGAAACAGGAATCAAAGCAATACGCCCATCAGGTAATACTTGTCGAACATATTGTTGTGTATTAATTGGCATTTGTTGAATCGCAACTTTCTCTACACGGCTACCAGATGGTGCACGAATTACTTCAGAAACTTTGTAATTCGATGAGGTCAAAAGACTCATATCTCCATCTGCTAATTTTTTATCTAACAATCTGTTGTTATTCCAGAAATACCAGATAAACCAACCGATTGCCACACTCACTGGTATAGCGAATAACGAAGCGACTAGAGAACTCATAAAACCCTCTCGTTTAATGCATTCCAAGATGCTAAAGCGTAATCTTGCGCCGCTTTAGCAGGACTTTCTGCCCGGTGAATACCACTGCCTACGATTATACAATCAGATCCAGCTAATATCGCACTTCTAGGGTCGCCATACCTTTGCCCCATTTCTCCATCACCAGTGTCTAAATTCACACCCGGCGTCCAAATCATTTTTCCAGCGCCCACTTTTTGGCGCAACTCTGCTAATTCATCCGGACGAGAACCATTCCCAATAAATCCGAAAACCCCTGGATTAATCTTGCCTTTAGCAACCACTTGTTCGGTGTATTTTGAATCAAGAAGGTTGCCGCGACTAGACATCTGCGCTAGTAGTAAAACACCACCATTTCTTCCAACATCGCCCCACCCAGCCTGTAATCCATCAACAACATCAGGGCCGCTGATTAAGTGAGATGTTACCAAGTCTGCCCACGATCTTATGTCATATATTCCAGCCATTTGCGACCGGCTAATTTTACCAATATCTGCAAATTTTCTATCTTCAAAAATTAACAGATCTGCCTCTTTAGCAGCTTTGCAAAATTCAGCCCAAGCCTGCGCAGTCCAATCATCAACCAAATCGACATGGGTTTTTAGAGCGGCAATATAAGGGCCTACGGATTCAATTAATTCAAACAACCCAGCCATAGTATTCCGATCTGCTGCTAGGCAAACAAGAGATTGCTTACGGGCAGCAACCTCCATGTATTTACGAGCAATATCTGAACTTGAACTAGCCCAACGCTCGCCCCACACTTCGCTCGCCATCAACTACGCCATTGTTAGGTTGTGTGTCAATCTTGCGCCTCGATGGATTTGATAGAGTCAACAAGAGTCTTCTCAATTTGGTAATTTGGTAAATCTAGTGCGCTAAACGAATCACCGACATCATATCCTGTGTGAGTTCCCAAACTATTTTTCAATTGTTTAATTGATATTTTTGGGTGGAAAAACGCAAGAATGTAAGCAAAAAATCTCGGCAACTTTCTCGTGGCATACTTTTTTGGCAAGCTAGAACTCAAAACCTCACCAATTTCTTTCATCCAAAGTCCTTGCTTATGCACGATATATCTATTCCTATCCTCTCCAATATCTAACGCATTTACGTGTGCTACAGCCACATCTCTAACATCTACGAAATTTATGTGCACATCTAAAACAAAAGGGGGCCCGTTTGCAAAATGTTTCAGATAAGACATCGAACCCTCAAGGTGCCTCTTGTGTAAAATGGGCCCGAATACAATTGAGGGGTGTATTGTTACTAGGCGAATATCTCTGTTCTTCGACCAATCTCTGATTATTTTTTCAGCGCCGGCCTTTGCATACCCATATGCATTTGATGTCTCAGAAGCATCATCACACCAATCTTTGTTCGAGAAAATTCTACCATTTTCAAATTTTGTAGCGCGTATTGCGGCGACAGAAGAAGTGTGAACAATTCTTTTCACATCATCCATAACACTACAGAGATTTTCAACTCCAACTATTGAAGGATCAATAACATCTACCTTAACATCCTTGGCGCCAACATATAGAGATGCAGCACAATGAATAACATCCTCACAACCATCCACAGCCTTCCTCAGAGATTCAATATCAAATAGGTCTGCCTTCACAATCTCCAATTTTTCATTTTCAGGAAAAATACTCGCTAAGTTTTCATCGCGTAACATCGCTCTTACTGAAAACCCTCTAGATAACAATTCAAGCACAATATGCGCTCCAATGAATCCACTAGCGCCGGTTACCAAGACTGGCATAAAAGGCCCAGACACAACAGGGTCATCTTCTTGCCGCATGGGTGCTACGCACCCAATGATGCGCATAGCCTTCTTACTCTGCTTCCTGGTTCTAATCGGACCACTCGCAGGTTGCTTTGGCAGCGATGAAATTATTGCGGAAGAAGTAAACGAAGAGCCATTTTATCCAGATATAAATGATCGCCAATTCTTAAATTGGGAGTGGAATGGAACTTACGCTATGGTTCTTGAGAAGGGCCCATATTCAGCTCTTGAGGTCCAAGAGGCATTGTTTGAAGTTGATACATCTGATATTTGGGAAACAGGGCCGCCAACTTCTAACGTACACCTCTCTTACTGGCTTCCAAATAATACATTGGAAGGAGAAAAAGTACCAGTTATTGCAGTAATAAGTCCTTATTTCTCATACGGCCAGCCGGGCTCAGAATCTGGTGCAACAAATGTTGTCGGTGCTGGAAGAGGCGAATTCATTTTTGACAATTTCATCCCACACGGATATGCATTTGCTCAAGTGTCAGTATTTGGAACCGAAGAATCAAGCGGGTGTTTCGATTACCGTGGAGCCGGTGAAGGATTAGGAATTCACTCTGCTGTAGAATGGCTCGGACAACAAAATTGGTCCAATGGAAATGTAGGGCTGTACGGCAAATCATACGAGGGAGCTACGCAATGGGAGGCGGCTGCCCTTGCTAGTGACCATTTGAAAACAATAGTTCCTATTTCAGGAACCACGGCACTTCATCCTCTCCTATACAAGAATGGTAGTGCTGAGGCAAGAAGCCAAATCATGCACATGAACTATTTTGGCAGCACAGTCGATTACAATGGCGATGATTTGGATAACATCTGCCCAGACATAGTAGAGGGAATATTTGCGGGACCAGCCACTTATGGGTTAGGAGAACTAGATCCATATATGGAAAATTATTACGAGGAAAGAAGCCACATAGACAAAGCATTCCAAAATTGGAATGGGTCAATTTATTGGATTCAGGGAATGCAAGATTGGAACGTAGACCCACACCAAGTATTCGGAGGACCGAGTGGAGTGAATTGGTATCTAGATTACTCAGCAGCCGGTTACGATGTTAGAGGCATGCTTGGACAATGGGAACACAACTACCCAGACCAATGGACAAAACATAACAATCAAGATTCAGGATATGGCGGTGAAGCGATCCATAACATGACTCGCTGGGACTGGGGTCAGGATTTGTTTGAATGGTTCGAGTATTACCTCAAAGGAGTTGGGCCAAAGCCAGACAACCATGCACAAATACAGAGAAATGACGGACAATGGAGGATTGAGGAAATATGGCCGCCACAAGATGCTACTTGGGAAACAATCGATCTAACTTCATGCGACCAACAGGGGGCTAGTGTAGGGGGCACTTCTGTTATCGGAGGGGGCGTTCAAAGCGTCACAATTACTTGTGATGGATTTGAGCAGGACATGCACATTGCAGGCTTACCAACCCTTCACCTTGATGTTACAGCATCATTTGATGGCGGACAAATCTTTGCAGAATTACAGGATGCTGAAACCGGTCTAAGACTAGGCCATGCAACAATGGATATACGCTATCATGCAGGCGGATATGATCCACAAACAGTGTTCCCGGGACAAGATTTAGTCATGCTAATGGAATTCCAGGCACTTGACGTAATACTTCCCGCGGGACACGGGATAAAACTCGTTCTAACAGAAACAGGCGAAGACTACCTTGCTCCAGCTTGTGGAAACACTTGCCCTGTGACTGTAAACGGAGGCAATTTTGCATTTCCACAAATAATTCGTGACGGGAGCACAGTTTTCGTCACTCCGCAGAGTGAAGATGCCGCAAACAACTGAAAAAACCCCGTTTGTGCAAATTTACAATATAGAGTCAACCTCGCGTGCATTTGACTAAAATAACTTATCAAATAGTTTCGATTATTTACTCAAATGAATAGTAAAACCCTAATTATGTGCGAAACTATGGTAAAAAATGGCAGAAAAACTGAGCGATTGTATAATATACCGTCTTCATAGGCAACGGGGCGATACCTATGATGGATAAAGCAAAACTAGAGTATATTTGGCTAGATGGTTACGAACCTACACAGAACATGCGCAGTAAGACAATGGTGCGCCCAAACTTCACAGGAACTCTCGAAGAATGTCCTATTTGGATGTTCGATGGCTCTTCCACCCGTCAAGCAGACGGAAGCGCTTCAGATTGTTTGTTGAAGCCTGTAAATATCTTCCCCGATCCTCAGCGCGTAAATGGCTGGCTAGTAATGTGTGAAGTAATGAACCCAGATGGAACGCCACACGCAAGTAACGGTAGAGCAACTATTGATGACGACGATGCAGATTTTTGGTTTGGTTTTGAACAGGAATATTTCATCATGGATGTTGATACACAACTACCTCTAGGTTTCCCTGTTGGAGGCTACCCTGGTCCACAAGGCCTGTATTACTGTTCAGTAGGTGGCAAAAATACTCATGGCAGAGCTCTAGTTGAAGAACACGCAGATATTTGTCTTGAAGCCGGACTAAACTTCGAAGGAATTAACCAAGAAGTTGCCTGTGGCCAGTGGGAATTCCAAATTTTCGCTAAAGGGGCGAAGCAAGCGGGAGACGAACTCTGGGTTGCTCGCTATCTTCTAGATAGACTGACTGAAGATTATGGATACTATATCGAATATCATCCAAAACCAATCAAAGGTGATTGGAATGGTTCAGGAATGCATGCAAACTTTTCCAACGGAGCAATGCGAGATACTGGTGGCAAGGAGCTTTTCGATAGCATATGCGAGGCATTTGGACAAAACATCCAGAGGCACATGTCTGTGTACGGCGCACACAACGAAGAGAGATTGACTGGGCTCCATGAGACTCAATCAATCGATCAATTCTCATATGGCGTTTCAGATCGTGGGGCGTCTATTCGTGTACCAGCATCTGTCCCTACAGATGGCTGGGTTGGTAGGCTCGAAGACCGCCGCCCTGCATCAAATGGCGATCCATACAAGATTGGGGCAGTAATAATTGAGACCACAAAGTCGGTTTGCTGATCAAGAAGACCTCTCTTCTTTTCGCAAGCGCACGACACCGACGATTACAGCGAAAATAACGCTTAACGTCATGATATTAGCAATTATCATCGATATTGAATCGATTAAAATCCCATAGAGTAGCCATAGGCCCAAAGCTATTGTAACTATGCTAAATGTTGCAAGAGAGATCCCATCGTGGCGTTTGTTGACCCAGACTTCTCTAATTTGTGGAACCCAGGCGATAATACCCAAAACCCCAGCAAATAGCCCGATAGCTTCAATCCAAATCTCTGCCATACCTGGCCGTGTTTGACTATTGTGTTTGAATCCTCTTACCTAATTAGAAAACTCCAATCGTGGAAATTGTTTTGTTCTAATTCGTGATGCACTAAGCATGGCAAGCAAGGAAGCACTAGTGAAATTGAAAGATGCAATGAACGACTCTGGGAAATCTGTTGAAGATTTGTTTAAAGAAATTGATGCTGATGGCGATGGGACAATAAATGGTCCTGAATTGTATAAAGGTATCAAGAATATTGCAGGTGAAGCACTCACTCCGAGCCAGATTTCAATGATAATAACCGCACTTGATACCAATGGTGACAACCGAATAGACGTCATGGAATTGCGAAATGCATTATCTTGAACCCGACATGCATA
>TARA_B100001113_G_scaffold334949_1_pt1 | contig 10354 bp, 13 predicted proteins | sample TARA_B100001113 | Tara Oceans TARA_B100001113 (sample SAMEA2622402) | marine metagenome | biome: marine biome (ENVO:00000447); feature: deep chlorophyll maximum layer (ENVO:xxxxxxxx); material: "saline water (ENVO:00002010), including plankton (ENVO:xxxxxxxx)" | depth 50 m | reverse complement strand
ACTTCTCTTCCAAAGTATTCTTCTAAAGGTAGATCATTTATTAATATATTACCTGTACCATCGGATAGATAAACCCTCGCGGTTGCACTCTTTCGCCTTCCTGTTGCATATATGACTTCTGACATAGGTATAAAACTAAATTGCTAATTCTTTTGGTTGTTGGCCAATGTGCGGGTGATTTTTTCCTGAATATACTTTTAACTTTTTAATAGTTTTATTTGCTAATTTATTTTTTGGGAGCATTCCTTTCACTGCCTTTAATATAATTTTTTCAGGAGAGTCTTCTAGCATTTTTTTAAAAGGTTTTGTTTTCAGTCCACCGGGATAGCCTGTGTGGTGATAGTAATTCTTTTGAATTTCTTTATTTCCCGTGACTTTTATTTTTTCAGCATTTACCACCACAACAAAGTCGCCTAAATCAGCATTTGGAGAATATTTAGCTTTATTTTTTCCAACAAGAATATTTGCAACTTTTACAGCCAATCTTCCAAGTACTTTATCTTGAGCATCTATTAAGTGCCAATTTTCTGTTATATCTGAAGTTTTATAACTCTTTGTTTTCATAATAAATATTTAAAGGCGAGAATGATAACTCAGAGAGGTTATAATTGCCATTAACTATGTTCAAAAAAAATTATTTTCTGTTATTTTTGTGGTTAATGTTAGGTTGCCTTTCAGGTCTAATTCTTTCGAGTTTTTTTGGTAAAACGGATATACATATTCCCTTCTACCATAACATTTCAAATGTACTTGAAAGAACTTCGCCTTCAGTTGTCAACATCTGGACATCAAAAAAATTTAGAGCTTGGCAGCAACAGTCTAATGAATTAGGTTTCAAATATAACAGGTTGGTTATAAAAGAAGGTTTTATTCCAAATGGATCAGGAGTGGTCATTGAAAAAGACTTGGTAGTGACAAACTTTCACGTAATCAAAGATGCATTTAATCAAAGTCAAGAATTATCTTTGGAGAACCATTTAGGAGAGAGAGTCACAGCCCAAATCTTGGGTATTGACGTTGAAGCTGACATTGCTGTCTTAGGAGTCTTAGACCCAATTAACTTAAAACCTGTAAAAATGAGGAAAAATATTGACCAAGTCAAAATTGGTGAGTCTGTTATTGCAATTGGAAACCCACAGGGAGTAGGTCAATCTTTTAGCAAGGGAATTGTAAGCGCTATTAGAACATTTAGTGACAAAAAAGGAAGTTTTATACAAACCGATGCATCAATTAATCCAGGCAGTTCAGGTGGTGCTTTGATAGATAACAAAGGAAGACTAATTGGAATAGTAATTTCTATTCAGACCACTACAGGAGTTGATCAAGGTATAAATTTTGCCATCCCCATAAATACTGTAATTGAAGTCTACAATTCACTTTTAGAAAGATAATATTTATTTTTTCCTTAATTTTAAAGCATTGGCATGGCCATATAAGCCTTCAAGCTCTGCTAAAAATATTGAGTTATTAAGAAGCTCGTTATATATGTTTTGGTCCTTAATTGACTTAATTGATGTCACTGAACTTCTCACAAGAAAATCTTCAACGCTCACAGGTGAACTGAACCTTGCAGCCGAATTTGTTGGGATGACATGACTTGGACCAGCAGCATAATCACCCAAAACTGCCGTATTATTTTCCCCAATAAAAATAGCTCCAGCAGAAATTTCTTTTAACAAAGACGTTTTATAATTTTTGCTAATAATCTGTAAATGTTCAGGAGAAAAAAGGTTGTTTATCTCAATTGCTTCTTCCATGCATTTTACTTGAATAAACATTGAATTTTTTTCTAAAGCTGATTTTATTGTCTTGCTTCTAGGAGCTATATTTACTTGATCATTCAATTCTTGAAACAAACCACTAATACCTTCTTGTCCAATATGAACGAAAATACATTTAGAGTCCTCTCCATGCTCAGCTTGAGCAATTAGATCTGCAGCTAATTTTTTAAAGTCCTTAATCTTATCTGAGATTATTAGTACTTCTGAGGGACCTGCAAAAGAGTCTATTCCAACATCTCCAAAAACTTGTCTTTTTGCTTCCGCAACATAACTATTCCCAGGACCAAAAATTTTATCTGATTTAGATATGGTCTTTGTGCCATATGCCATAGCAGCTATTGCCTGAGCTCCACCAAAATTATAAGCAGTATTAACCTCTGCAATGTAAGCAGTTGCTAACATTAATGTTTTTGCTTCTTCATTAGAACTGGGGAAAAAAAGATTTATTTCCTTAGAACCGGCCACTTTAGCAATGAGGGCCGTCATCAGAATAGAAGATGGATATACGGCATTTCCACCAGGAGCGTAAATGCCTATTTTATTTATTGGTCTATGAATTTGACCGAGAAAATCAAAAACTTTATCTTCAGTCTTTAAATCTTCTATTTTTATAGATTTATGAAAATCTATAATTCTTTTCTTTATATAATTTAAGCTCTTCTTTGTTCTTTTATCTATTTTTTCATAATTTTTTTTAAAATCAGATCTGTTATACGTAGCTTCATAGATAGACTTAAACTTTGTGTTATCTAATTTATTAGAGATTTTTATTAAGGCTTTATCTCCATTTTTTTTTACATCAAGAATTATTTTTTGTACAACCTCTCTAACATGTGAACTTTGGTTCATAACTTTTTTATCATTAAAAAGTTTCTTTGCTGAAGAAAAAGATACTTTTTTAATTTTTAACTTTCGCATTAAGAATGTCTTTTATAGAAAAGATAAGTTTTTGTATTTTTTTGTTATTTGCTTTGAATGAAGTCTTATTGATAATAAGTCGTGTAGAAATATTTTGTATCACCTCCATCTCAGACAATCCATTTTCTCTTAATGTGCTTCCGGTTTGTACAAGATCGACAATGTAATCTGAAAGACCAAGTATAGGAGCTATTTCAATAGCTCCCTTTAAATTTATTATTTCTACGTTTTGAAGTTTTGTAGCAAAAAATGCTTTTGCAGAAACTGGGTACTTTGTTGCAACAATCGGCTTATTTGTAGTGGCTTTATTTTTTAAAGAAGCCAAGGATAGGCGGCACTTTCCAAGTTTGGTATCTATAGACTCATAAAAATTTTGTTCATCTTCATTCTCATTGAGAACATCTTTACCAACAAACCCCATGTCAGCGATACCTTTATTAACAAATTTGGGTATGTCCCAAGATCTTAATATAGCAACCTTAACTCCTTTAATAGAAGTTTCAATTACCAATTTTCTAGAGGAGTCATCGAATGAAAGTCCAATTTTTTCTAAAAGACTCTTTAATTCAGGAAGTAATCTTCCTTTTGGCAAAACAATAAGCATTATCCAGTTACCCTCTCTATATTTGCCCCAAGAGAGTTCAATTTTTCTTCGATCCTTTCATAGCCTCTATCTATGTGATAGATGCGATCAATTTTTGTTTCTCCTTTTGCTACAAGGCCTGCTAAAACTAAACTTGCTGAAGCTCTTAAGTCCGTTGCCATAACAGGTGCTGAGTGCAGGGAATTTTTCCTGCCATTTATAATGGCTGTATTTCCTGCAAGAGAAATATCCCCTCCCATTCTTATTAATTCTTGAACATGCATAAATCTATTTTCAAAAATAGTTTCTACGACGGAAGATTTACCATCTGCAATTGTATTTAAAGAAATAAATTGTGCTTGCATATCGGTTGGAAATAGAGGAAAAGGCGCTGTAGAAATATCTACTGGCTTTAAAGTATTCTCCATTTTTAATTTAATAGTGTCTCCTTTAGTCTTTATTTTAGCACCTGCTGCAGTTAGCTTGGTAAGAACGCTTTCTAAGGTTTTTGGCATTGAATTAACTACTGTAACCTCTCCACCAGTCATGGTAACAGCGGTTAAGTAAGTAGCAGTTTCTATTCTGTCAGGCATAACTTCGTATGAAGTAGGCTTTAATTCTTTTACTCCACGAATAACTAACTCTTTTGTTCCTTTTCCATCAATTTTTGCCCCCATACTGACGAGACACTCTATCAAATCTCCAACTTCCGGCTCTCTAGCAGCATTTTTTATTACTGTTTTTCCGTCAGCTAAAACTGCAGCCATAATCGCATTCTCAGTTCCTGTAACGCTGATTGTGTCAAAAAGAATTTCAGCACCCTTAAGGCCTTCAATAGCTTTTGCTTTAATATATCCCCCCTCAGTAATGACTTCTGCACCTAGTTTTTTCATACAATCAAGATGAAGATTTACCGGTCTACTACCTATTGCGCAACCACCTGGAAGAGCAACTTCAGCTTTACCAAATTTTGCTAAAAGAGGTCCTAATACCAAAACAGAAGCTCTCATAGTCTTTACAAGTTCATACCTAGCTATTTGATTTTGAAGATTTGAAGTATCAATTTCTAAATTCATATCCTCATCAAGGGTTATGCTGGCTCCCATGGATCCAAGAACCTCAATCATGGTAGTAACATCTTTTAAATGAGGGATATTGCTTAAAGTTAATTTTCCCTCTAACAGAAGCGAAGAGGCAAGAATAGGTAAAGCAGAGTTCTTGGCTCCAGAAGCCCTTAAACTTCCTTTGAGAGTATGCCCGCCCTCAATAATAAGTTTATCCATCACTCATTTGGAATTAAGGAGTCTTCCTCGATACTCCAAGAGTCAATTGCACGGTCTAGGTCGTTATTACTCTCTTTAACTAGAGTTATAAATTGCTTCCGATATATGGAAACTAAATCAATACCATCTAATACGATACCAACAACACGCCAACTAGATGGATCATCAACTTTTAATTTAATCATTTTGTATATCAACTTAAATTTTTGTCCAGAAAATTCTGTATTTAAATAGACAACTGCTTTATTCTTTTGTTCACTTAAATATTTGTGCGAGTCGATAGAAATATTTGTAGAGTCAATGTTACCCAAAGCACCAGAATAGGTATCTAGTAATGTACTTTTGAATTTTTTATTAAACTTTGAGACTTGTTCTTTGGTAGCTAAATTAAAAAATTTCTTACCCATAACTCTCTTAGAAATTTCCTCTGGAGGTATTAATTTTGAAAATCTTTTTTCGAATTCATCTAGAAATCGGCTTTTGTCATTAGAAAATATTTCTTGATTATCATTTATGTAGCTAAAAATTTCTTTGTGCTGAGAATTGATGTAACTCTCAACCTCAACATCTAAAAATAAGAAGGGAGAAAAAAGAATGATAAAAAATAAGAAAAAGTGCTTTTTCATCTATAATCAAATTTAAGGACTTAGTCTACTACAAGATAATTGAACTCAGATGAAAAAACCAAAAAAAAATGACTTTTTTAAATTAGGTAAAAGAGTCATTGATAATGAAATTGAGGCTTTAAGGTCTGTTTCATCGCAAATTGTCAAATCGGAATTTAATGAAATTTGCTTCGCCTTAGAAAATACTAAAGGAAATATTATTTTTTTAGGAATAGGAAAATCTGGAAAAGTATCAGAAAAAATTTCATCTACTTTGTCTAGCTTAGGTAAACCCTCTTTTTATATAAATGCCGCTGAAGCGAGTCATGGAGATCTTGGAGCAATAACGAATAAAGATACAGTAATTATTTTTTCTTATTCAGGTGAAACGGAAGAACTAGTCGATCTTTTACCTAATTTAAAATCTAAAAAAATTAAAATATGCTCAGTGACTGGCGATAATAAATCCACAATTGCTCTATCTTCAAAAGCCCACTTATTAATTAAAATAGAAAGAGAAGCGGATCCCCTCAATTTAGCTCCAACGTCAAGTACAACTGCTATGATGATGATAGGTGATGCCATTTCTGTTGCGTTATCTAGTCTGAGTGGCTTCAAGAGGTCCGATTTTGGCAACAATCATCCGGGAGGAAGTCTTGGTAAAAGTTTTATAAAAGTTAAAGAGATCATGATTAACGAAAAAGATCTGCCTTATGTTGATGGAAACATAACAATAATTGAAGCAATGGAAATAATATCTAAACAAGGTTATGGATTAGGACTGATTAAGATAGGTGGCTCCGTGAATGGAATTTTTACAGATGGTGACTTAAGAAGAATTATTAATAATGAAGTAGATTTATCCTCAACTCCAATAAAAAAAGTTATGACTAAGAAATATAAGTTTGTTGATGAAACCAATTTTGTTTTGGACGTATCAAGAGTCATGGAAATTCAAAAAATCTACTCATTAATTGTTAAGAACTCCAAAAATAAAATCACTGGTTTGATAAGAATGCATGAAATTCTTTCAGCAAAAATAATTTAATGCCAAAAAGCATTTTTGTATATTTAGTAGCTTTATTTTTTCTTATTGGCTCAGTTCTTTTTTTAACTTCATTTTTTTTAAATTCATCTGACGATGAAAGAGAAAATCTAAATTCTGAAATCATCTTCGAAGCAAAAAACATTTCCATAAATTTAGGCTTCAAAGATAGTAATTTGAATCTTAAAGTTCAATCTTCCATGGTGAATTCCCTAAAGGAAGAAAAAAACCTTTATGTGTATAAGCCTGAAATAAGTCTCTCTGGAAAAAATATTGATTTAAAAATCACTTCAGATAAAGGAAAAATTTCTTATGATAAGAACCTAATTCAAATTGAAAATAATATCTTGATCAGCGGAGAAGCTCATAAAAAAAACATTAAAGGTATTTCAGAACCAATATATATAGATTTAAATCAAAGAAATTTATCTTCAGAAAAATTAATTCTTTACATAGACAAATATAAAATTTTATTAAGTGAAATAATCTTAGAGAATGAAGAAATAGTTTTTAAGGGAAATCCAATATATTTGATAGATAATGAAGGATTAGAAACAGAAACTTCCATGATAAGGTTAAAATCAAACGGAGAGCTTTTTTTTCCAAATAAGCTAAAAATAAAAACTTTTAATTGAAATGCTGATAGAGGGAAAAAAAATTAGTAAGGTTTCCAATCATAGAGTTATTCTTGAAGATATTGATATCAGCATATCATCAAAAAAAATTTATGGTTTATTAGGGCCAAATGGAGCAGGTAAGACTTCTTTATTTTCTGTTTTGGCTGGGTTGAATAAGCCCACCCAAGGAGAAATTTTCTTTGATACAAAAAAAGTAAATGATTTAAGTTTTGAAAAGAGATCAGAATTAGGAGTCATTTATCTACCTCAAGAACCTTCTGTATTTAGGGAATTAACTGTTAAAGAGAATATCAAAGCTGCATTGGAAGCGAGGCAATATAATCAAAACGAAATTGAAAATAAAATTAATGAAATTAGTTATGAATTCAACTTAGATAGTATCAATTCTCAAAAATGTAATTCTTTATCAGGCGGACAAAGACGAAGAGTTGAAATAGCCAGAGCAATGGCATTAACGCCAAAATTAATTTTACTTGATGAGCCTTTTGCAGGAATTGATCCTCTTGTAATTAGTGAAATAAAGGAATTAATTAAAAGTTTAAAAGAAAAAGAAATTGGGGTATTAATTAGCGATCACAATGTAAAAGCAACTTTGGATATTTGTGATTTTATTTATGTCATTAACTCTGGAAAAGTTATGGCAAAAGGCACTCCGAATGAAATAACTGAAAATAAACTGGTACAGAAAGTATATCTTGGAAATGATTTATAAAGCTTTTACTGTCCGTAAGTTAGTTTTATTCTTAAATATCTTAAAATTCCATAAATTATTGGCCAAGATAAACTTGAAACAAACGTTAAGACTATTAGCTCTAAAATTAAAGAATAAGAAAAGTTATTTGAAATCAGAATAAAGTATATCTGATAGATTAAAACTATCATGGCAACGATTAAAGATTGTTGTAAGCGAAATAAAGCTCTAAACCTATGAAAATATCTTTGAGAAAAATACGAAGTTAATAAAAATATTAAAACATGCGTTCCTAAAAGATAACCTAAAAAAATATCTAAAATAAAACCAGATAACGCGGTCCATAAAAATCCAATACTTCTTGGAGTAGCAACATTCCAATAAATTAAAGACATCAAGGTTAGAGGTAGTGTTAATTTAGATAAAATATAATTATTTAGTACAACCTCAGAAATTGAAGCAACTAATAAAGTAAGTCCAACAAAAAAATAAAAATTAAAAATTGAAGTTTTTTTGTTGTCTAAGCTATTCATGGTTCTGTAAATAAAAGTGTAGAGCCGAAAGAGAAGTCAAAAGAATTTTCAACTTTCACCGATAGAAAATTTGACTCTTCATCCTCTTTTATATCGATCACTCTTCCTAAGGAAAATCCCCCAGGAAATTTTCCTCCTAATCCTGAAGAAATAATTTCATCCCCTAGAGCTATATCTCCATTTTTCTTAAATTCTTCTAATTGAAATAATTTTGACTCACCAGTGCCAGTAATAATTATATTTTCTAAAGTCCTAGAATTTTTTGCTGGTATTTTTAGAGAGAGGTCATGTAAGGGTTTAATCTTAACAGTATTGCTCAATAGTTCGTCTATGACTCCAACAAGACCAAAAGCATTAAAAGCAACCATGTCTTTTGTAATTTTATCAGTCCTAACATCTACAGATATGATTTCTTCTGGAAACTTTTTGAAGTTGGAAATTTTTCCTAAAAATATATCCTTCTGTTTGAAGCTTTTACTTAAGTCAAAAAGCCTTTCCAATTCATTTAATGAGTTTTTTGTATTTTGAAGAATGAGATTCTGGTTTTCTAAATTTCTTATTTGTACTTTTAAAATTTCTATTTCTTCTTTTAGTCTTTTCTGTGAAGAAAAATATAAATCAAATGCATCGATAGTATCGCTAGCCAAATATTCAATTTGAGTAAAGGGGGATAATAAATAAGAAAAAGAAATTCTTATTTTACTGCTTAAATCAAAGAGAAAATCCCCATACATCAACAATAAAGTCAATAAAAGCGCTGGATATAAACGACTCGCACGCATTGAACCAGTAGTAAAGATAGCTGATTGTGCAATATCAGTTTGTTTGTGTTCTCCACCGAACATATAGTTACTCGGTAGATAAAAGATCTACATCGAATTTATCTATTATATCTAAAGCAATACCTCCTCCTTTTACTACACAAGTTAAAGGATCATCGGCAACTATGACGGGAATTCCAGTTTGTTCTGAAATCATTATGTCTAGGTCGGTTAATAAAGCTCCACCTCCTGTCAAGACGATGCCTCTTTCAGAAATATCGGCACTTAGTTCAGGAGGAGACTGTTCTAAAGCATTTCTAATAGATTGAAGAATAGATGATAATGGCCCTGATATAGCTTCATAAGCTTCTAAACTAGAAAAATTGATCGTATTTGGAACACCTTCAGCAAGATTTCTTCCTCTAATTTCCATTGACTTATCTTCGCTTTCAGGAGTGGCGCACCCAACAGTTTCTTTTATTCTTTCTGCAGTTGACTCACCAACTAATACCCCATACTTTCTTCTTATGTAAGAAACAATAGCCTCATTAAATCTATCTCCTCCAGTTTTCAAAGAACTTGAAAATACTACTCCGTTCAAAGCAAGAATTGCAATTTCAGTCGTACCTCCACCTATGTCAACAACCATTGATCCTGACGCCTCTTCAACAGGGAGCCCAGCTCCTATTGCTGCTGCCATAGGTTCTTCTATTAACCTAACTTCTCTGGCACCGGCTTGAAGTGCTGACTCCCTTATTGCCCTCCTTTCTACTTGAGTAGATTGACAAGGAACGCAAATTAAAATTCTTGGGCTTGGTTTGAAGAAGTTTTCTCCGTGAACAACCTGAATGAAATGTTGAAGCATTTTCTCAGTAACTTGAAAATCTGCTATAACTCCATCCTTCAAAGGTCTTATTGCTTCAATATTTCCTGGGACTCTCCCTAACATTCTTTTTGCTTCTGAACCCACCGCAACAACTGATCTGTGTCCTTCAGATTTTTTTATAGCTACTACGGAGGGTTCATTTAAAACAATACCCTTTCCTTTAGCAAAAATTAATGTATTTGCTGTGCCTAAGTCGATTGATAAATCTGTTGAATAGATGCCTTTAAGAGCTTTTAAGACCATAATTTTGTAACTTTTTAAATATTTCGAATAGTAGTTGATTTTAAGTTGATATAAAATCTTCCTCTCCTTTAATCATTATAATGAAAATTACCAAACAAGACCTTAAAAACATTTCTTTATTAAGCAAGATCAAAATAGATGATGAAATATCTCCATCTTTGGTAAAGGACCTAGAATCTATTTTGACGATGGTTAATAAAATGGAAGAATTAGATACTTCAAAAGTTAATCCGTTGATACATCCTTTAGAAAATACTCAGACTCTGAGAGAAGACATAGAAAAAAAAGATATTGAAAGAGAAAAACTCCAAGAACTTTCTAAAGAAAAAGACTCTGGCTTTTATCTTACCCCCAAAGTAATTGAATAATTATGAGTGAATTAATAAA
>TARA_B100001113_G_scaffold142166_1_pt1 | contig 10356 bp, 7 predicted proteins | sample TARA_B100001113 | Tara Oceans TARA_B100001113 (sample SAMEA2622402) | marine metagenome | biome: marine biome (ENVO:00000447); feature: deep chlorophyll maximum layer (ENVO:xxxxxxxx); material: "saline water (ENVO:00002010), including plankton (ENVO:xxxxxxxx)" | depth 50 m | reverse complement strand
GGAGCAAGCCAGAGGTTTGGATTATCTGGACAGTGAGGACTACATCACTTGCCATGGAATGAGCGAGTACTGTTTGAGGACTTATGACGATTTCACCTTCCCAGAGTCTCATAACTCCTTCTCCACCCCAGAAGATGGCATAATTGCTGGAATAAACCACCTAACCGGGTTGCAAAGTCAATGGGATGATGGAATCAGAGCTTTCATGTTAGATCCCTATCACCCATCTGAATTGAACAATGAAAAGGAGGATGTGGTCTTTTGTCATGCACTGTCCTTACCGAATACTCCTCCATGTTTGTTTGGCAGTGTTGATGCTTTCGCTTGGCTCAGAAGTCTCAATTCGCTTCACAACAACAGCAGTGGTGACGTAGTCAGTCTTCTGATACAGAACTATCAAGTTCCCGGGGAACATCTGGAGTACCTACTAAATGAAACAGGAATTCTGGAGAGGGCTTACATCCACGAATTGGGAAGCCCATGGCCCTCTATAGGAGATATGTCACTTTCTGGGACTGATGTCGTAATCTTCATAGAGATGGAATATGAAGATAATTTCACTAAATTATTGCCGGCCTGGAAGCATACTTGGGATACTCCGTACGGAGAATCCAGTCAAGATGAAATGACTTGTGACCTGGGGAGAGGAGATGCAAATCAACCTGTTTGGCATATGAATAACTGGTTGAGCACTTTTGGATTATCGGATGCAAATAAAGCCGCTCAAGTAAATAATTACCATACTTTATTGGAAAGGGCTCTGCTGTGCTGGGAAACTGTAGGTAATAGGCCGACATTCATCGGCGTGGATTATTGGGGGCAAGGGGAGGTGACTAATGTGACAATCACACTCAACAAAATGTCAGATTGGTCGGATGAAATACCACCTCACCAATCCTCTGATACCTGATTGGGGAGCAATATGGAAATTCTTCATCCGAGGGTTCGAGAACTCATAGAAAATAGGAAGTGGATTCTCTCTTCGATACAGAAGTCATCCATGGAAGACCTGTTGTCTGGATTGGACAGGGTCCTAGTCTCACCTACTGGAAGTGGTAAAACAGAGGCGGCGATCCTCCCACTGGCGTCTAGATTTATCTCAGAGGGGTGGGACAAGCTATCAATTCTCTATATCACCCCTCTCAGAGCACTAAACAGGGATATCGATAGGAGACTCGCTGAAATGCTCGAGCCTTTGGGGATAACCGTTGGACTGAGGCATGGCGATACCTCTCAGAAGGAAAGGACCAGGCAGTCAAAAAACCCTCCAAATTTACTAATCACAACTCCTGAGACTGCCCAAATAATGCTCCTCGGAAGTAGGCTAAGGGGGCACTTATCTGGAATAAAAGCGGTGGTATTGGATGAAGTACATGACCTGGCATCCTCAGAGAGAGGCGCGCAATTATTAGTCGCCTTAGAAAGAATCAACGAATATAGCCAGAATGGTTTCCAGAGAATCGGCCTCTCTGCCACGGTTGGGAATCCTGATGAAACGGCTAAGTGGCTATCGAGAGATGCTGTCGCAATTGTTGGTCCCTCTCCGAGATCCACAGAGGTACTAGTCCACAGGGAAGTCCCAGACCCGTCAGATGAAGTCGAGTCGATTGTTTGGTCAAGTTCTCCCCATTCAGTTGCGGCCCACAGGAGGCTTGCAAAATCCCTCTTTGAGAGCTATCCGGCGTTGGTTTTTGTTAACTCACGTAATGCTGCAGAGTCGGTTTCCCAGCGACTAAGGGGGATCAATCCGGATTTGAAACTAGGCGTCCACCACGGAAGCCTAGCCGCCGAGACCAGGATGGAGATGGAGGAGAGTCTACGAAATGGAAGTTTGCACGGTATAGTATGTACTAGTAGCCTTGAGCTTGGGATAGACATAGGTTCAATCAAAAGAGTCCATCAAATACAAAGTCCCAGAGCTGTTGATCGCCTTCTCCAGAGAATGGGAAGAGCGGAGCATAACATCGGAGGTACTGGAAGGGGGGAATTGCTAGCATGGGAGACTGACGAGGTTGCCGAAGGTGCGGTAATTGCCAGAAAAGCCATGTCTGGAGAATTAGAAGGAGTTGAATGGCGGACTAACCCAGGAATTGTAGCTGCCAATCAATTTATGCAGATGGCGATTGAGAGGGGAGTGGTTCCAATTGACTTGGCTACCGAGATAATAGCGAGATGTTCAATATTCAAAGAATGGAATAGGAAGGATACCGTCTCCCTACTCAGGGTACTTAGTGATAGATGGATGATAAATTTCGTTGAGGACCCAAGTGATTCTGATGTTACCTCTTGGTCGCCGAAGCTTTGGTCTAGATTGGTAGAAATCACCGAAGGAGATGCTCCCCCTGAGAGGCCATCGTGGGATCAGGAGATTGAAGATTCAAAGAAGGTAAAATGGAGAATGCAGTTGATATCGGGACTCCCTGACAAGCTGAAAGATGGGTGGTTTTCCCCCTCAGCCAAGTTGGGGAGAAACCGTATTGATCACATCTCAATGATTCCCGATGAGTTATCCTACAGAGTCAGAGACGCGGTTGGTAGGAGTGTTTTGGGGTCTGTTGATGAAGCCTTTGTTCTATCTCTGGGAGGAGAGGAAGAGAGTGGAAAAATGGGTAATAGGGCGTTCGTGATGGCTGGGAGAACTTGGCAAATTGTCGATGCTGACCCAGATCAAGAAGAGATTTTGGTCATTCCAATCAATGATTCTGGAGAGGTCCCTGTATGGTCCGGGGAGTTGCCTCCAGTTCCAATTGAAGTAGCAATGGAGGTTGGTATGCTTAGAAGATCAGTTGCCATCGCAATAGGTGCTTCAGATGGTGAAGCTCGTGATCTCAATGAATACCCACTTTCAGAGGATGCTCGTAATCATCTCATCGGCACTGTCACTGAACATTACGACACATCGGGAATTATTCCAGATGAGAACACTATCACAGTCTCAGAAAGTGATGGGGCGATAATTGTGAATACCTGCAGGGGATCTAGAGTAAATGAGACACTTGGACATCTCCTCCAGGCAATGGGATCTTTGAAGGATGGGAAAATGGGAAGGTCGACCATTGATCCATACAGAATTTCGCTCCAAGTTCCATCATTGTCAGCCAATGATGTTGTAAATCTACTCAAAGAAACCCCAGCTTCATCAATTCCTTCCATTATGTGGATGACAATCCCGAATGGTAGAGCCATTAGATGGAGGGTGGTTCAGGTTGCTAGGAAGATGGGGATTCTCCAGAAAGGAACGGATCCCAGAAAGGTCAATCTGGAGGGTTTGATGCAGAGATATAGGGGGACCCCAGTGATTGAAGAGTCTCTCGAGAAGCTCTTCCATGAGAGGATGGATATCGAAGCGACACAGGACCTTATTCGGCAGATAAGCGCAGGGAGTGTAGAGGTTCACGTAACTGCTCCTGGGAGACTTGGTAGATCTCCGAGGGCTGAGATGGACTTGTTACTTCCAGCATGGAGTGATGTCGAGATAAGGGAGAGGCTGGAGACTCGACTTCTCAATGAAAGGGCAGTTCTAATTTGCCTGAATTGTGAAGGTAAAACCAGGAAGAGGGTAGAAAGGTTGGGGCAGATATCCCCATGTTTGAATTGCGGAGGGACTATGCAGGCCTGTGCTCCAGAAAGACTTGAAAAATCTCTTTTAGAGAGGATAAAGAGTTCGGATGAGAAAACCGCGGGGAGAGTTCAGAGGAATGCCGAGCTTGTGAGGACACATGGCCAAGACGCCATTCTTTGCTTGATGGGTAGGGGGGTCGGGGAGGATACAGCAACTAGAATATTGAGGGGCCCTCCTGGCGACAGGGTAAGATTGCTAAGGTCAATACATAACTCTGAGTTACAGTATGCCAGGACACGCCCTTTCTGGCGCTAGAAAGCCCTATTTCCGATACGCCCTCCCAAAGGCATGCTTGTGGGATTAACTGGTCGTAACGCTTCTGGAAAAACTACTGTTGTCAAATGGTTTTCCTCTAAGGGAGTAAGAACTACCTCATGTTCAGATTCCATCAGATCATGGCTCTCTGAGCAGGGCATAGAAGAGAGTCGGGACTCACTGATTGAGGGTGGCAGGGAGCTTCGCAGAAGGGGTGGTGCGGGCATTCTAGCAGAAATGCTACTGGAGTCATTGAATGGAGAGGATGCTGTGGTTGACTCTATTAGGACCCCTGGTGAAGTTGAAGCACTAAGAAAGAGGAGTGATTTTGTTCTTATCGAGATTAGGGCAGGCGTTGATTCGAGATGGAAGAGGTCACAAGATCGAGGGAGGATAGGAGACCCGAAGGATAAGGAGAGGTTTCTTGCTCAGGAGAAGGCGGAGGAAGTTGCTACTGACGATGCCGGACAGGCCCTCAACGCTACTGCTGCTTTGTCCGACATGGTAATCATAAACGATGGTGGAATTGAAGATTTGTACTCTGATTTGGAAAGCCTCTGGCCAACACTAGCTAAACTTGCCTAACGCTCACCTGAGCTTCGGACATCATTGACATGGCGATCGCGAAATCCTCTTGCCACCTATCGGGTATGTCCAAATCTTTTGGGAAAACAACCTCTTCTATTCCTGCTTGGATGAGGGATCTTGTGCATCTGGAACAGGGGGGCCAAGTAACATAGGCAGTATTTCCTTTGAGAGAAACACCAACTCTCGCTGCGTGCATGATTGCGTTCTCTTCGGCGTGACATATCAGAGGATACTTCTGAGACCTGTCGGAAAGCCTTCCATCATCATCCTCAATTCCTCTGGGGAATCCATTGAATCCGGTTGACCTGATCTCTCTATCTTCACCGACTACCACACAGCCGACCTTCGTAGAAGGGTCTTTACTCCACAATGAGATGTGTTTTGCGAGTTCTAAGAACCTCTTGTCCCACTTGTCACCCATGTCAGTACCTCTATCTCCCACCGGGTGGGTCGTTATCTCGGTTCGCCTCGGTTCTATTCTCGTCATAACCCTCCCAGAGTTCTGGATTATTGTAGCAATCTGGGTCATCATGGTCAGCTTGACCACCATTGTCATTGTCAATACCATCACCACAGTTACCCGAATTACCTGAAGCTGGATTCAAAATACTCTCCCCAGCATCGGTAGTCAGTAGGGCCAACAAGACTCCGGAGAGGACTATGACTAAAGAAATCAAAATCACCTTCGAAGCAGTATCTCTGGATTCCACTACGACCTTTATTTCCGGCTTGGGCTCGCTCATACCTGACATTGATGGGTCCTGAGGAGAGGTCATTGTACTTGGCTTCTTAGTGAATTGTCATTACTTCTCTGGGATCCAAGCCCCTGTCTGATATTACTTTAGAAATTATTTCCCCCAGAAGATACATGCTACCAGTAACTAATATTCTCCCATTTCCCTGAGTCGCGAGTCTGAAGCTTTCTTCCAAGGCTAATGCGAGGTCTGAAATCGGACTCATGGACAGTGGCTCGGAACTCACGGAATGTATGATTTCCATGAGAATACCCGGAGGAATTGATGGTTTCCTCCCTGACTCAATCTCTGTAAGAATTAGTCTTGGAGGATTTTCTCTTTTGGTTATCTCTTTTGAAAGGACTCTCATGGTCTCATTGACCTCTTCCTTCTCAATCATTGCAATCAGTATAACATCGACATCATGCGTTTCTCGGATGTCATTTTGCATGCTTTCAGGATTATGGGCGGCACTGAATTTCAAATCTACTCCGTCGAACCAAGATGATCCGAACCCGGGGGATCTACCGGGCCAAATACAATCCGTTGAGTCTTTTTTCCAGCCAAAATAGTCGCATACCATGGAGGTTATTGCCGAATAAGACTCCCACATACTCAATTCAGTTGGCATCGTCGCCCATAAGAGGTCTTCTCCAGCTTTGTCTTCTATCAGTCTTTGGAGTTCTAATTCATCGGGCTTAATGGCGATAAATGGATTACCGGGCCTGTGAATCGCTATTTTCTCTCTCGCTATTGCGTCAATTGTATTGCCAAGATATTCAGAATGATCAAACGAGACAGTAGTGAGGATGGACATATCAGCCTCAACGAGCTTTGTCGCATCCATTCTCCCTCCCATACCTGTCTCAATAACCGCCCTCTGCACGCCAAAATCTCTGAATATTACCATTGCAACAAGAAATGTTGTCTCAAAAAAGGTCGGGGATATTGGAGGATCCTCGGCAGATGCCACCATTACTTTCCTTAATGCTTCATCAAATTGATGTGATTCAATAGGAACACCGTCAATCCTTATCCTCTCTTCAACCATAACAAGATGTGGAGATGTGAATAAACCGGTCTTTACTCCGTTTGCAGAGGATGTTGCGGATAACTGTGCACAGAGGGACCCTTTTCCATTGGTTCCGGCTACATGTATGGATGGAAATGAGAACTGGGGGTTACCCAGCCTTGACAGGATTTCTTCACAGTTTTCCAACCCCAACTTAATTCCCATAATGGCCCTTTCTTCGAACCAAGAACGGCTGGACATGGGGGTCTTCCTGCGCATTTCGGTCTTAGGCGCGTGCGGGTCAAGGTGATATGGCCCTTGAAGTTCGTGGAAGCATGAGTGAAGGGGGCGGAGGCGCCGTGCTGGCCGCGATGAGAGAGCAATGGGCTTCTATGGTGGGTATGGCTACCATGTTCGTGTCTACAATTTTGATTGGCTTAAGTATCCAACCGATATACAACATCCCAGAGGCAAGAGCCTTCGGAGAGGAGGGTGCTTCTAAGGGCGCTTATGTTGCTCTTGAGCTAGCTATGATTGGCGTATTCACCGTAGCAATAATTTGGCTGGCAAGGAGAAATAAGGATCTTTTCATCAAATTAATCGTTTATTTCGCCCTCGCTATGAGTCTATTCTATGCCCTACAGCCGTATATCGCTCTGACTTTATGGTTGGCAGATTTAGACACCATGGATGCAGTGGTCGGACTTTCTTTCTTCTCGAGTATTGGGCTAATGTACTTACTATACAAATTCCCAGAATGGTATGTGGTAAATGGAGTTGGTATTCTTGTTGGAGCTGGCGTTATCACCCTAATCGGAGTGTCCTTCGTTCCTGTACTGATAATCGGGTTCATGATCGCCGCGGCAATCTACGACTACTGGGCAGTTAATGGTAGCAAGCACATGCTTGAGCTGGCTGACACTATGATCGGATTGAAGCTTCCCGTTCTTCTCGTCGCCCCGAAGAGTGCTAATTACTCGTTCATAGAGGAGGAGGATAGTGTCATGAGCGATGTCAGAGATGGAACGGGAAAGATGGACTGGGAGGACCCTGTCCCCCATCTGGAGAGTTCAAAGGTGAAAAAAGGGGGCAGAGATGCGTTATTCATGGGACTAGGAGATGTCATATTCCCGGGAATGCTAGTAATATCATCAGTATCATTCCTACCTCAGACAGGTGCCGAAATCACCTACTTCAGCGCCTTTGGAGTGATGTACTCAGACCCTCTGATTGTGGGCCTTGGTACATTGATTGGTGGACTTCTCGGATACTTCGCACTCATGACGCAAGTGGCAATGGGCAAGCCTCAGGCTGGACTTCCACTATTGAATGGGGGGTCTATCCTGGGGTATCTTGTATCTGGGTACTTCGCTCTCGGGATAGGAGATCTTTGGCAAGACATAACGTTCTTCTGATGATTTTTCCCGATTCCTTGAAAGTCAATAGTGGTGTCCATGAGGTGATAATAGTGCTGGACATTGCCATGTTCCGTGAAAATGCGGATATGATCAGAGCGGATCACGACAGGAGGGGGATCCCCCATGATCCGATAGATGATATAATCAGGCTGGATGAGGAATGGCGCAAGGCGCAGTATGATGCCGACCAGATAAGGAGAAAGAGGAATCTCGCCGCTAAAGGAATTGCAGAGGCAAAAAAATCAGGAGATTCTTCCAGAGCCGAAGAGATTCTCCTGGAGGTCTCAAATTTAGGGGATAGGATTGCCGAACTAAGCTTGATTGCCGATGAGTGCCTAAGAGAGAGAGATAGTCTTAGAATGAAGGTGCCAAATATTTTGCACCCTGATGTGCCAATTGGCGAGGACGACCAGAAGAATACACTGCATAGCCTGCACGGGAACAAGTCTGAGCTTGGCTTCGAAGCCAGGAGCCATAATGAGCTGATTGAAATGAATGGATGGGTTGATCAGGCACGGGGAGCAAAAATAACAGGCAGCAGATTCTACTTCATGCAAGGAGATTTGGCTCGAATGGAAATGGCACTTCAGCAGTATTCTGCCGATTTCTTGATGGATAGGGGATATACCCTGGTACAACCCCCTCTTATGATGAACAGAGAGGCCTATGAGGGCGTTACAGATTTATCGGACTTTGAGACGGTAATGTACGGAATCGAGCCGGACCGCTACTACCTCATTGCGACCAGCGAACATCCATTGACGGCAATGAGGATGGATGAGGTGATTGAGCCGAATGAGCTCCCTATCAAACTGGTAGGAGTTTCTCCGTGCTTCCGTAGAGAAGTAGGGGCTCACGGACTCTCGGACAGAGGGATTTGGAGAGTTCATCAATTCACGAAGATCGAGCAGATAGTAATATGCCACCCAGATGAGTCATGGGGACATCATGAGGAGTTACTACAGAATGCTGTGGATCTCTGGGACAGCCTTGGTTTACACTACAGGGTAGTAAATATCTGCACAGGCGATATGGGGACTGTTGCGGCAAGGAAATATGACCTGGAGGCTTGGTTGCCCGGCGTCGGTTCGTACAAGGAGGTTGTTTCGTGCTCTAATTGTACTGACTATCAAGCAAATAGACTCAGGATGAGGTTTAGGACGAAGGAGGGGAATGATTCTGTGCATACCCTAAATTCGACTGCTGTGGCAACAAGCAGGGCTTTGGTAGCCATAATGGAGCAGAATCAGCTGGAAGACGGCAGAGTGAGGGTGCCAGACGTTCTGAAATCATACATGGGCGGGAAAGAAGTTCTCGAGAAGCTGAAATAGACACTATCTGGTGGATACTGATACTTCGATCCATTTAGAAGTAGGAGTATTGCTATCAACAGCGGTACTTTCTAGGGGAACTAGAACATTTGCCTCGGGGAAATAGGAACAGAGATTGCCCCTAGGGATGTCATACGGTACGACTTTCCACTTTTCTGAGTGTATTTTCCTATCTTCCCAGTGACTCGTCAAATCTATTTCCTGACCTGCCGAGACCCCAATCTCCCTCATATCCTCAATGTTCATCATTACCACTCTCCTAGCATTGTAAATTCCTCTATACCTATCATCCATACCATAGATTGTAGTATTGTACTGGTCATGGCTTCTCACAGTCATAAGTATGTACCTCCCATCCTGCAAATCCCTTTCAGGAAGATCATGACAAAAGAAGTGCGCCTTTCCTGAGGGAGTGTTCCACGTCGGTCCATCCCTGGGCCCATTGGGGAGGTAGAAACCGCCTCTGGAACGCACCTTGGTGTTGTAATCCTCGAATCCTGGAATACATCTGGAGATCAGGTATCTGGTATGCTCATGATCGCTGTAAGCATTCCAATCCAGAGGCCCCTTCGGATACAGCTGGCTACCTAGTCTGGAGATTATCTCTGGCTCTGAAAGCAGAATCTCAGAGGCAGGTTCCAAGGACCCGTTGCTTGAGTGAACCAAACCCATGGAATTCTCCACTGTAACGAATCCAGCGGGGTCTCTCTCCGTCCTCCCAAGGCAGGGTAAAATTAGGGCTTCTCTCCCTGTGATCAAATGAGACCTGTTGAGTTTAGTTGATATTTGGACTGTTAAATCTATCTTAGAAATCGCCTTAGCGACCCTCTCTGTATCTGACATGGCTGAGACCAGGTTTCCACCCAGTGCCATGAATGTCCTCACCCTTCCCTCCAATGCCGCCTGGATGAACTCAACAACATCATATCCCCTTTTTCTGGGCATATTGATGCCAGTCTCTTTTTCGCAGGAAGAGATAAATTCCTCACTCGGATGGTGATTTATCCCTACTGTCCTATCTCCCTGTACGTTTGAGTGGCCTCTAACTGGACATGCCCCCGCACCTGGCTTTCCAAAATGGCCACCTGCCAGTAAGAGGTTCGCGACCTCCTGAATTACAGCAACGCTATTCTCGTGCTGCGTTAGACCCATGGCCCAGCAGATAATCATCCTCTTGGATTTGGCTATTGCAGTACCTACCTTCTCTATTCTATCTCTGGGAATCCCTGATAAAGTCACAATATCATCCCAACTTGCGGATTCGATATGCCTCTTCCAATCATCAAACCCAATAGTATTATTTGAGATGAAGTCGGGGTCAACTCCTCCCTGTGATAACATTGTCTTGGCTAGTCCCTGCAATAGAGCGGCGTCCCCTCCGATTCTGACTGGCAGG
>TARA_B100001113_G_scaffold264170_1_pt1 | contig 10403 bp, 20 predicted proteins | sample TARA_B100001113 | Tara Oceans TARA_B100001113 (sample SAMEA2622402) | marine metagenome | biome: marine biome (ENVO:00000447); feature: deep chlorophyll maximum layer (ENVO:xxxxxxxx); material: "saline water (ENVO:00002010), including plankton (ENVO:xxxxxxxx)" | depth 50 m | reverse complement strand
CTATACCTACCCACATCTTAATATACAGATTTATGTAATAGTTGTATACCAAAAGCATCTTCTATCATTTCTCTATGAATTTTTTTATTATATTCATAGTCAATGAATTTCTTAACATTGTTCATCATAGGTTGCCAATAACGGTTTTTATCTTCACTTATTATTAAGTTTTGAATTTCTGGCCATGTAATAAATTTATAAGGCTCTACCATATAACTTTCGCCCTGTTGAGAAGCGTACCCTTTCTTTACAATGACTTCTTGTTTTCTTGTCAAATAACTGTGAGGCATTAATAAACTTAAAGAAATATAATTTGGGTTTGGTGCAGGTTGTATCTGCCAAGTCTTGTCGTTTACTTTATCTTGATTGGTATGATTTTTCATCCAATACCATAAGGCCGTATTCAATGTCTTTGGGTTGTAAAAGATAACACCAACATTAGGCATTATATAAATAAGATTAGAACAGTTATCTAACAGAGGTTGTTGCAATAAAGCACCTGCTGTCACATTAGGTTGTCTTTGTGGTTTTATAACTTGTTTATCACAATGATTACACATAACCCCATATGAACCGGGTCTAGTACCACCGAACTGTTTATCTTTAAGACTGAAATTTATCTCAGCAAGCTCAATTGCAGCATGGCCTGTTAAATGTGAATAGTAATCTGTCTTTACTTGACAAGCTTTGCCATCAATATACATATCAATTTTTAATTTGATATCTTCTTCTTTAGTACCTAACACACTTTCTTTTTTGTAATGTTCTGACAAAAACTGCATTAAAGATACACCCAAATCGCCACTTGTTAAGCTATCTTTTAAATTATATTCTTTGTTCATAAACTAATGTTGCCATATAAAATTTCAAATTGCAAGTTAATCACAATAAATCTGCTAGAATCATAACCAATGACTATGACAAAAAATTATAAAAGATTTTGGCCCGAGCAGTTTATTACTGTCATCATACCTACATTAAATGAAGAAGAAAACATTGACAGAGTATTAGAAACTTTTAATTTTGAACCTACAAGAAAACAATTAATAATTGTTGATGGTGGGTCTATTGATAAAACTGTTGAGAAAGTAAGAAAATTTAAAAGAGGTAGTAGAGATTATTTAAATCTTAAATTAATTAGAGGAGATGGTTTTGCAGGTAAGGGCTATCAAATGGTACGAGGTTATGAAGAATCGTTAGGGGTTAACCTTGTTTACATGGATGCAGACTTAGAATGTGACTATGGCGAAACTGCAGATAAATTAGCAGCACCATTGCTAAGTGGTGAATCATTTTTTGTTAAATCAACTTTTGAAAGAGGCAGAGAGTGGGGTAGGGTTACTAAGCTAACTGCAAAACCTTTACTAGGTATTTTTTATCCCGACTTAGAATTTATTGAACAACCTCTTTCTGGACAAGTAGCTATGAAAAAAACTTTACAGCATCAACTAGAAACCCCTGCAAGATATGGTGTTGAAGTATCACATTTAATTCAATACTACGGCTTATATGGCCTAAGTCATATTACACAGGTTGATTTAGGCAAAATAGAGCACAGACATAGACAGTTAGATGATTTAGCACTGACATCACAAGAAGTTGCAAAGACAATACTGTATCACGCATATAAAGATGGCAAAATAGATATGAAGATGCCATTGTTAGAAAAGCTTCAACGTGGTGGTTTAGAAATGTGTTGACGATTTAATCTGCTAATATTTTTAAAATGGATTATTTAGTTGGATTTTTAGTTGGATTATTTTGTAAATCTTTTATTGATTGGATAAAAGAATTATCAGAGTACAACCTTACAAGTTATAACTACGAATATATTGACCCTCTTACTGAGGATGATTTACCTTAAGTCTTCTCATAGGTAAATTTTTATCGTAATAAGGTAATTCTTTTTTTAAATACTCTTGTATTCTTTCTGCTTTCTTATAAATATTTTCTTTTAATTTATATTTACCAAGTATTGGTTTAAGTATTTCATCATCAATAGGAATCTGAATACCCGTAGAATGTTTTTTATCTACCGATTTATATTTAGACCAACTTTTATCTTTTTGATACTTGTAAGTTTCTTGTAACAAAGGTAAATCAATAATATAAATTTCTTTCTGATTTAAATTATAAAATAAAACAAAGTCAGATTTACTAGTTAATAATCTTGATGGGCCATCATCTTCGACTAAAGATATAAATAAATAATCATATGGGTAATCGTTGGCGTATGTTAGAACATAGTAAGCATGCATTTGTTTGTTTATAACAATTAAATCAATACCATCTTTTACTTGCCAAGAGTCTCCACTGTAGTCATAACAAGAGTAGTCGACTTGATGTTGGAAATATAGATATGCAATTTCAGAAAGCCAATTGCTTTTGTTTCTAAAAACTATTAATTTTTTTCTGTGTTCCATCCTTGCGATTTTATCGCACCAAGAAAGATTTGCCAAGAACCTAAATCATTATTTTGAGATGGCTGACCGTGTTCAAGCCATACAGCAAATAATTCATCAAACTCAGCAGGGTCATTTAAAAACTCTATAACATCTTCAGCTGTTAAAAATACACCAGCTTGTGTCAGCGATTCTATAAATTTAGTTAAGTCTGTATATCTATTTAATACTTCAGAAAATTTATCCATCAAAGATTTAGCTGCCCATTGTTTTTGTGCTTGTATTATTGCATCTGAGGCCATCATAAGTTGCAGGCCTAAATTAAAAGCTAATGTATCGGGTTCATCTATGTATTGTGATAAATCATATTGTGCTGCTAAAACACTTTGCATATTGTCGGGTTCAATGTAATTTACAGGACATTCATTTAAGTGTCTCTCGCCAACATCTAAACCAACACCACAAAATTCACATAATGGTATCTCTTTATAAAAGTCTTCAAAACCAAACATATACACATTGTAGCATATGTCATACAAGAGATTTTTTTTATTTTCACTTGCAATATTATATTTCTTATGGCATACTTGTTATATGACAAAAGGAGATAATAATATGAGTACAGAGCAAGTACAACATATGAGTAACACTAATACAAAAGAAGCATTTATGCCGTATAGTGTCGATGATTCAGTCGTTGATTCTAACAGGGGCAAAATATTTACTAAAGATGTATTAGAGTTACTAACAAGCAATCCAAATAGATGGTATGTAGTCTCAGAATCTTTTATACCAAAAGAGGATAGAGATGTAATCTTATCTAAAAGAAGTGTATATTACACAGCAGGTAAGAACATACAGAGAAAATTTGGAAATGTTGATTACAAAGTCAAGGGTGGTGTTGAAAATGTACAAAACCAAATGTCAAACGGTTTTGATTATACAAAAGAAGTACACGCTGTAAGACTTTACGCAAGGTGGAGTGTTGAATAACAACGAAGTGTCTAGAGATGAAGCTCTTAAAATTATTGAAGATGCAAAATCTCAAAGGCAATCTTTTGGAGATAATGAAGAATTAGATTTAGAAGATGTTAACAACATGACTACTGAGCAACTTGTATTTTTAAGAGACCAATTAGATTTTATATCTACGGACATTAGAAATACAAAAAGATTCTTGGACAACAGACTTAGAGGACTTTTGAAAAACAAAGCTTTTAGAATGGCAGGAAGAATCTTTAGAGGCAGAAATATGAATAAGTGGGTTCCTTACGATAAGCAAAAAGTTATGGACTATCTAGGAGAAGACATAGCAGTTGCAGTAAATCCTACATTTAGGACAAGTGCAATTAAAGCTATTGCAAAGGAGCGAAACCAAAATCCATCTGTTATAATGGAATCTCTATTTGAATTACAAGAGACAACTAATTTAGAAGTCTTGCCTGTAGATAAGGCACCTAAATTCATAACAGAGTCTTTAGACACAGATGGAAAAGAAATGACCATAGGAGGAGATAATGGATAACAAACCGAGGCAACTTATGCAGTTGGCTAGAGTGTTTCCCGATAAACTCGTTAGCAAGCTACAAAAGAAAACTCACACTGAGGACTACATAAACCATTCAGTAATTACACAGAGGTTACTGCAAGTATGTGGACCATTTGATTGGGACATTGAGGTTATCTTTGGACCGGAGAGCAAACCTATTGCTGTCAAAGGTACATTAGGTATAGAAATCGATGGTAAAAAAGTTACAGTAAGTGAGATTGGTACAGACCAAAATAATGCAGGCAAAGATGATGGAGACATTATTAAAGAGATGGCATCCGATGCACTTAAAAGGGCAGGGTTGCGTATTGGATGTGGTACACACTTGTGGGCACAAGACCAATATTTCTTGTTTGCACAGTTGCTTAAGATTCACGACATGACTGCAGAAGATGTCGGATAATACTAACCAAGACTTTGAGGTAGTTAGTGAATTTAAGTTTGTAATGCTTCCCCAATGGCTATTAGAAATGGTCTATGAGGGGAAGCCATTACCAAGCAAAGCAATTCATTTATATAGTTGTTTAATGTACTACGCAAACAATGACACAAGACAATGCTTTCCATCTTATGAAACTCTTACTGAGTTATCGGGAATGTCTAGAAGTTCAGTGCATAGATACTTACAAATTCTTTTAGATTGTGGTGCAATCGTATGGAGACAAAGAGCATATAAAGGTTTTAATACTTCTAATATGTACTTTCTACCAAAGACACCTTTTGTAAAAGAAAATGTAGAGCCTACTGAAGAAGAAGTAGCTAGAACTGATGACATTGATATAGATTTAGCTAATGATGAACAACAACTTAAAGATGCAGGATTTGATTTAGCAACTGACAGTACTGATACAGGATTCGATGTTGGAGACGAAGTAAAGAAAAAAGTTGGCAAGGACCCATTTTGGGGTGCTATGACAAAAGCATTTGGATATTTTCCTCACGATAAAAGAGGTAAAAAAGAATGGGCTGTTGCAATTACAACAATTAAAACTTATACAGATGACCCAAACGATATAGAAGTTGCTTATGAAAAATACTTTGATTACATGCCGGGAAAAAGTTCTGACATAAGGATTACTGTATCTGCACTTGCAAAACACTTTGGTGCGATTATGGCATTTAAGCCAAGAGAAGATTTAATAGATTCTTTAAATAATTTAGAAGGCATGAAAGAAAAAAATATTGTCGATATGTGAAATCTGATATTTTAATCTGATATACTAATTAAGATGGCAGGACAAATAAACAAACCAAATAACAATGGTTGGGACATTGAAAACGAATCTTATGATGAATATAAAGCCCGACGATTTGAGGGTCAGATGGGATTAGGACAACCTAATTCACAAAAAAATGCAAGAGGTCTTTGCCCAAATACAGATGTAGAAAAAAGAAAATGCAAGTGTCGTACTTGTATTAACAGGAAGAACCGAGCCAAAGGTCGTAGAAAACAAAATATGGTCAGAAAAAAACTTGGTATTCCGGATAGAAAGTTTCACGGTGCAGATGCACACGAGGAAAATTGGAGGTCTGCTGTTCGTATAGAAGTTAAAGCAGGCAAACAAGTTGGCCCCATTGCCACTAGATTCAAGAATGCAGAATCTCAATCTTGGGAAAATGTAAAGAATCAAGTTGGTGGTGGTAAGTCAAAACCATTTATGATGGTAGCGATGCCGGACGGCGAATCAGATGGCATCGTTCTATGTAGATTATCAGAGCTAGATAAGGTTGTTGATGCTCTCATAGAGAATAGGGAATTACCCGAAGAAGAACAATATTAGGAGAGATAATGCCAGTATCAAACGTACAGCTTATGGGAAATCTTACTAATGTAGAAATGTCTGTAGGTAATACAGGTTCTGCATATGTAAAGGCTTCACTTGCTGTAAACAATGGCAAGGATGCTCAAGGTAATGACAAAGAAACTTTATGGTTCAATGTCAAAGCTTGGGGAGACTTAGCCGAAAATATAGCCGAAACCTACAACAATGTGACAAATGCAGGAGGAAAATCCTTCAGAGCAGTAGTCGTTGGTAAAATGGTTCCGGAAAAATGGGAAGACAAAGACGGCAACCCAAGAGAAACATCTACAGTTTATGTAGAAGACTTAGGTGTCAGTTTAAGATGGGCTAAAGTTGGCTCAGTTCTTACAAGTACTAACCCATTAAATAATCCTGCTATCCAAAAAGGTAGCGATATTAAGCAACCTGCAGCAACTCCTGCACCTGCAAGTACAGAGAGTTATAACGCAGAGGAAGATGGAGCACCGTTCTAATGGGACTTTTTAGAAAAATTGGCAAGGTAGTTGGTGGTAAATCAAAAGATGTAAAAGATATGACTGTTGCACAGTTAATTGATTACAAAGATTTTACAAAATCAAAGCTTGCTAAAAAAGCAAAAGTATCAGCTAAAACTTTAGATAAGTATGCAGATACTGTTATTACTGATGTACCAAAAGGTACTCAGAATAAAATTAAAAAAGCACTTGGCATAGTAGATTAGTATGTCAAATAATAGAAATTTTACTCTTGACGACTTAATGGGTGTCAATGAAGTTGCAGAATTTCTAGATGTTAGACCAAACTTGATAAGTACATGGTTGCATAGAAACAAAATGCCATTGGCAGATGTTGTTTTAAATGCAGGTAAAACTCAAGTTTGGTTAAGACATACCATTGTAGAATGGGCGAATGCAACAGGAAAAGCACCTTTCGAATTTAAAGTAGATTGGAAAGCATGATAAAAAGAAAGTTTATAAATCCCGGTGCCTACAGTATTTTTGCAAATCAATTGCAAAATGATGGTTTTAAACAAGATGAAGTAGCAAGTATTATGGATATAGAGCCTGCCTCGTATCTTTCTGCTATCAAGAGGGGCGATGCAAACCCATCTTATAATTTAGTTTTAAAAACAGATGTAGCACTTAAAACATTTTTTCATACTAATGAAAAATATAAAAGACACTTACGAAAGATTACAGAAGTCTTTGAGACAGATACCCTCATTGATTGGATTGAATTTCACGAAGACTTAGAATACTTCTGCTATATGATGGGTTGGACTGTTCCACGATTTAACAAGTTTGTTACAGACAAGCTCAGAGATAAAACTATAAAATTTATTACTGTTGCTGACTTAACTTGGTGCGTTGATGAATGGGAAGAAAATCATATAGGAGATTTTAACCCCGGCAAAAAGACATTTTATTCAAACTTATATAAAAGGAGTGAAGATGAGTAAATTAGAGATAGTATATAAAAAAATGTCTGAATTAGAAACTGCAGACAGTAACCCAAAGGACCATGATATTGGAGGATTACATCAATCTTTTAATAGATTTCAGTTTCTTAATGCTTTAATCGAAAACAAAACAACAGGTAAGCTAGTTGCTGGACACGGAAGATTAGAAACACTAAGACAGAAAAAACAATTTGGTGAAGCTGCACCCGAAAATATTGTTGTTGATGAAGATGGCGATTGGTTAGTTCCGGTTACACCTGTTGAATTCAAAAGCGACGAAGAAGCTCAAGCATACTTATTAGCAGACAATAGATTAGTAGAGCTTGGTGGTTGGGATACAGCAAAGTTATTAGAGGAACTTGAAGAGTTAGCAAAGAACAGTACCCTCGAAGGCACAGGCTTTGATGAAGGTGATATACAGCAAATGTATGATGACTTAGAGGCAAAAGTTGGCGAAGGTATAGACAAAGGACTGCCAATGGGTAAACCATCTTATGAAATTATTTTTGATGACGAAACTCAGCAAGCTATGTTTTTTGAATTTGTTAGTTGGTTAAAGAAGAATTACGATGGTGAAACTATTGGAGAAAGACTTTATCAACACATAGAAATATGTTTAGGAGATTAAATGAGTGACTTTGAATATCAATTACTAGATAAAGAAAAAAAGATAGAGATTGTAGACAAACAACTTTTTGAATTAGAAGTTCAGAGATTTAGTTTAGAAATGTCTGAACCTAATAGATTATCTTCTGATACACAACAATATACACAGTGGCAATCAGCCATGTTAGGTTATGACCAAGGCATAGATAAATTAAGGAAAGCTAAATTTAAATTGCAAAATGGCTAGGCAAAAAAAATTTATCAGAGAAAATGTATATGAAGAAGCAAAGAATCGTATACATCATATTTACGATACTCACGATAACATTAATGTTGCTTACAGTGGTGGTAAAGACTCAACCGTCATTCTTAATCTCGTTTGGGAAGTGGCTCAAGAAAGAGGATTAGATTCAATTGATGCTCATCATAGAGATGAAGAGCTAAACCCACCATTGATACTTGATAATATAAAGCACTACTTTGATAAAGATTGGTGCAACATGACTTGGTATGCTTTACCAAAACATGGCTCTTTCTTTTGTTTAGGTAATACAACTCAAATAACTTATTGGGACCCAAATAGAGAATGGTTAAGGCCTAAACCCGAATGGGCTGAAACTTTAAATGATAGGACAGAAGTATTAGGTAGACATGGATACGATGGCATAGTCGCTGATAGATACCCTAAAGGCAAAGTAGCAATCATAAATGGAATTAGAGCAGAAGAAAGTTTAGTAAGGTATCGTTCTGTAGTAAACAAGATACATGACAACTATATTGTTGGCTCAAGTTTAGACCATGTTCGATTGGCTAAACCTATCTACGATTGGATGGAGAATGACGTATTCAAATACTTTTATGATAACGATTTAAGATACTCAGCTTGGTACGAACAACAACTTTGGAGTGGTGATGGCTTAAGAGTTGCACCACCTCTTATAGCAGAATCAATGAAGACAATAGATAAGTGGGCACAAATGGACCCGGATTTTTACAACAGACTTACAGAAATATTTCCGGAAGTAAGAGCACACGAAAGATATAAAGGAACTATTAGTAACAAACATATTTACGAACAGTATGGCAAAGATATGGAAGGTGTTAAACAGTGGATACAGGCTAGTGTTGACCCCGAAGATTCTGTTTATGGCCGTATGATGGAGAAGTGGAAGTCTATAAAAAGGTTGACTGAAACTCAACCGGAAAGATATTTACCGGGTGGTACAGCAGAGTGGGTACTAAAACATTTTGTTACAGGCAAAATTATTCACGGTGACATATATCCGATGACTACTGCTGAGATAAAGCAAAAGTATGGTAAGAAAAAGCCAAAGATAAATAAAAATAGGAGAAAATAATGTTTATATTTAGTTCATTAGATAGAAATAGCGAAGAAGAAGTAGAGATAAGAGGTATTTTAAACAATAGGTCAGTGTGTATTGTGGTAAATACTAAAGGTTTGAAAGCAGATTTAGAAGATTGTATGCCTGTAGAGTTTAGTTGGGAGCAAATTTGAACGACTTTTATTGGGATTTATTAGAAAATAATAAAGAGGCAATGGTCTATGAAGAGTATGAAGAGGCATATATGGGCCACACTACAAGCATACACGGAAAATCAGTGGCTGTTTACCACACTAATTTAGTGATGGGTTGCATAATAGAAAACTTAAAATCAACACCGGGATATTTAGATAAGTTACATGAAAGAACAGATGGTGATGAAGAAAAAATGGTAAACATTATGATTGATGATGCAGAAGAATTTTTTGAAGAAAAACTGATACCCGAAGTTAAAGAAATGGTTAAAGAGAACGCACCAATTTTTGTTGAAGCACCTACTCACGATAGTAGATTTGATTACGAGGAGGAATAGAATGAGCATATTCGATGAGCAACCCATAAGCAAAGTAGTTTGGAAATTAGCTGCAGACTTAAATCCAAACGATTACAACCCCAACAGAGTTTTAAATGCAGAGTTTGGCATACTAGCTTTAAACATACAAAGATTTGGTTGGATACAGCCAATACTAATTAATAAAAACAATATTATTATTGATGGTTTTCATAGGTGGCGATTAGCACAAGATAGCAAGGAACTTTACAAGCTTTACAGTGGTAGGGTTCCTTGTGTGGTTATGGACATCGATGACAGAGAAGCAATGCTACTTACTATCAGAATCAATAGGGCCAAAGGCGTACACGAGGCAGAGGCAATGTCAAAGATTGCTAAGAAGTTAGTTAACGAATTTGGTATGACACCTAAGAATTTACAAGATGAATTGGGTATGGGCAGTAGAGAAGTAGAGTTATTACTTGCTGACACAGTATTTGTTATAAAAGAAATAGATAAATGGCAGTATTCTAAAGCTTGGTATCCATATGAAGATGGCAAAAAGTTTGGTAAGAGTGAATAAAGATATAGCTTTGAAGCTAATTATACGAAGAGTTGAAAATCATAACAATAGATTTGCAGGGGTGCCCGGCAAGAAAGCTGAATTTGAACAATGTTTAGAAGTATTTAACAGAGGTGTTTTTAGAGCTAAAAATTATGGTGAAGATGATAATAGTATTTTAATTAGGGCAGGTTGGCTAAGACTTAAAGAT
>TARA_B100001113_G_scaffold161476_1_pt1 | contig 10408 bp, 10 predicted proteins | sample TARA_B100001113 | Tara Oceans TARA_B100001113 (sample SAMEA2622402) | marine metagenome | biome: marine biome (ENVO:00000447); feature: deep chlorophyll maximum layer (ENVO:xxxxxxxx); material: "saline water (ENVO:00002010), including plankton (ENVO:xxxxxxxx)" | depth 50 m | reverse complement strand
AATGAAAAAGGAGGGGGTGTTAGCATAGTATACGTAAGAACAAAAAACATAAAAGGCAAAAAATACGCTTATCTCGTTGAGAGTAAGTGGGACAGCGAAAAGAAAACATCAAAACAAAAAGTAATTGAGTATCTAGGATCTGTAGATAACTTAACTATTGATGATGTACCAAAAGAATACCATTCTGGCTCGGTTAGAAAATTCTTTGTTAAAAATCAAACCAAGCTAGATGACAAAGTCGTTGAAAAGCAAAAAGAACTAGAAGTTTTGCTAGCTCGATGTTTACAAACAGGAGATGAAGAAATGTCCTTTGAAAAGGCCGAAGAGTTAATCCAATTAGTTGGTTTGCAGAGGTTTTACGTCGATTCGGTGACTGGTGTCATGACCGAAACTGGAAAACTCTGGGTCGATGGTGAAATCGGAATTGCTCAAGAACATATGATTACTAATATCATGAGAAAAATAATTCAGCAATATAATGCCAAAATTGAGATGAAAGGCTTAGTTGAAGGCTTAGCCGTAATTTGTAATCCTGAAGGTGACGATCACAGCATGTCAAATTTGGTTCTTGAAGGGCTTCTCAAGACTAGAAAGTATAGAGTCACTAATATAGGAGGAGCATGGTATATGGGCGATAAAAGAGCTGTTACAAACAAAGCAATTATCGATTTTGTAACTCACGCTAGGCCAGATATCGTTTTTATTTCAGTAACTATTGCAAGGTATTTGTTTAACGCAAAGATGATTGCTCGAGAATTGGTCAAAGAGTTACCTAATACAAAAATATACTTGGGAGGGTTAGGCACAAGAGGTATCGTCGATGGAGAACTGCAAGAAGGTATACATTTGGCTAACAAAGACACTCTAAGGACACTGAATAAATTATGAAGAAAAACTTAGGCACTAACTTTACTCCTTTAAATACCTACAGAAAACAAGTAAATTCTAGCATGTCCAAAAATGTGTATTCATCGGAAACCTATGGAAATCGTATTTCCACTACAAATCCCGACGAAATTTTCAGAAGAGGAAGTACTACATACTATTACAGTACGAAGCTATTTCCTTCAAAAATTCGGAAAGAAGTAACTCAGTTATACAATTTTGTTAGGATTGCTGACGACTACGTAGACGCAGTCCCGCAAGACACCGAAGGATTTATGGATTTTAAAAATGAATATTATCGCGTTCGCGATGGAAACAAATCTGATAATGAAGTAATTACTGAATTTGTCGATCTTTCTAATAAAAGAGAGTTCAAAACTGAATGGATTGAAGCTTTCCTTTACTCCATGGAAATGGACACCAGAAAATCAACGTATGAAGATCTTGACGAGCTAGACACATATCTTTACGGCTCAGCTGAAGTTATTGGTTTAATGATGAACAAGGTAATGAATATTGATAGCAATGCAGATGATTCTGCAAGGTATTTAGGAAAAGCTATGCAATTTATCAATTTCATAAGAGATATTGATGAAGACCTAGATCTGAAAAGAACATACTTCCCTGTTGAAGATTTGGAAGCATTCGGCCTATCTGGCTTAACCAGAGGAGAAGCTAGAAGAAAGCCCAAGCAATTCAAAGCTTTCATTAGATCACAAATTCATTTATACTTCAAATGGCAAAAGCGTGCCGAGTTAGGATTCGAGTTTATACCTAAGAACATGAGAATTGCAGTTAAAACTGCGTCAGACATGTACCTTTGGACTGCAAAAGAAATTTACAAAAATCCTTTTATTGTCTATGACTTGAAAATAAAACCAAGTTGGTCAAAAGTTTTACTTAATGGCTTAAAAAATACTGTAAAAGCATACAATCCTTTCAATCGTAGCAGAATTCCAAACTCACTAGGTGAAGAAAAAACTGCTTTGTGATTTTCAGTAAACTATAAAAATCACGGCAAATTAATAAATTCATGATAAGTGTAACAGATACAGCTGCCAAAAAAATCTCAGAAGCTCAGAATGGTCAAGACATGAATGATAAAATGCTTCGTATAGGTGTTTTTCCCGGCGGATGTAGTGGCGGTTATCAATATGCCTTAGGGTTTGATGATAAGAGCGACAACGACTCTGTATTCGAATCTAATGGTTTAGAAGTTCTAGTTAAAAGTGAAGATGTAGAGAAAGTAAGCGGAACCGAAATTGACTACATTGTGAGCGAGATGGGCGAAGGTTTTAGAGTTAATAATCCTAATCCCGCACCAGAAGGTGTTAAGGGTGAATGCGGTTGTGGCTCGAGTAACAGTTGTTGTTAACGTAAATGAAAAATAAATCATTACCTGAACAAATTTTCTCAATAGCTGTAGCTATAATCTTTGTTTCCAGTTCATACCTCCTACTTGTCGGAGAGAATATCGATGATGAGTATGAAATGAGAGTACCTGTTTGGGCTCGAAGCCAATTAAACTATGAAACAACACAGCCTTACAGTTTTGTACTAAACCAAGGTAACTACGAATTACTAGAGACAGATAATGAATTTGACTCTGTGCACGTAATGATTCCTTACAATTTGCCTTTGAGTGAAGGAGGAGCTGCTGCTACTTGCCAATTTGGTGGAGAGTGTCCACAGATTAGTCTGGCCTATTGGAGACCTAAGGTACCTTCAGGAGTGAAAGTTCCTGTAATTGCTGAATTTGGGCCATACTTTGGAGAAACATCAGCTTCAACGCCTGACGTTTCACAGCCAGGCAGCTGGCTTGGTGTCAGTGTAATACAAAACCTTCTACCTCATGGATTTGCTTTTGCCCAAGTTTCCGTAACTGGAACCGGAAGCTCTAACCATTGTATGGATTTAATGGGATTTGCTGAACAAGAAGGAATCAATGCTGCTGTTGAATGGTTAGCAACACAAGATTGGTCAAATGGCAACGTAGGAATGATAGGAAAATCCTATGATGGCTCCACACCTTGGCAGGCTGCAATGTATGGTAATGAATATCTAAAAACTATAGTGCCAATTTCAGGTCTAATAGGAGTTAGGGAACTAATGTGGAAAAATGGATCTTCTGAAGCACGTGCACCTTTCATGCATAATGTTGTCTATGGCTCATATGGCTATGAAGCCGACAAAGGTGAACAAAATTTACAAAATGCTTGTCCAGACTATCTAGCCTCTAGCTTATACGGTGGTGAAGCTTATGTCTTCGGTGGAAGTGAAGTTAGTGGATATTGGGATGAAAGATACTTTCTTGACCGCGTGTTAGAGAACTATAGAGGCTCTGTGTACATAGTTCAAGGATTCCATGACTGGAATGTGGACCCACATATGGCAGTTCCCGTAATAAATACATTACTAGATACGGGAATAGAAGCAAAAGTTTTGATGGGGCAATGGGATCACGATTACCCTGATAGACCCGACTACCAAAAACAGAGATCTGATCCAGGAAGAGGCTCAGAAGCTTACCCTCAAATGGTTCGATTTGATTGGATGCAGGATTTACTTGAATGGTTTACGTTTTATCTGCAAGAAAAAGGACCTAAGCCAAGCTTATACTTAGAAATTCAAAATAATAGGGGAGAATGGAGAGTTGAAGAAAGATATCCTGCTAAGGATTCTAATGTGATAGAGATGTCTTTAGGTGGAAATAACTTAAGTTTAGTTACTGGAAGTGCGCTAGGTACAAGCGTGTATCCCGGCATGGAAGCTACAGGTGATCAGGTTGTTTTTGAAACTAATTCATTTGACTCAGATTTTAGATTTGGAGGTTTACCTCAGCTACATCTTGATGTAACTCCAACCGGACCTGGGGGGTCCGTATATGCTCTAATGGAAGATTGCAGTGCTGAAAATGAATGTATTCACATTGGGCACGCTATAATGGACTTAAGGTATCATGAGGGAGGCACAGAGCTCCAAACTGTAATTCCTGGTGTAACTATTAGAGCCAAAATGGAATTCTTTGCTATGGATGTTTTGATCCCAGAAGGACATAAAATACGACTTTCTTTAAGAGATATAGGGGAGGATTATCTACCACCAAGTATTTCAGATGCTGTTGACATCGACGTTAGTGGAAATAGTGTTTTGAGGCTTCATGAGATAAATACAAGTGAAAAAATCTTTTTTGAACCTCCTGTATGTATGCACGAGGATTGTTTATCAGAATAACCAAACTATATATTCTGGTAATAATAGTGTGAATTATGCGCAAAAAGTCACTTAATAATAAATTATTAAACATTTGCGTAGTTACGTTATTCTTAGCTGTATCTTTTGCCGGTTGTCTAGAAAATGATAAAGATAATGCTGTATCTTCAAATGACGTTGTTGTAAACCCAGTTACACTGATTGGAGGTGAATTTCAACCTTTAGTAATTACTGCTAAACGCGATATTTCTGTTTTTATTCCGCATATGGTAGTTGATCCTGTTTCAAATTATCTGCAAAATGGAACCATTTTAGATATTAGGGGAGGAGAGACGAAGCAGCTTACCGTTTTGGCCCCACCTAGAATAGACTCAGCGTTTATTTTTCTGTCTAAATACGGAACTGAAATATGGCCAATTAGGAATCCCAGTGAAAGCTGGAATGATTGGGTAGAAAGAGACGGAATGGGTAGCCAAAGTCTAACAATATCAAGAACAGCACCCGAAGAATATGCATCACTTTATACTCTAAATTCAACTGACGAGTTTAGCAGCAGAAGTATTCCTGTTAAAATTAATGTGCAGCGCGAAGAATCTGCCGCATATACTGTTGATGAAGGAAGCCTGTTTTCTACCGGATTTGTTGATGGCAGGACAGTTTACAACAGCATAGCTCGCATTTCTGACGAAACTCCAGATCTCCTTGATCCTGTCGATGGGGCTGTCGGATACTTAGACAGATGGGCAGGACAAGGGAACCTTGCCTACGAAGATGCAGCTCAATTTTTGATAGCTGAGATGACTGCGTATGGACTCAGGGTCGAAACACAGAGATTTGCAATTACAGACGTATTAGGAAACTTTAATCCGGAAGCTTACAATATTTGTGGGTTCCGCGATGGAACGTTATATCCAAATGAATGGCTTGTTTTCGGCGCGCATTTTGATATTGCTCCTCCCGCAAATGTAGGATTAGTAGACCCCCACATTACAGGATCTAGAACATATGGAACTAGAGTTGGGGCCTATGATAACACTGCAGGAACTTCCATGGTACTTGCTGCAGGTGAATCGATGGCTAATATGCCATATGATACTAGAAGGACAATGGTCTATTGTTTATGGTCAGGAGAAGAAGGAGGTTTACGTGGTAGTGATTATTGGACAGACACGCTAGCTGACAGATACCCTGATGTAACTGTCATGAACTATATTAATTTGGACATGGCTGGAGTTAACTGGCCAGGAGGCGGCGGAGCTCCGTGTGGGGATGAACATGGAGGTGGAGAAGGCGGTTGCGACCCAGATCCTCAACCTGATACTGATGGCTATCCTAAGGACAGTGAAGTCTGGCCAATGAGGATTTACATTGGTCCTTCTCTTAATTATAATAAACTTGATCAGCCTGATCTAGTATTTCTTAGCCAGTGGATTGGTTCTGATGCTATAAACGTCTCAATGCAACAAGATATCCTAGTCGGAGCTGATAATAATTCAGAAGATACGTGGAAGTATGATGTTTGGATTGAGAAAGACAGACCTGAGATAATAATTTACGAAGATACCACTGCCCGAAGTGATCATGCCTCATTTCAGAATAATCTCGATACTATTACTCTTGGATTTGGCGGACTGGTCGATGGTTACTGGTGCTATCACCAAACATGCGATACGGTAGAAGAAATGGTAGATTGGATGGATAATGAAGCTAGAGGGTATGGAAATAATGCTACTGGGTTAAACAATCTAGTAAATTCGTTAGATATGATTACTTGGTGGGCGACTTACAGCTTTTTTCACATGGATCAAAAACCTATTTTCAATTCTTTGGATGATTAAGGATGGAAGATAAATGAACCCATACATTGCACTAACTAGGCCCGGAAATGTTATTCTAACGGCTGTAGCTGTAATTGCTGGATCTTTCATTGCCGCGGGAGATAACATCGTTGATTTTCAAATTGAAATCCTTATTGCATCTATTTCTGCAATGATGCTTGTTGGCGGAGGAAATGCTCTCAATGATTATAATGATCGAGAATCTGATATGGAAAATCATCCAAATAGGCCAATACCTGCAGGACTCGTTAGTGCTGAAGACGCATTGATTTTTTCAAGAATTTTATTAGCTGGAGGATTGTTAGTTGTTCTTTTTGGTTTAGCCAACAAACTTCCCTTTATCATAGCCCTGATAGGAACTGTTGCACTAATTTCTTATGAAAATAAACTGAAAGCGTTAGGACTTTCTGGAAATATTGCAGTTGGGTTTATGTCTGGAGCTGTTTTTCTCTATGCTGGAATGGTGGTTAATGATCCAGGGCCTACCTTGTGGATGTTTGGATTAGCTTTTTTGGCTACAGTCTCTCGAGAAATTATAAAAGACATCCAAGATTTAGAAGGCGACACGGATAGATTTACACTTCCTGCAAGAATAGGAATTACAAATTCATTAATTATAGCTGGAACTGTACTTATTGTTGCGTGGTCACTCAGCTATACTGCGATGCCTCAATTTAGTGGGATGGCTTTGAATGCTTATGTAATTGGTATTTCAAGTGCAAATATACTAATGCTAGTTGGATTCCAAAATGCTCGTGAGGAGAATTATTTTTCAGGACAAAAGAGAATAAAGCAAGGAATGGGGGTCGCAATGTTATCATTTATTGCTGCCGCAGGGCTCTAAATAGATTAATATATGTGCATATATACATATATTAATGAATAGTACTATTTTCAAAGCTTTAGGCAATGAAACTAGATTGAAAATAATCGAAACTTTAATGATTAAAGAGCATAATGTGACTGACCTGACAAAAATTTCCGGAAAGGATCAAACTACAGTGTCTCGACATCTTGTAAGTTTAAAGCAGGCCAAAATAATCACTCAAAAAAAAATTGGAAGAAATAAATTTTATAACATCTCTAACAACGATATGAAAAACTGGCTAAGTATTGCTATTAAGTATAATAATAAAAATGAAGAAGCTGGACTTCTTAGAAATAAAATAAAGTATTTTTTGACCCGGCAGGAGAAATAAAAGTGGACTTTGACGAAAAAGAAATTTTAGAAGAGAGAATCATAAGGCTTAGACAGTTAGCTGAAAACTTAGATGAAAGTTTTACGATTCCCGGAACAAATACTAAATTCGGAATAGATGCTTTACTCGGCCTTGTTCCTGGAGGAGGTGATATCTTGAGTGGACTCTTTTCTCTATATTTGCTGAGAGCCGCAATCAAAATGAAATTGCCGAAAAAAGCTATAATTTTCATCGTAATCAATATCTTGTTAGACACAACTATAGGAATAATACCAATTATCGGAGATATATTTGATTTATTCTGGAAATCAAATAAAATGAACTTAAAAATAATTGAAAAGCACTTAGAAAAAAGGATTTAAATCTTAATGAGATAGCAGCAGCTAATGCTCAAAAATAGCTAAAATTACATAAACCATTTGAGAGCGTAGCAACTACCTTATTGGCTAAAATTAATTTAGCTAACTAACTTATGCTTTGCCGAGAATGCGGTACATTCCAGTGCCACAGGTTCCACATGATCCCTTCATTGCTTTGCGACCATTTTTCATTGTGACTTCTTGTCCGTTACCTATTTCTCTTTTGGCTTTGCACTTTACACAGTATCCTTCCATGTCTATACATCGAGGGATACTCAATATAAAGCAAACGGCCCAGAGAGATCTTAAAAAATTATAATGATTAATTTACATTATCAAATGAAAAAATAAAAGGCTTGAGGATAAGTTGGAATATTGCTACAGAACCAAAGATAATTGCCGAAACTAGAGCAATCATGGCGCCGCTTCCAGACTCTAATTCTGCTGAATAATAAAGCCCCAGTAAAACTGAGCTGAAACCAAAAAACTGTGACCATATAAAGGAAGAACGATAACTAGTACTTACCAACTGAGATGTGGCCGAAGGTGTGACTAACAATGCCGTGACTAGTAGTGCTCCCATCACTTGAACCATACTAACTACGGTCGCTGCTGTAACAATACTAAAAGCGAGCCCAGTCATTCTAACTGGAATACCCTGAACTTGTGCCGCAAGCGGATCGATACTAGTAATCAGTAGAGCTTTATGCGACAAAAAAAGGAAAACTAAAGATATAATAGAAACAATACAAATTAAATTAAAGCTTTCTTTATCAATGAGTAACAAATTTCCAAATAAATAGCTTTCAACATCATTTGTTACACCTCCTCCCCATACTCTTAGAGAAACTAGACCTAAAGCCAGCATTCCAGTCAAAAAAATGGCAATGGAAGCATCGCCTGTAAGTATCTCTCTTACTTGTAACTCATAAATTATTATTGCTGAAATAATACTCAAAAAAAGAGCCATCTGCAACTCCGATGCATAGCCGAAAACAATTGACAAAGCAACTGCACCAAAAGAAACATGAGCCAGCCCATCTCCTATTAATGCAAGATTTCTAATCAATAAAAATATTCCAAGAAAACCAGATACAAGTGTAATTAATAGTGCAGCAATTAATGACCTCTGGAGCATCTCCATTGTAAAGAAATAGGGGAAAATTTCCCCAGGAATTAGTGGTGCAAGTATCTCTAATATCGGAACAAGCAATTTCAAGACCATTTCTCCAATATCCATTATTTGGCTCCCATGTCCTCCAATTGGTAAAGCTTATTTTCGATACCTCCGTCTTCATGAATAAATTCAATTCCTCGTAAATTGGCCAATTCATCCAAACTGGGAAAACAATCTGCCGCCCCATCGTATCTTATTCTTTCTTCCAGATATATCATTCTATGCGAAGTCCGCTGAATTGCAGCTATATCGTGAGACACCATCAAAATTGTCTTTTGTGATTCATGACAGAGACTGTCCAAAAATTTCAGCATTGAATTCCGAGAATTACGATCAACGCCCACAAGAGGTTCATCAAGAATTATAAACTCGGCCTCAGAGGCTAGAACCCTTGCTATAACTGCACGCTGGCGTTGCCCTCCGGAAAGTTTGGAAACATTCCGATTTTGCACTTCTTCTAATCCAGCTTGCTTAATTGCTCTATCAACTCTAGCATTCTGCTCTGCACTATACCTCCAAAACATGTTGCCTGAATTTAGAGCACCTAGTTGAACCAGTTCTCTAACTGTTATTTTTACATTTTTAGGGATATTCGATGCATGTTGGGAAACCCAGCCCAATTTTCTAAAAATAAGATTTGAAGGTTTACTTTGTCCGTAAAGCTCGATATTGCCCTTTTTAGATTTAAGTAAACCCAATATTGAGAGGAGGAAAGTTGTCTTTCCTCCCCCATTAGGACCTACAAGCCCGACGAATTCGCCATTATTTATGGTAACACAAACGTCCTCTAGTACTAATCTACCTGAGCGATTAACTGATAGTTTGTCCACCTTCAAAGGGGGCGAAGATTTGTTGATTTGCATAACTTTGAAAGAATATTCCTTTGAAACTATGCGTATTTCTCGGCATCTGCCTTTGAAAGAATTTTGAACATTTTGTGTGTTTCACCGTCAATAGTAACGACAGCTTTTGCTGCAGGCCTACCATTCTTCATGGTAACTACTTCAAAATCTTTCTGATCGACATCAACTTTCTTTTTTAATTTTACGTTGTAGAATTCCATTATTCACCTCCTTTCATTATTTCTAGACTTAACATCCAATACCTGTAACAAGGCTCTCAAGATTCTTATTCATCAGTGTTAGATAATTATCCTCTGAGGCTTTAGGTGGCAATTCCATAGTATACAGTACTTTTACTGATATCGTGATACCATCATCAGCAGCTTGCTGGACGATACTATCTACCGCTGCAGTATTTGTATACTCTTCAATATATATCACAGTTATTTGTTTTTCTTTGATTGTATTCACAACTTCTACTATATCGCTAGGTGCGGCAGTTCCTGAAGGATCCAATCCATGTACGGTTACTATATCAATGCCATACCTTTGGCTAATGTAAGAATAGGCATTGTGATTGGCTACGACTGTCTTGTCAACGTTTGCAACGTCACAAGAACCACCTTCACCAAATGCTGCAGTGTAAGCTAAATCTATTTTGTCAAGACTTGCTGAAAAATTTTCTGCATTTGATTTGAAATCGGCTTCACCTTCAGGGAATTTTGCAATAAAGGCTTCTAAAACAACGTTTACTTGAGCCTTGTAAGCAACTGGGCTTAGCCAACTGTGTGGATCATAATCAAAAGCTTCTTCGCCTTCATCTGCAACTATCTCTCCACCATCACCAGAGTGATCGCTGTGATCGTCTCCATGGTCATCGTGGTCGTCATGACCA
>TARA_B100001113_G_scaffold117862_1_pt1 | contig 10419 bp, 9 predicted proteins | sample TARA_B100001113 | Tara Oceans TARA_B100001113 (sample SAMEA2622402) | marine metagenome | biome: marine biome (ENVO:00000447); feature: deep chlorophyll maximum layer (ENVO:xxxxxxxx); material: "saline water (ENVO:00002010), including plankton (ENVO:xxxxxxxx)" | depth 50 m | reverse complement strand
TTTTTATGATAAATTTATAAATTTTAATGAAACTATAAACATTATTTTCTTTTATATTTTTTCTATAATTTTATTTTATTTGGTTTTTAAAAGTTTCAACTATTTTATTCCAGTATTAGATATTTTAAATTTCAAATCACTTGGTTACACATTTGAACATTACCAAACTGTATGGGTAGAACGAGGATTTTCAATCTATTTTAAAAATTCTGTTATAGTTACATTTGGAGTTGTAATTGTTTCATTAACTTTTGGAACATTAGCTGGATTTGCTTTAGCTAGATCAAACTCTTCTATAGCTTTTTGGATATTAGTTATTGCATTAATATTCAGGGCATTGCCTCATTCAATACTTGTAGCTGGTTACCTTCCCTTCTTCATGAATTCATCAGAAATTCTAAGACCTATTTTAGGTGATTTAGCTCCTACCCTTTTTGGGAAACCAATGGCCGTAATTGCTGTTCTTGTTGCAATCAACCAACCTTTTACAATTTGGTTGATGCGTTCGTTTTTTCAAAATATTCCTTCTGAACTTGATGAGGCGGCCAGAATTGATGGATGCTCACATTTTCAGGCATTTTTGAAAATTATAATGCCAATTATGTGGCCAGGAGTAATAACCACGGGACTATTTAGTTTTATGCTAGGTTACAATGATTATCTTGTAACATCTCTACTTTTAGATGCACAAAACCAAACAATGGTTCCTGCCATTAGTGGTCTTTTTAATAGAGATACTTCAACAACAGACCAAGTAGTTGCAGTTGCAGCAGCTGTATCAATTACTGCCCCTTTATTTTTATTAGTACTATTTTTTCAAAAGCAAATAGTAAGCGGCCTAACAGCTGGCGCTGTAAAAGGCTAGAAAGGAAAAAAAATGAAGGGTTCAAGACCTAAACAAAGTGAACTAACTAAAGGAAATGATTTAAGCAAAACTGAAGAAACAAGAGCAGTTCTTGAAAATATGGTTGATGGTCTTAATGACCACAGAATCGAAGATATTGGGGAGTTCTTTTCTGATAACTTTAGATGGATGGGCAATTTTGGATGTGGAACCAAAAAAGGTTTACGAGAGTTTCAAAAAAATTGGCAAGAACCTTTTCAATCAGCCTTTTCTGACAAAGTTTGCATTGACGAAGCTCGTTTGTTTATGGGCGAATGGGCTGCAGCTTTTGGAAGGCAGGAAGCCATTCATTCTGGTGAGTTTATGGGAATTAAACCTACTGGGAAGAAAGTTGAAATTAGATATATGGATTTTTGGAAAGTTTCGAAAGGTAAAATTCAAGATAATTGGGTTATGGTGGATTTTCCATCAGTAATGAAACAACTAGGTGTTGATATATTTAATGGAATGGGTTGGGAAAAATTTGACAAAGATAATGATGAAGTAGGTGAAAAAAAAGATGATTGAGTATTTGAAAAAGAGCAAACCTGAAATAGAGAAAATTGAGGACGACAAAAAAGTTCGAAGTTCTGTTGAAGAAATTTTATCAAACATTAAAAAAAATGGAGATAAGGCAATTAGATCTTATTCTGAAAAATTTGATGATTACTCCCCAAAGACATTTAGGTTATCTGATAATGAAATTAAGGAATGTATTAGCCAAGTTTCACCAAAAGATTTAGATGATATTAAATTTGCACAAGAACAAATTAGAAATTTTGCTGAAATTCAAAAAGAGACCATGAAAGATGTTGAAGTCGAAACTTTGCCTGGAGTAATACTCGGACATAAGAATATTCCAGTTGAATCTGTTGGATGTTATGTCCCAGGCGGGAAATTTCCAATGATAGCATCAGCTCACATGTCAGTTATAACAGCGAGTGTTGCGGGTGTGGAAAGAATTATAGCATCAGCTCCTCCTCAAAATGGATCTCCACATCCTGCTATTGTAACTGCAATGCACTTAGGTGGCGCTAATGAAATTTATTGTTTGGGTGGAATCCAAGCTGTAGGAGCAATGGCATTAGGTACTGAAACAATCAATCCTGCACATATGCTTGTTGGTCCTGGCAATGCTTTTGTAGCAGAAGCTAAAAGACAGCTTTTTGGTAGTGTTGGTATAGACTTATTTGCAGGTCCTACTGAGACCATGGTGATCGCTGACGAGACCGTAGATGCAGAATTATGTGCAACTGATTTATTAGGGCAAGCAGAACATGGCTATAATTCGCCGGCAGTTTTAGTAACTAATTCAAAGAGATTAGCAGAAGAATGCCTATCTGAAATTAATAGGATATTAGAAATTTTGCCAACGGCAGAAACTGCAAAAAAAAGTTGGAATGATTATGGTGAGGTTATCTTATGCGATACTTATGACGAAATGCTTCAAATTTCAAATGAAATAGCGTCTGAACATGTTCAGGTAATGACTGATCGAGATGATTGGTTTCTAGATAATATGAAATCTTATGGTGCTCTCTTTCTTGGTCCTAGAACAAATGTTGCTAATGGAGACAAGGTAATTGGTACAAATCACACACTACCTACAAAAAAGGCAGGAAGGTATACTGGAGGTCTTTGGGTGGGTAAGTTTTTAAAAACTCATAGTTATCAAAAAATTCTTACTGATGAAGCGGCAACAATGATTGGAGAGAAGTGCTCTAGATTATGCATGCTTGAAGGTTTTGTTGGACATGCTGAGCAAGCAAATGTCCGTGTTCGAAGGTATGGTAAAAAAAATGTTGGGTATGGAAGAGCAGCTGAATAGTGAAAAGTCCTCTAAAAATTAAGAAACTATTAGAACCTTTGAGAAAGTCTATGTATGACTTTACAGAGATATCTGTCCGTAAAGAATTAGAGAAGATCGTTAAAAATGATGCTCTTATACAAATTGGATACCCGATTAATGATACTACTGGACCTGATAACCTTTATAAAATGAGCTATCAAAAACTTAATCATGCATTTCCTGATTTAGAAAGAAGAGATTACATAGTTATATCAGGAACAACTGAAAAAAATCATGATTGGGTGGGGACTTGTGGTATTTATTGTGGTACTTTTATGAACCCTTTTCTTGAAATACCTGCAACTGGTCATTTAGCGCATATGCGGTATCACGAATTTTATAAGTTTGAAGAAAACAAAGTTACAGAAATACAAGCTATTTGGGATATTCCTGAATTGATGATGCAGGCAAATGCTTGGCCAATGGCACCAAGCCTTGGAAGAGAGTGGTGCATACCAGGTCCGTCAACTATGGATGGAATTGCTGACATAGATACAGATATTGAGCTAAGTAGAAGCTCTCTAGAGCACATAGTCAATATGGCTAATGCAATGAAACGTCATCCTTCTGAAGGTGGGCCTGAATTAATGGAGCTTGAAAAATTTTGGCATCCAAATATGAATTGGTATGGGCCTGCTGGTATAGGTTCAAGTAGAGGAATAGATGGTTTTAGAAATTGGCATCAAATACCATTTCTCAATGCCATGCCAGATAGGGGTAAATTAACTTCATATGACAAACGAGATGGATGGGGTGAAGGTATTTCATATCATTTCTTTGCAGAAAATGAATATGTTGCAGTTACCGGTTGGCCTAATATGAGACAAACACTTACTCATGATGGTTGGATGGGCATAGCACCAGTCAATAAAGTAGTTACATTAAGATCACTAGATTTTTGGCGTTTAGAAAAAGGTAAAATTAGAGAAAATTGGGTGTTAGTCGATATCTTAGATATTTACAATCAAATTAATGTTGATGTTTTAGGAAGAGTTAAAGAATTTAACAAAGCAAAAAAAAGGAGCATTTAATTTGAAATTACCAGTTACTCCATCATTTCGCCTTGATAATAAAAGGGCTATTATAATTGGATCATCTTCAGGCATAGGTCTGGGATGCGCCGTAGCACTAGCTGATGCAGGTGCATCAGTTGTTTTGGCAGCAAGAAGAACTGAGTTATTAAATGACTTAAAAATTGCATTAGAAGGTAAAGGACATAAGGCTGAAACTATTAAACTTGATATAACAAAAATTGATGAGGTTGAGGATATAATAAGGTCTCAAGTTTCATTTGACATAATGGTCAATAGTTCAGGTCTTGCCAGACATACACCTGCAGTTGATACAAATGAAGATGACTTTAATAATGTTTTAGACGTTAATCTTAAAGGTGCTTATTTTATAACAAAAGAGATTGCAAAAAAACTTATTGAAGAGAATAAAACTGGTTCATTAATAAACATCTCCTCTCAAATGGCACATGTAGGAGGTATAGATAGAGCAGTTTACAGTGCCTCAAAACATGCAGTTGAAGGTTTTACTAAATCAATGGCTATGGAATTTGGACCTTATGGGGTTCGGATTAATACAATATGCCCAACATTCATTTCAACACCACTAACAGCACCAACCTTTAATGATCCAAATAAAATAAAATGGATTAAAGATAAAATTAAATTAGGAAGAGTAGGTGAAGTTGAAGATATAATGGGTGCAGTAGTTTATCTTGCTTCAGACGCATCATCTCTTGTTACAGGTGCTTCGCTATTAATAGATGGAGGTTGGACGGTTGGCTAATGAGTAAAGATAATATAACCTCAATTGATGTTGCAAAAAAAGCTGGGGTAAGCCAGTCAGCTGTTTCTCGATATTATACACCCGGTGCTAGTCTATCCAAAAAAACTGCGCTTAAGGTTAAACTTGCTTCAGATAAACTTGGCTATAGACCAAATGTTTTAGCAAGATCTTTAATTACAGGAAAATCTAAAATTATAGGTCTCGTTGTTGCTTATCTGGAAAATTACTTTTATCCTGCTGCATTGGAAAAATTATCGAATTCACTTCAATTAGAAGGTTATCATGTCCTTGTTTTCATGGCATCCCAAACAGCTGGAGATATTGATGAAGTTCTTGCAGAAATTCTTGATTATCAAGTAGATGGAATAATTGTAGCTTCTGTTGCCATGTCCTCTAGTTTAGCTACCAGATGTCAAGAAGCTGGAGTTCCTGTTGTATTATTTAACAGAGACCAGGATGATGATAAATTATCTTCTGTCACATCAGATAATTTTGCAGGTGGTCAAAAAGTCGCAGACTTACTTCTTGATTTAGACCATAAAAGAATTTCTTACTTAGCAGGATGGGAAGGTGCTTCAACTCAAAGAGATAGAGAGTATGGTTTTGTCTCAAAGTTACAAGAAAGAGGAGCTAAATTATTCTCTAGAGATATAGGAAATTTTAAATTTGATGAGGCACAAAAAGCAACGCTTAGAATGTTTACTAAAAGAATTATTCCTGATGCATTATTTGTTGCAAATGATCATATGGCTTTTGCTGCTATGGATGTTATTCGGTTTGATCTGAAGTTAAAAATTCCAGAAGATGTTTCCGTTGTAGGTTATGACGATGTGCCTCCTTCATCTTGGCCTTCTTACGATTTAACAACTGTAAAACAAAAAGCAGATAAGTTGGTTGAAGAAGCCGTCAGAGTCCTCGTAGAAAGCATTGAGGAAAAAGACATGGAAACAAAAAAACTCAAAATCGATAGTCCCTTAGTAATAAGAAATTCTACAAAAAAGAGAGTTTAATGAAAGGGTTTGATAAAAAATATAAGGATTTCCCAGATTATATTTTAGGAATTACAAATGAAATTTGGGAGCAAAGGGGTATAGAAAAATTATATGATTATTACTCTAAAGATATTCCTGTCAGGTCTCCTGATGCATTAGTAATTGGCAACCAGAATGTAATTGATGCAACACGCGCAACTCTTAAAGAATTTCCAGATAGAGAATTGCTTGGTGAAGATGTAATATGGTCTGGTTCTCCAGAAGAGGGAATGCTTAGCTCGCATAGAATTTTGTCTACAGCAACACATAATGGTAAAGGTGTTTTTGGGAATGCAACAGGTACAAAACTAGTTTACAGAGTCATTGCTGACTGTCATGCAATAAACAACCAGATCAATGATGAGTGGTTAGTTCGTGATCAAGGTTCAATTGTTAAACAGCTTGGCTGGGAACCAAAACAATATGCAGAAGAACTTATTAAAAAGGAGAAAAAATTAAATTCAATTATAGTACCATTTACAGATAAAATTGATGTTGAAGGTCCTTACAAGGGAAATGGGAATGATAATCATTGGGGCATAAACTATGAAAGTGTTTTAAATGATATTATGGGTTTAAAATATTCTTCTATAGAAAATAATTACGATAGAGCGGTTCATACTGAATATGCAGGTGGTATTACTGGTCACTCTTTCAAAGCTGTTAAAAAATTTTGGAGCGATTTAAGAACTGCATTTCCAAACTCAAAATTTCAAATTCATCATAGAATAGGAAGAGAGGATCCTATGTTATCACCTAGAGCTGCAATCCGGTGGAGCTTAAGTGGAAAACATGAAGGTAATGGTATTTTTGGCAAGCCTTCAAATGCTGAAGTATATATTCTAGGAATTTCTCATGTTGAATTTGGACCTTGGGGAATTAGAAAAGAGTATTCCCTTTATGATGAAGTAGCTGTTTGGAAACAAATATTAATAAATTTTACCAATTAAAGAGTATCTTATGACTAAAAAAATATCAATTGATGAAATGAAAACAAGATTAGTTAGGTATGGAGAACTAAAACCTTGCAAGACTGCATTTATAGATGCCCATACTCCAGGATCAAATCAAAAAGAAAATTTTACCATTATAGGTGGTGGAGTTTCAGAAAGCCCTGATCAACATGTTCATATTTCAATACCACATGGTTTTAATATTGGCGCCGCAGGACAACCACCTAAATGCAGAAATTCTCTTCATAGCCACAGAACAGCTGAAGTATTTTTTGTTCTATCTGGAAGATGGAGATTTTTTTGGGGAAGATGGGGAAATGCAGGTGAAGTTGTTTTAGAGAAAGGAGATATAATTAATATACCTACAGGTATATTTAGAGGTTTTGAGAATGTTGGAACCGACTATGGTATGATAATGGCTGTATTGGGTGGCGATGACGCAGGAGGTGGAGTTATATGGGCTCCTCAGGTTATAGAGGATGCAAAAAACCATGGTTTAATTCTTTCAGATCAAGGTAAACTTTATGATACAAAAAAAGGTGAGAAACTTCCTGACAATATTAAACCAATGCCTATTCTCTCTGAAAATGAATTAAAATTATATCCAGAACCTGCAAGCCATAAGATAATTAATAATCACGTTGCTCGTTACTTAGATCTAAAGTCTCTCGCTTATAAAAGCCCTGCAAAAGTTATTGGAGAAACTGGTCAGTTAAGAGATAAACCCGGATTTGAGATCGATTTTATTATAGAAACTTCTAATACTGGTAAAACTTTCTCTGAAAAACCTATAGTTTATATGCCTGTAAAAGGTAATTGGAAAGTTGATTGGAATAATGAGAGCTTAATAATAAATGCTGGCGATACTCTTACTTTCCCAGAGAATATAGAACATGAAGTTTCAAGCTCTATGACTGGTGAATCAGCTTTATATCGTGTTATTGCAACCGATGATATTGCTGGCCCAACATGGGAAATATAAAATGAAAATTGAAACATCTCATGTAGGCTCTCTCCCAAGAAGTCAAAAAGTAGTTGATTTTATATTTGCGAGAGAAAATGGTGAACAATATGACCAGGTAGCTTTTGATAACACCATGAAGGAAGCAGTTGCATTAACAGTAAAAAAACAAAAGGAAGCTGGAATTACTATAGTATCAGATGGTGAAACATCAAAGATATCATATGCTACATATGTTAAAGACAGATACAATGGCTTTGATGGAGACAGCCCAAGAAATGCCCCAGCAGATTTAAAAATGTTTCCAACATATTTAGAAAGACTTGCTAATGATGGTGGAACGCCAAAATATGCTAGACCTATGTGTGTTGACAAACTATCACCTAAAGACAGCAACGATTTAGATAAGGATATCGAACATCTAACTTCAGCTCTTAAAATAAATGGACTAAAAAGAGGATTTATGAATGCTGCTTCCCCCGGGGTTATTTCTTTGTTTTTACAAAATCAGTATTACTCAAACAGGGAAAGTTACCTTGAAGCACTCTCAAAACTTATGAAAAATGAATACGAAACCATTATTGATTCAGGACTTGATTTACAGATAGATTGTCCTGACCTTGCTTTATCAAGGCATATGCTTTTTGCAGAAATGACTGATGAAGAGTTTTTAAAAGTTGCTAATCTTAATGTTGAAGCACTCAATAATGCTCTTGTAAAAATTCCAAAAGAAAAAATAAGGATACATATTTGTTGGGGGAATTATGAAGGTCCTCACGTTTGCGATATTCCAATGGATAAAATGTTTGATACTTTAATGTCGGTAAAAGCTGGACAAATTTTATTTGAGGCAGCTAATCCCAGACATGCCCACGAGTGGGAAGTCTTTAAAGAAAAAAAGAATTTTATTCCTGATGATCTTATACTGGTTCCCGGAGTTATTGATACAACTACTAATTTTGTAGAACACCCCAATTTAGTCTCACAAAGATTAAGAAATTTTACAAACATTGTTGGGAATGATCGTGTTATTGGAAGTACAGACTGTGGTTTTGGAACATTCGCTGGTTTTGGTACTATCGATCAAGATATTGCATATGAAAAATTGAAATCTCTAAGCAAAGGCGCAGAAAGATTATGAAGTATAGCTATGCAATTACTGCAATACTGAAATAAAAAAATTCAAATTTCATTAATATAAAATTTCTTTAATAACATCTTCATCGTTCATCTCATTTGAGACGGAAGTAGACGAAAGTCGAAGGAACGCATGCAGAGTTATTAATCGTTCAATCCTTTTGGATCGGAAGTAGGCAACGCCGAAGGAACGCGGAAATTATTTATTACTTTCCATAACTAAGCATGAAATCAATCAAGACAATTATGTTTTGATGAATGCAACTTTTTATGGAGTTTATATGTCTAAAATTAATATTTTATTTATAACTGTTTTTTTAAGTACAATATTGTTTTCATTTTTTGCAAAAGCAGATGTCAGCGAGGAAACTGCATATATACTGAATAGTTTTCTATTCTTAGTATGTGGTTTTTTAGTGATGTGGATGGCAGCTGGGTTTTGCATGCTTGAGTCAGGATTAGTTACATCAAAGAGTGTTTCAACAATCGCTGCTAAAAATATTGGGCTTTATTCTATATCTGGAATTATGTTTTGGTTATGTGGATATAATTTAGCTTATGGTATTTCTGAAGGTGGTTTTATTGGAACCTTTACCCCTTGGAGTGATACTAGCGATCTTTCTACAGGTTACTCAGACACATCAGACTGGTTTTTCCAGATGGTTTTCTGTGCTGCTACAATATCCATAGTTTCTGGAACACTAGCTGAAAGAATAAAAATTTGGCCATTTTTTATATTTGCTGCAATCCTCACTGGTATCATCTACCCTATAGAAATGGGCTGGCAATGGGGTGGTGGATTTTTAGCACAGTTAGGATTTTCTGATTTTGCAGGTTCTACACTAGTTCATAGCGCTGGTGGTGCAGCTGCTCTTGCTGGTGCAATAATTTTAGGTCCACGTCTCAATAGATTTAAAAATGGCCAAGCTGAACCTCTTGAACCTTATGCAGCTTCATCAATTCCTCTAGCAACCTTGGGGACATTTATTTTATGGCTTGGTTGGTTTGGATTTAATGGTGGATCGCAATTGGCAATGGGTTCATTCGATGATGTAAACTCTATTGCAACAATTTTTATGAATACAAACCTTGCGGCTGCTGCAGGTGTTGTTGTTGCAGCATCATTAACAAGATTAGTTTATGGGAAAACTGATGTTGTTCAAATGCTTAACGGTGCTCTTGGTGGATTAGTAGCTATTACAGCTGAACCACTCATGCCCTCACCCCTTATAGCTGTTATAGTTGGTGGTATTGGTGGGGCAATTGTAGTTTTTGGTTCGCAACTATTAATTAGAATGCAGATTGATGATGTTGTAGGAGCAATTCCTGTTCATATGTTTGCAGGAATTTGGGGTACTCTTGCTGTAGTTATATCAAATACTGAAATTTCATTAGGATCTCAAGTTGCAGGTATCCTTGCTGTAAATATCTTTGTATTTGTTTTATCATTTATTATTTGGGTAATCCTAAAAAACACTATGGGTATTAGAATTAGTGAAGAAGCTGAAAAAGAAGGTACTGATAAAGTGGAAATAGGTGTCACAGCATACATGATTAGAGATTGATTATCGTTATAATTAAACTTTTTTTCTAATCATAGAAAGCCTTCAAAAAATAGAAGGCTTTCTTTTTGTAAACATAAATTATTTATTGGTAAAACTTGTTTACCCAGATAAAATTATAACGTACTTATCAAAGGTATAAATATAATTGAATATATAAACTTTGATGAAAAAAATACATACTCAGGAAGAATGGATCAATAGAGCAAATGAAGTTTTGCCTGCTGCAGGTTTTGGAAACTTCGA
>TARA_B100001113_G_scaffold353832_1_pt1 | contig 10466 bp, 9 predicted proteins | sample TARA_B100001113 | Tara Oceans TARA_B100001113 (sample SAMEA2622402) | marine metagenome | biome: marine biome (ENVO:00000447); feature: deep chlorophyll maximum layer (ENVO:xxxxxxxx); material: "saline water (ENVO:00002010), including plankton (ENVO:xxxxxxxx)" | depth 50 m | reverse complement strand
CGTCGAGCTCTGATCCTCCCGCCCGTGCGGGAGTATGGGCGGGAGGAGCGGAGATTACAAAAAATTTATATAGTGTTCAAGTTCAGATGATAAAGAAAGGAGTAAATGAAGAGAAAGTATTTTTAGACTATGAAATTCACAGAGAGTTAAAAAAGGATACTAGTAATATATCTAGTATAGAAAAATCCTTTTTTAACTTAAGTTTAATACATCATTTTGCTACAGAAGCACTACAAATTTCACTTAAAGATAATGTAGGAACAGAAAAGGTAAAAAAATGGAAAGGTTCTATATTAAATAAACAGAGAATTCGTGTGCCAGTAAGTGATAGGACTACAAGAAGAGGTTCTACATCTCAAAATGTCAAATCAGTTAAAACATCATGGTGGAGTAACATTAAGAATTTAACTCAAAAATCTGTCATAAATAACGATGGCAGAAAAATACCTCTACCATCTACTGCAGCATTTGTTTTAGAATGTATAGAATTTTGTAGAGAAATAAATAATTTACAATTGGAAAAGTTAAATGATTTTGGTCCCGGCAATATAATGGAAAATATAATAATATTAATGGTTCATTCTTCGAATACAAAGAATTATGAATCTTGGAAAGAAGTAATTATTAATAGAATAGCAACATATAGGGATTATTGGTGGGATGAAGTTGGTAATGAGGAAATTAGCAACAAGGCGACTTTCTGCGAACGAATGTTAAGTAAAATATCCAGATTAACATTGCAAGAAATTAGAGATAAAGAAACGGCGAACCAATATATTCTGAAATTACTTTACATACTTGGCAATGATATAAATAGTGAATGGACAGAATATTACGTTACATTTTCTAATAAATTCAAAAAACTGAAGAATATGTCAATTAACAAGAACCAAAATATATATAGTTTGACACGGACTGGTGGCGAGAATGATATAGATATAGATGTAAAGATAAATAACATATTGGGTTATGACTACGAATCGTATAACTGGTTTAAAGAAATGAGAGACGAAATTGGTAGTCTATCATCAAGTAATAAGAACGAAGATGAAGATGAATCTAGTAGTTCTTTTGGAGTTAGTAAATTGATTAAATGGATGTTTAGTGATGCTAATGAACTATATGTCGAAAGAGACAAATATAATGAAGATTATAAACGTTTAGAAAGACCGGTTATATTAAAAATGATTATGGATTCATTTCATTATATTAATCTATTGGAGAATAAACTACAAGTTGAAAGTAGAAAGAAATTAACTGCTGGTCAGAAGATATTACCAATCATGCACACAATGGACCTAAATTGTGGGTATTTATGTGGATTTTTTACTGACAAAATATTAAATTCAATTGAATATAATCGAAATTATGATAGTGTTGTTTCCCCTAAAACAATTATAAATGATGGCTGGAAACAAATGCTAAAACAACAGCAAAACCGCGGTGAAATAGAAACAGCATTAGAGACGGCTAAGGCTAATCCTGGAGCTTCAAGCGATGCAGTGGCACGAGCGAGAGCGTATGCGTTGGCGAAGGCTAGAAGGACTGAAGATTTCCTTGGTGTGAAGGAAGGTGGTTCAGGAAAAACAAGACGTAGAGGGGATAAAATGAAGAGTAATGGAAAAATAACGAGACGTAAACCTATTTGATAGATAAGCATCGTTTAATTTTGTTTAGTATTTGCTTATTAGCAGGTGTAGCAAGAACAGAATTGTTTTCAAAACCTGCGATAACTTCTTCTTTAAGACTAAGTCTAGCTGCGAGTTGTTTTCGTGTCATCTTTTTAGATGTTCTTGCTTGCATAATATCTTTACCGTGGCGAAGTTTATCAATTTTGGAAGATTCTGTGGCATCGTCAAGTTTTTTAGCATTATCTGGAGCATTTTTAAAGACCATTTTGTGTTTAGAAACAGTATTACCACTTCTTCTGGCTTGCTGTTCTTTCATAAGTATTTCAGAATTTGTAAGGGAGCCTCCAGTTTTCCTTCCGATATCAACTACATTCCAATCCTGATGGCTCATATATATTAATATATATGAAAATGCTTAAATACGATAGGTAATTTTTTAAACATATGGCAATATAATGAAACTGGTTGGTTTCATTTTTAGTATTTTAACATTATTTTATCCAACAAATGGACTAATACATCAACCAATGAATAGTGCGAGTGCTTCTGGCTCAAATTCGGAGCCTGTCAGTTCAAGACCGGCAGCTCAACCATTAAGTATTAGGTTTCATGTACCTGTAACAAGTGATGCTTGTACTCAATTAGCGGAAGCATTAATACAAATGGATATACAATCTAAACAAACTGAGGCGTTATATGGAAAAAGGATGCCAATAAAGCTTCATTTACAGAGTATGGGCGGAGAGTTATTGCCAACATTTTATATATGCGATTTAATAAAGGTTTTAGATACACCCGTACATATTTACATAGATGGTTTTGTAGCATCCGCGGCATCTTTGATGGCACTATGTGGTGATAAAAGATATATAACAAAAAATTCGTGTGTGTTAGTTCATCAATTAAGAGCCCAAACTGCTGGAAAATTAAGCGAAATGACAGAAGAAATAAATAATTTCAATCATTTTATGAAAAATTTGAGGAACATATATTTGGAAAATAGTAATGTGGATGAAGAAGAATTGGACAGTTTGTTAAGGTCAGAGTTATGGCTTTCATCTGAAAAGTGCCTCGAATTGGGGTTTGTAGATGAAATCATTGGGGCTAATTAAATCTTATTTTTTCATAATATTCAAAAGCTTTCTTTGAAAAATTATCTGGATTTGAGAATTCAGATATTGGTAGTTGTCTTACTTGATACACATGTGAGAATCGATTAAAGTTTTGTAAATAGGTGGAACAATCACCATGTGTAGTAGTAAGGAGTTGTGTATTGTTTGGTCCAGATACTCTACATGCTTGAACTCCAACGGGTTTAGAGTCACATTTGCATGTTTCAAGTTCAAATTCTACATATTCGCCCTTATACAAGGTATGGAATTCTTTTTCTGAAAGTTCAAGATTAGACCAGTGAACAAAAATATCACATTCTTCGTTATTGTTTTTGTGTGTTATAAATCCGTAGCCTAATTTACTGTTAAACCATTTAACTCTTCCAAGTAGTCTTTTAGAAGTCATATTCGTAGAAATATATTATAATCAAAAAGTCGGACTCAAGTTTTGCGTTAAGTATTGATTGAATATTAATAAAAATAAGTCATGGTAAAGTCGAAATGTCCAAAGGAAGTAATATTTAGTGGAGGTAATTTTGGAACAATCTCATTTTTAGGATGTATTCAAGCTTTGATAGATTCTGAAAATTTTGAAACAAAAAGTGTAAAGCGGTGGGTAGGAACATCGGGAGGTGCTGTAATATCTTTTCTTCTGGCAATAGGCTATAATACAAAAACTATAATGAAGGTATTAAAGGAGGTACCTTTATCTAAGATAAGTAAATTAACATCTGATAAGTGGTTAACTTTTTTTGATAAATATGGTTTACATAATACAAATTCTTTTAGAAGATTATTTGAAACAATGCTATCACACAAGGGGCTTGATGTAGATTTAACTTTTATAGAATTTCATAAAAGAACAAATATAGAATTAGTATTTACTTCATTTTGTTTAAATACGGAATCATTAGCATTACTGGATCATACAAATACACCCAATTTAAGAATTTTGGATGCGTTGTGTATGGCTATAGCTGTACCTTTTTTGTTTTTACCGGTATCATATCAGAACAGATTATATGTCGATGGATTTATAGTAAGTAATCATCCGGTCGATATGTGTACATGTAGTGGTGAGGATTCAATAAGTTTTTGTCTAAAAAAAACTGCTGATTATTATGATAAGATAGATATCACAACATATATGAGAATATTAATTAATTCTCCTTTAACAAAGATACAAGAGGTTGATTTGAAAGGTTATAAAGGTAAAAATTATTCAATTTTATGTAACCATAAATTTGGTAGTTCGTTCGATTTCAGTCCATCAACAATAGAAGGTTTTTATGATTGTGGATATAAAACAATAATTGATGAAGCAACCGAAAAGAATAGAAGAGAGTTGAATAGTAGTTCTGATTCAGAAAGCAGTGATAATGAGTCAATATATGAGGTAAGCTTTGATATAGATACTTAATTTTAAGATTTATGTAGAAATACATATCCAGAAGCGGCACCAGCATATCTCCAAATTTTAAGAAGTTTAGGAAAAATAGCCATAAGAGATGAATAAAGAATATATTTGTACAGAGATTGCATATAGTTCATATAATAAGTATATAAACTTATTACAGATTTGAGTAAAGATATATAAGTTCAGATTTTCCTAAAGAATTTTGGCGAACAGTACAAGTAGACATAGAATAATCTAAACTGTTAAAGCGTTCTTTCAATAAATCTATATCAATATTAGCTTTAATAAAATGCCAACTTTTGGGTCTAAGATTTTGTAAATCTTGGTGTACAATTTGTCCGCATTTTCCACCATATGCTCTAATTGCAAAATCAGCTCCTTGTGGGGGTGTAGGTTGATTATTATTGTCTTTTTCACCATATGGTATGAAATCAAAATCAGGATGTGTTTTGTTATATACAACTATTTGTCTTGGAGTAGATGAGCGAATCCATATTTGGAAGCAACATTTAGCACTCATTTTTGGAGTGAAACAGCAAGGATTAAGCGGTAAATCTTCAGAATATTGTAATATAAAGTTAAGATTGAGCTTATTTTGTACACTAACTTTATTGAATGTTCTTGGTATTATAAAGGCAATAACATCAGAAAACTGTGCACATTTATTGAAAAATTTGATTGCAAGCGATGAGACTCTTCCGAATGGGGGGTTTCCGATACAAATATATGATTTACTGGCATCAGGATTATATGTAAGGAAATCTTGCTTAATTATACCTTTATATTTTGGTTCAATATCGAGTCCTATTCTTTTTTGAGGGTTCATAAGTTTATAAAATGATCCACAACCAGCAGATGGTTCAAGTTGTATGTCGTATGATTCTATATTTACCTCTTTTTTAAGTATTTCAAAACATTTAATAGATACATCTTCATTAGTATAGAATTGGTCCATTTTAATCCGATAAATAAATGTTATGGAGAATCTATTATACTATTTCTAAAAGTGAAATAAAGAGTGCTACAATATAATGAATAATGCAGATTCATCCTGAGATTGAGGACCGAATAACAAAGTATTTTTCACAAGGTATGTTGAATACAATATTTTATGGTGGTAGAGGGGTTGGTAAACATACTCTTGTATTAAAGATGTTAAATTCTGGAAATCATGAGAAGGAAAAGATAAGATTTTGGGAGGATACTGGTGTTAGGTTTTATTCAACATCAACGTATATAAGATTTGATGCAAAAGAGTGCGTAAGAAGAAAGGCAAATTTGCCTAAGATAATTGAAGAGATAGGTCGAACAAGGGATATATCTGCCGATTGTAGTAAAATAATTTATATACGTTATTTGAATTATTTGGGTGAACAACAGGAAGCATTTAGACAATTGGTAGAAGATACGTATTTGACATGTAGATATGTATTTACATGTAGAAATATAGATAGTGTAGATCCAGCTTTGAATAGTAGATGTTTTTTGATTCGTGTACCTACACCATCTCCGGAGAAGATGATATATTTTGCAAGGGAGAAATCCCCAAAGGAACCAATTGATTTATTAATGAATATGGTGAATGAGTCGGGTGGTAACTTGAATAGTCTAAAGCATTTAACGATGTTACATAAGAAAATATCTGGTAGAGAAGGTTATAATACATATTCGGACATTCATAAAGAGGTTGCTGATTTAATAAAGAGTAAGCTAAAGGATGCGGAAGATGTATCATCAATTCACTCAATTGCAGAAAAGTATCATTATAGCGAATTGCCTATTTTAGATATATGTCGTCGTATGGATGACATGAGTATGTTTATAATACAGTTACAGAAGTATGCAGCAATAGTAAGTCCATCTTTATATGATACTATACTGTTATTTTTGGATATTGCAAGTATATTCAATAAGGGATTAAAATGAAGAATGTGTAATAAGTTTACTTATATTAAAAAGTTCACAAATAATATGGATGCTTTATTAGTTGGCGGAGGATTAGCCGCTGGCGGTTGGCTTTTAAATGCAAAACAAGAAAATGAAAGAAATAAGGGGGTTTCTAATAGATCTCCAGATGTTTTCGACAATCGCGTACAAGATTCTAGGATGTATGATAGACAGGTAATGAAAACTCATTTAGGAAAGGATAATAATGTGGATACCCTATATTTAGACCGTCCACAATCAGGCCGTTCTGATAATAACGTAGGTTCAAGTCGTTCTTTAACCGGAGAAATGAGAAATAATAGTGATTTTACACACAATAACATGGTACCATTTTATGGTAGTAATGTGAAACAAAACACCGACTTGAAGTCATCAACTGGTTTAGTTGAAAGATTTACGGGGGTGTCCCATCTTGACAAGAGTAAAGAGGAGGTAAAACCAATGTTTGGATTAAATCAAGAGAATATATATGGAACTCAGAATTCGAATAATAGGATGATGGAACGTTATTCGGCGTCGCGTTATCATCAAGGAACACCTTTAATAGAACCAGTAAGAGTAGGACCCGGATTAAATCAGGGTTACAGTGCGGAACCATCTGGTGGATTTCAGCAAGCGGATGCTCAAAAATATGCTAATCAACCATCTATAGATGAGTTGAGGGTAAAAACGAATCCAAAGATCAGTTATGAAGGACGTATTGTTCGTGGTTTCCAGGGAACTCGTCGAGGAATGGAGCCAGTAGTTAGTCAAAATCGTGTGATTCGCTTTCATTCATATGGTGATACACCGCGAATGAACACAACTGTAGTAACAACCGGCGAAGCATCAAGAGAGAATTTTCAAGATAAGAAAACAAATCGCCAAGATACTTTATATTCTTATGCATCTGCTGCAGGACCAGCTGTCGTTAAAGCACAAGAGTCACATGAGTCATATTCGAATCAAACAACCCACAAACAAGGATTGGGTAATTTTGGTTTACGTAATGCTCAAAGTCAAAACCGTGAATCAAAACTAAAGATACAATATTGCTCTGAAGCCCGTAAGGAAGATTCTAAGGATCTATCTTACATGGGTCATGCAACAAGTCTTGTTAATAAAATTGTGGCGCCTGTTCAGGATATATTACGTCCTACAATAAAAGAAACAAATATTCATGATTCTGCTCCAGAGCGTAATTTTAACAGTGTTGAAAAACGTTCAACCGCATATGATACAAATGATACAGCAAGAACAACAATAAAGGAAACAGCTATTCATGATAATCGTGCCGGTCCTTTGTCCGTATTATCAACGGGTCGTTCGGTAAATCCAGAACCAACTAAGAAAACTGCACGTGAAACATTGAAACAATGGGTAGATTATTCTAATCCCACTGGTCCAGCAGTAATGAACACAGTACAAAACATGGATAATGCTAAGAAAACAGTAAAAGAAACCTTAAATGAGACTAATCGCAAAGGTATTGCAACAAATTCAAGAGGTCCATCTGGATATTTAACCAATCCTAAGAATGCACCCGACACGGCCAGACAACATTTATCCACAGTTGAATATTCGGGTCAAGCGAATCAAAGAACTTATGGTGCGTATTCTGTTACGGATACCGTTGCCCCAGAAACACACAAGCAACACTTATCAAATAATGAATACACTGGTAACGCAGAGGGTGAAATTAAACCCACATCATATTCAGATATTTACAACGCAACACTAAATGACTTAAAAGAGGGAATATCAAAGGGTCGCGCTCCAACACAATCAAGTATAAAACAAGTATCTGAAGTAGGACATTTGGGTGAATTTGAAAGCAAAGATACACTTGAGAATAGAAAAAATTTGGGAGCAGTAACCCCAATACAAAATACAAGTCTTAATTCGGAATCCGTAAATATGACTACGGATAAATGTCAATTAGATACTGGTTCAAGGTTACAAGCAACTGATTTAGAAGCGTATATCAACAATCCCTATACTCAATCTTTAAACAGTAGTGCTTAATTTTTTATCAATTTTCCATAATTTACAAATAGATGCATATAAATAGTATGGATCATGTTCAAAATGATTAAGATGCTCTATTGCATCCCCGAGTATAATAGAATAATCAATTTTAGAAAAATCACAACAAACATGCTTAAACAATTGTCTTGCAATATCAATGTGCGAGTAACCAACCGATTCAAGTCTAAACAATTCTGTAATTCTTTCTTTCAGATTTTTATTATACAATATCTTTTCATAAGAAAAGGGCAAATGAGAAAAACTGGTTATATCCTTACCCGTTTTGTATTTAACTTGTAAGAAAAATAAGAAAGTACATAGTTTTCCCTCTGAGTATTGTATACACTTATCTACAAACTTGCGATTATATCTTACTTTCTCTTTTTTTAGTATCCTCTTGGCAATATCTGCTAAATTCGATTCAGATGGTGTTTTCATATCAAAAGTCATTGCCCAAGAAGAAAGATCAATATGATGTGTTGATTCCAGAACACAGACTACAATTGATGTACTTGAAAGGATATTATATAAAACATACAAAAATTGACTTGACATTTTGTGTAAATTCTCTATTATAAGCCATTTATGAGCACTATTTGTCTTGGAATTTATAAAACTATTCAATTTTTCCTTAGAATCAATCGTTTTTAGTGACAAATGGTTTAACCATAGTGTATTCTCATTTGGTGTAACAGTATTTAAAAAAATTTTAATCAATGTTCTTTTTCCACTACTGGCATCACCCGATAACACAAAATGAGAAAATTTATTAAGTTTTATCATATTTTTAAGATATCCAACAACATTTTCATTTGATGATATTTCATCAAGAGTTTGTGGTCTATATTTAAGATACCAAGACATTACTAATTATTGTTTTGAAAGCCTTATGTTTCATAATCTTATTTTCCTCTGACACCTTGAAAGAAAAGTCCACTGGCATATATACCTGCACCAAGTTTAGGATTTGCAATGTAAAATCCGAGTTTATAACCCAATCCACCAAATATTACAGGTATTATCAGAAATAAAATTAATATGATAATCGCATTTCTTTTAGCGACATTACCCTCTTTTTTTTCGCAATCATCAGTATCAACAACTTTACCATTAACCTTTCTTGCATTAGAACAATCATTGTATGCATAAGTTCCTTCAAATTTTGGTTGCCAAATACTAACAATAATAATAGTTAAAGCAATGCCAAAAAAATAGGGAATTAAAAACCAAACACGTATATCAACAGGATTAATTTGTTGAGATAATTGATTAGTAACATTTGTATAATTTTTAGCAAACGTCATTAATAGTATAGAATTAAATAAATAACATATAGTATGAGTTTGGAGAAATCTGGTGGAAACAAGTCTAAATATAAAAAACAAAGTGGTGGCGCACCTAAAGACGATTTGTTTAAAGTAATTAAACATATCCACAATGAAACACCACTTGACCCAGTATGGGCAAAAAAAAGACTATTTATTGCATTACTAAGTCAACCCGTAAATATAGAATCAAGAAATAATAATGGTTATTCACCACTGTCTTTAGCTGTGAAAGAATTGGATGTAAGTATGGTAAAAGCATTGTTACAATTGGGTGCTAATCCCAATGCAACTTATAGAGGCGGTAGTAGACATATAATACATAGTATATCAAACTTAGCAATACCAGAAGAAAATATAGATAATCCATCTTCAGATTCTTCGGATGAAGAAGATGTGCTTGAAGTATCAAGAGATCAACAAGAAATTATTAAACTTTTGTTGAAATATGGTGTAAATATAAATATTCCGCAAGCACCAACAAATATGACTGCACTTCATTATGCAGTAGCTAGGAAGAATCTTGGCTTAGTGCGTATTTTACTCGAGAATGCAGCGAATACTGAATTAAAGGCAGTGATGGGAGTTGGTGAAGGGGAATCTCAGCAAAACATAAGCGTGACTCCACTGGAATGGAATAAACAAAGAATTTTAGAGATTTATAACGACAGTCATGAAAGCGGTGAGGAAAGCCAAAATCCGAATTTTTCGGCGGAAACATTAAGTACATTGAATGAAATAAGGATATTATTAGAAACACATGACGCAAAAAGGAGAAGGTCTGGAGTATTAACGGAATATGTGGGTCGGTCTTCATCTCCAACACTTCCTCCTGATACAATTGGAAAAATAAACGATTTTTATGGTGGTATGGAAAATTTGAAACCATTTAATAAGGAAAAGCTTGAAAAATTAGACAGATATATGCCGGGTTCATGGAACTTTGTTCAAATGGAAAAAGATAGAATAGATGAAATGCCTCTGGAGAAGAGTCATCCAAAATTTGTTTGTGGTGATATATATGATA
>TARA_B100001113_G_scaffold3158_1_pt1 | contig 10475 bp, 11 predicted proteins | sample TARA_B100001113 | Tara Oceans TARA_B100001113 (sample SAMEA2622402) | marine metagenome | biome: marine biome (ENVO:00000447); feature: deep chlorophyll maximum layer (ENVO:xxxxxxxx); material: "saline water (ENVO:00002010), including plankton (ENVO:xxxxxxxx)" | depth 50 m | reverse complement strand
CATTCAGCTCTATGCCTCTGGGAGTATTTTTTGGGACTTTATTTTTTGTTCTTTTGAGCATTGCGGCGTTAAGCTCTTCTATCTCTTTGATAGAGCCTGGGGTAGCTTGGTTAATTGAATCTTTAAAAATAAAAAGGCTCACAGCAACACTTTTATTGGGTTTTGTAGCTTGGTTTTTAGGTTTATTCAGTGCTCTATCATTTAACCTTCTTTCGGAGTTTACTATTTTCGGCAAAAATTTCTTTGATGCTACAGATTTTCTAACTAATCAAATTATGCTGCCTCTAGGTGGTATCTTTATAGCTATATTTGTTGGCTGGATAATGAAAAAAGAGAACGTTTTGGAAGAGCTCGATGTACAGGAAAATTTCGTGTTCAAATTTTGGTACTTCAGTATTAGATTTATTTCGCCTGTAATGGTTGGTTGTGTCTTTCTTTATTTCTTTATTTAAGGTCAGTCTACAGAGTCAATTTTTCCTTCCCATCTTAATAGCTTGTTGTCTTCAAAAAATAGTGTAATTTTTTGATTCGTGTAAGTTTTATCACCTTGAGTAACGGAAGTGAAATAGTCCCACCTTTCAGGATAAAAAGTATCTGATATCAAGGGAGTTCCCATAACAAATTTAACTTGAGATTCCGTCATGCCAACCTCTAATTTGTCTAACATCTCCTGATCAACAAGATTTCCTTGACTTATAACTACCTGGAAGATTCTCGGAATACTGCAGCTAGATAATAGAAGAACAAATAGTAATAAGCCAACTTTGTTTTTTATATTCATTAATTTTCATTAAAAGTGTTACGCTATTATAATAGCAACAAATCTTAATACTTAATTAATTAAAGGTAATCAAATTGAGCGATGATGCAGAACTAAAGAGAGCTGGATTAAAAGTTACTCTGCCGAGACTGAGGATACTTGAGGTTCTTGAGGATGATTCAGGTCACTTGAGCGCTGAGGAGATATACAAGCGTTTACTTGATGCCGGAGAAGAGGTTGGCCTTGCAACAGTTTACAGAGTACTTACTCAATTCGAGCAAGCAGGCATATGTATTAAACTCAACTTCGAGGAAGGTCGTGCTGTGTACGAGCTCACTCCTTCTCATCACCATGATCATATGGTGTGCATGGACACTGGAAAGGTTATTGAATTTACAGATGATTTAATCGAAGAAAGGCAAAAGAAACTTGCTGAAGACGCGGGGTATGAACTTATCGACCACAGCATGGTTTTATACGTAAAACCCACCAAAGACTGACCTGACTTGAATAGAATTTTTTAGACCCAATATATCTATTGAGGAAGAAACTGTGGAAGATAAAAAACAAGATATAGATCAAGACATCGAAGACGCTGAAAAAGTTGAGATTGACTCTTCTGGTCATAGTGAGACAGAGAATAAAATCGAACAGCCTGAAGACATTGATCTACAGGAAGAGGTTTCACAAGAAGAATTCATTAGAGATCTGGAAGACCAGGTTCTTAGAGCAAAGGCCGAAGTCCAAAATGTAAGGAGAATAGCAGCTCAAGAAGTTACTAAGGCAAGATTATTTGGGGTTGAGTCGTTTGCAAAAGAGATTCTTTCAGTCTCTGATAATCTTGAAAGAGCCATAAAATCTTCTGAAGAAGAAATCAATCCTGTGATCAAAGAAGGCCTTGAATTAACCCTTAAGAGCCTTGAAACTGCCTTAAAATCCTCTGGTATTGAAGCTATCGAAACTCAAGACAAAGATTTTGATCCTGAAAAGCATGAGGCTATATCCTTGCTGGAAGATGACTCTCTAGAACCAAATACTATAATAGATACAGTTCAAAAGGGTTATACGATAATGGATAGGACATTAAGGCCTGCAAAAGTTGTCGTTTCCAAGAAATCCCAAGAAAAATAAACACTCCCCTTGAAATAAACAACATAAGCCCCATCTTATCTAAAACAACGTAATGCGGAGCTTAAAATGGCAAAAGTAATTGGAATAGATTTAGGAACAACAAACTCTTGTGTCTCTGTCATGGAGGGAGATCAGGCAAAGGTCATTGAGAATTCTGAAGGTAAGAGAACAACTCCTTCTGTTGTTGCTTACGGGGATGAAATAAAAGTTGGAGATTCTGCAAAAAACCAAGCCGTAACCAATGCTGAGAACACTCTCTATGCAATCAAAAGACTCATCGGAAGAAAACATGACGATGATGTGGTTAAGAAAGACAGCGATATGGTTCCATACAAGATTCTTCCTGCGGATAATGGTGATGCATGGGTAGAAGCCGAAGGAAAAAAATTAGCACCTCAACAAGTTTCTGCTGAAATTTTAAAGAAAATGAAGAAAACGGCCGAAGATTATCTAGGTCAAGATGTTAAAGAGGCTGTTATTACAGTACCTGCCTATTTCAATGATTCTCAAAGACAGGCCACGAAAGATGCCGGCAAAATAGCTGGACTTGAAGTAAAAAGGATTATCAATGAGCCAACAGCTGCAGCACTGGCATATGGCCTTGATAAAGGCAAGGGTGATCAAAAAATAGCAGTTTACGATTTAGGCGGAGGAACATTCGATGTTTCAATAATAGAAATAGCTGAAATTGATGGAGAGCATCAATTCGAGGTATTGTCCACAAACGGAGACACTTTCCTTGGCGGCGAAGATTTTGACATTACATTGATTGAATACTTAGCTGAAGAATTTAAAAAAGAATCTGGACTGGACCTACATAACGACTCTGCTGCACTGCAAAGGCTCAAGGAGGCTGCGGAAAAAGCTAAAATTGAACTTTCAAGCAATCAGCAGTCTGAGATCAATTTACCTTACATCACAGCTGATTCTTCTGGAGCAAAACACTTTGTTCATAAATTAACTAGAGCGAAATTAGAATCACTTGTGGAAAGTTTAGTTGATCGAACCATCAAGCCTACGGAAATTGCTTTGAAGGATGCGGGATTGAAAGCATCTGAAGTCGACGAGGTAATTTTGGTTGGGGGTCAAACTAGAATGCCACTTGTGCAAGAGAAGGTAAAATCGTTCTTTGGCAAAGAAGCTAGGAAAGATGTCAATCCCGATGAAGCAGTATCAGTGGGTGCTGCCATTCAAGGGGCAGTTCTAGCAGGAGACGTAACAGATGTTTTATTGCTAGACGTAACTCCTCTAACACTTGGTATAGAAACAATGGGAGGCGTAATGACGCCTTTGATAGATAAAAATACCACTATTCCTACTAACAAATCTCAAGTATTTTCAACTGCTGAAGACAATCAAACTGCTGTAACAGTTCATGTTCTTCAGGGTGAGAGAAAGCAAGCTACAGAAAACAAAACTCTCGGTCAATTTAACCTCACAGACATACCTGCATCCCCAAGAGGTATGCCCCAAATTGAAGTTTCTTTCGATTTAGATGCAAACGGCATATTAAACGTTTCTGCGAAAGATAAGGCTACAGGTAAGGAACAATCAATAGAGATAAAGGCATCGAGTGGCTTATCAGACGATGAAATAGAGCAAATGGTAAAAGATGCTGAAGCTCATGCTGAAGATGACAAGAAATTTGAAGAATTAGTACAAGCCAGGAATCTGGGTGAGAACTTGGTTCATAGTTGCAAAAAGACCTTAGAAGAAGCAAAAGATAAAGTAGAAGACACAGAAAAGGAAGCTATCGAAAAAGGCATCGAGGAACTTGAAGAAGCCTTAAAAGCTGACAACAAAGAAGCAATAGACGAAAAAGTCAAAGCTTTATCAGAAGCCTCAGCTCCTCTGGCACAAAGAATGTACGAAGAGGAAGCTAAAAACAAAGAAGCTGCTGATCAGGATGATCAAAATAATGACTCAGATGTCGTTGACGCTGACTTTGAAGAGGTGACTGAAGAAAAAGAAAACCAAAGCTCCTAAAAGGTTCCTTATTAGACTGGAAATATTGAATGTCTAAGAAGGATTACTATGATGTTTTAGGCGTCCAAAGAGGCGCCTCTTCAGATGATCTCAAGAAAGCTTACAGAAAGCTTGCAATGAAGTATCATCCTGATAGAAATTCAGACGATCCTCAGGCTTCCGAAAAATTCAAAGAAGCTTCCGAAGCTTATGAGGTTCTCTCAGATAGTTCCAAAAGAAATGCTTATGACCAATTTGGTCACGATGGTGTAGATCCTTCCGGCTTCGGTGGGGGAGGTTCTCAAGGATTCAATGATATTTTCGGCGATATATTTGGAGATATTTTCGGTGGAGGCGATCCATTTGGTCGAAGACAAAGATCAAATAAAGGCTCAGATCTTCAATATTCAATGACAATAGATCTTGAAGACGCTGTGAGAGGCGTAACTGAAAAAATTGCTATACCTGCACTCGAAAGTTGTAATCCATGTAATGGAACTGGCGCTGGTGAGGGAAGTGAGCCTATTACTTGCGATTCTTGCGGAGGTGCTGGTCAGGTTAGAATGCAACAAGGCTTCTTTTCTGTAGCTCAGACATGTTCTAGATGCTCAGGTTCGGGACAGATTATTAGTAATCCTTGTAAATCATGCAGAGGACAAGGTAGAGTCGAAAAACGTAAAACTTTGTCTGTGAAGATACCTGCAGGTGTCGATACTGGAGATAGAATAAGACTATCAGGAGAGGGTGAAGCAGGCCTTAATGGAGGACCTTCAGGAGACTTATTCGTTCAAATAAAAGTTTTACCCCATGATGTTTTTGAAAGAGATGGAAAGCATCTTTATTGTGAAGCACCCATAAGTTTTATTGATGCAGCCCTTGGAGGAGATATCCAAATTCCTACTTTGGAGGGAAAAGTTAAAATAAAAATCCCTGAGGGGACACAAACTGGAAAATTATTTAGACTTAGAGGTAAGGGAATCACACCAATTAGAGGCGGATCGACTGGTGATCTATTATGCAGAGCCGTAATTGAAACACCGCAAAACTTGTCAAAACAACAAAAAGAAATTCTGCAAGATTTTCAGGCATCTATTTCTAATAACTCTAAACAAAATCCCCTCAGGGAGGAATGGTTTTCTAAGGTAAAATCTTTTTTTGATACAAAAACATAAAACTGTGAAAAAAATATTTATCTCAGGAGTAACTGGAAAAGTAGGTAAGCTTTTATCTTCTATTGTCATCAATGAAGACACCTTAAGCTTAGTAGGAGGCAGTTGCTCAATTGCTAATAAGCACTTGAATGAGGATATAGGAGAGTTATTGGGCAAAAAGAAACTGGGTATTTCCATATCTGAGACAATTTCTGATGACTTAAATGTTGATGTAATTGTGGATTTTTCTTCTCCTAAAAATGCAATTGACATTTTAGACATAGCAAATGAAAGAGAAATACCAATTTTAATAGGAACAACCGGTTTTGATGAGGATCAACTTACAAAGATTAATATTCATAGCAAGAACATCCCAATTTTACTTGCTCCTAATACCAGCCCGGGGATTGCGATACTTAAAAGTTTAATAAATAGCTCTGGCCAATTTTTCTCAGCAGATAATCATTTCCATATACAAGAGACTCATCATAAAGAAAAAAAAGATTCCCCCTCTGGCACGGCATTGGATTTAAAAAATGAGATTTTAAGTATCTTCCCGAGTGCTAAGATCTCAATCGATAGTTTGAGAGAGGGAATTAATCCTGGAGAGCACACTCTCAGCATCAGTCTAGATAACGAAATCATAGAACTAACTCATAAAGCAGAAAATAGATCAATCTTTGCTAAGGGAGCTTTAAAAGGTGCTGTATGGTTGTTAGGAAAAACTCCCGGTCTTTACTCCATGAAAGACATTTACTCTTCTTGATTGAGTAGAATTGTGATATAAAGCACACCTCAAGCGAGAGCTTGGCAATTAACACATGTATCTGTTTCAGATCTAAGGTGCTGGAAATTGCTCATTTTCAGTAAGTTCTGTAAGAACATGGAAGTATAACCAGAAGAATGTAATGTTCTTCATAATAAATTAAGGAGAGCAAATGGCTGAAATATCGCTGGAACAAATGCTTCAAGCTGGTGTGCACTTTGGACACCAAACAAAATACTGGAACCCAAAAATGGATCAACATATTTTTGGTGTCAGAAACAAAATCCACATCATTAACCTAGAACATACGGTAGAAATGATAAAACCTGCCTTAAAGTTCATTGAGGGAGTTGCTGCAAAGAACAATAAAATCTTATTTGTAGGAACTAAAAGAACTGCAACAGACATTATCAAAAATGAAGCCATCAGATGTTCTATGCCTTATGTGAATGAAAGGTGGTTAGGAGGAATGCTCACTAACTACAAGACGATTAGATCTTCTATTACTAGACTAGAAAATCTCCTAAGACAAAAGGAAGACGGCACCTTTGCTAAGCTTACTAAGAAAGAAGGTTTAAAGATTCAAAGAGACATTGATAGGCTTGAAAAGTCTATTGGAGGAGTGACAGAAATGGGAGGTCTTCCGGATGCTCTTTTCATTATTGATGTTAAGAGAGAATCTATTGCTGTTTCAGAAGCAAGTAAAATGGGTATACCTATTGTAGGAATAGTTGATTCAAACAGTAACCCTGAAGGCATTGATTATGTTGTTCCAGGCAACGACGATTCTATAAGATCTATTGCGCTGTTTACGGAAGCAGTAGCAGACGCTTGTCTGAAAGGTTCTGAAGCTGCTACTGGTTTAAAACAAGAGGAACCTCAGTCCGGGCCAGCAATAGTTAGAAAAGCCGAAAAAAGCGAAACTAAAGATGAAGTTAAAGATGCTGAAGAAGAATCAAAGAAAGAAGAAGCAGCAGTTTCTGAAAAGGGTGGTGAAACTGCCACAGAGGAGACCGATGAGGTTCCAGAATCCATTGAGGATGTAACTCAAAAGGATAAGGAACAAGCAGCTTCTGAAGATAATGATGAGGCGAAAGAAGAGGAATAATTATGAGCAATATATCTGCTGCACAAGTTAAAGAATTAAGAGAGAAGACTGGATTGGGTCTCATGGATTGCAAAAAAGCTCTTGAAGGAGCAAATGGAGACTTAGATTTAGCCATTGAGGAGTTAAGAAAAACAAGTGGCGTAAAGGCTAGTAAAAAATCAGGTAGATCTGCCGCAGATGGATTGATCGGAATCACCACGAAGAACGATAATATTTATATGATAGAAGTAAATTGCGAAACAGATTTTGTAGCAAGAGACGAGTCTTTTATCAACTTCACCGCTGAAACACTTTCAATTTATTCTGAAAATCCTGAAGTCTCTCTCGAAGAACTTCTGGCCAATGGCGTAGAGGAGAATAGGGAGAAGTTGGTTCAAAAATTAGGAGAAAATATTGTTGTAAGAAGACTAGACAAAACAGATTCTTCTTCAATTATAGGTTCATATCTGCATAGTAATCAAAAGATTGGCTGCATAGTCTCCTTACAGGGAGGAGATAAGGCATTGGCAAATGATATTGCAATGCATGCCGCAGCGACCGATCCTATGGCAGTTTCTCCGTCAGATATACCGGAAGAAACGGTAGAAAAGGAAAGAGAAATATTTAAAGCCCAGTCTGAGGAATCAGGCAAGCCTCCTGAAATCGTTGAGAAAATGATTGAAGGTAAGGTTTCAAAGTTTTTGGCTGAAGTAAGCTTAACTGAACAAGATTTTGTAAAAGATCCAAATCAAAAAATAAGTAAACTTCTCGAAGACAATAATGCTACCATTTTGTCTTTCACAAGATACGAAGTGGGTGAGGGCATCGAAATTGAGAAAGTGGACTTCGCAAGCGAAGTCATGTCGCAAATAGAAGGTTAAATGCTTAACGAAATTGTTGAAGACGCTGAAGCTGGTATGGAAAAGAGCCTTGGCGCTCTTGATGTGGCGTTTAAGAAGATTCGAACAGGCAGAGCAACACCCTCTCTCTTGGATAGCATAAAGGTTGATTATTACGAAAAACTTACTCCTTTAGGGCAAGTTGCCAGTATCTCTATCGAAGACGCGAAAACTCTTGCTATAGTGCCTTGGGAGAAAGGAATTGTTCAACAAATTGAGAAAGCTATTTCAGAATCAGATTTAGGTTTAAACCCAGCCACCTCGGGGGATACCATTAGAGTCAATCTTCCAGATCTGACGGAAGAGACAAGAAGAGATTTCATAAAAAAAGCAAAAGCTGAAGCCGAAAACGCTAAAGTATCGATTCGTAATGTAAGACGAGAAGGTAATTCACAGCTTAAAGAATTTCTTAAAGAAAAAGAAATTTCTCAAGATGAAGAACGCCAAGGAGAGGAGTTAATTCAAAAACTGACCGATGCCTTTGTAGAGAAAGTAGATCAAGCATTGGAAGCAAAAGAAAAAGATCTATTAGATTTTTAACTTATCAAAATGGTAAGTAATCAAATAGAAACCTTACCTAAACATGTTGCTATTATCATGGATGGCAATAATAGATGGGCTAGCGAAAGAGATCTTCCAGGAGTAGCTGGGCACAAAAAGGGAGTTGAAAGAGCTAGAGAGGCAGTTGAATTCGCTGTTAAGAAAGGTTTGTCAACGCTTACATTATTCGCTTTTAGTAGTGAAAATTGGGGTAGGTCTGACGAAGAAGTTTCATTACTTATGAAACTTTTGAATACCGCCCTGCAAGAGGAAGTACCTAATCTAATTAAAAATTCAGTCCAGTTAAGTTTTATAGGCGACATAACGCAATTTGATGACGAACTAATCAATCAAATGAAAAAATCAGAAGAATCAACTTATTGCGATCCCTCTATAAAAAAATTGGATCTTGTCGTAGCTGCAAGCTACGGAGGTAGATGGGACATCATAAACGCTGTAAACAAGGTTAAAGATTCTCAATTAAATAAAGATATAACAGAAGATTATTTTAATAATCTCTTATCTACATCTGCCTATGGTGACCCGGATCTTTGTATACGCACAGGCAATGAGATTAGAGTAAGTAATTTTTTATTATGGCAACTTGCCTATTCTGAACTTTACTTTCCTCCTATCCTTTGGCCGGATTTTGATGACAATCAATTTGATATTGCTTTAGAGGAATACTCTAAAAGAGTTAGACGTTTTGGAGACAAATCTAATTTTCAATTATAAATAAATGTTAAAAGAAAGATTAATAAGTGCAACCCTATTAGCCTCTCTGTTGAGCATAATCATTCTCTTCTTGTCTGACGAGTTAATGATTTATTTCCTTGCATTTGTTACATGCATATCTCTTTGGGAATTTCTAAAAGTAAGATTTTCTAGCTTTCTCACTTTTATAACTTTGTCCTTGTTTGTATCTTTACTATTTTTAAGTCAGGTAACCTTTTTTAGTTATTTGTTTATTGCCCTAAGCGTAATTTTATATTTATCATCCTCTGTCTTTATCCTGAGCTTTCCACTCAATAAGACATTTCTCAAAAACCCAATTACTTGGGTTGGCTCTGGTTATATTATTCATCTGGGTTTTTTTGCTTCTATCTTTCAGATTTTATCTTCTGAAAACCTCACCAATTTCTCAATAAATATTGAAAATGAGAGATTTCTGATTCTTTATATCATTTTGATCAGTATTTTGATGGATTCCATTGCTTACTTCGTTGGAAAGAATTATGGAAAAAGACCTTTTATTAATAACGTAAGTCCTAACAAAACTTTGGAAGGATTCTTGTCAGCCTTAGTTCTTACCCCCTTTCTCTTGTTTACCTTTTCTAGTAGCTTTTTTGATTCATCTACTATCATTGTTTTTCTAATATTTCTTGTAGTTTCCTTTTTTTCAGTTCTAGGAGATGCCCTTGCAAGCATGATAAAAAGAGTCATAGAGATAAAAGACTTCTCTAATTTAATTCCAGGCCACGGTGGAGTGTATGATCGTTTAGATAGTCACATAGCCGTTTTCCCATGCTTTACTCTACTTTTGTATTTATTCTGAAGTAAATGAAGAATTTAGCTATTTTAGGTTCAACCGGTTCAGTTGGGAAATCAACTTTAGAGGTAGTACGAAGAAATAATGATAAATTTCAAATAAATCTCTTAACTGCAAATAAAAACTTTGAACTCATGCTTCAGCAAATGCATGAATTTCAACCAAAATTTATTTATCTTAAAGATCCTGAAGCTCAAAAATCCTTCATTAAAGGCTCAAAAAATTTAAAGCTCAAAACAACTCTTCTGACAAGCGAAGACGAGTTGATGGATAATCTGTCTTCTCAAGAATCAGAGATAATTGTTGCAGCCATGGTCGGCGTGGCTGGTCTTAAGCCCGTTTATCATGCTGTGAAGAATGGAAAACATATCTTACTCGCTAATAAGGAATCATATGTTGTTGCAGGTGAGATGTTAAATAAGCTCTCTAAAGAAACAGGGTCTACTATTTTTCCTATAGATAGTGAACATAGCGCGATACATCAATGCTTGATGGGTATTGAAGACAAAAGATCGGTCTCAAGGATTATCTTGACAGGCTCAGGCGGACCATTTCTTGATCGAGATATAAACGACTTCGATGACATAACTCCTGAAGAAGCGACCGCACACCCTATATGGAAAATGG
>TARA_B100001113_G_C21123440_1_pt1 | contig 10610 bp, 6 predicted proteins | sample TARA_B100001113 | Tara Oceans TARA_B100001113 (sample SAMEA2622402) | marine metagenome | biome: marine biome (ENVO:00000447); feature: deep chlorophyll maximum layer (ENVO:xxxxxxxx); material: "saline water (ENVO:00002010), including plankton (ENVO:xxxxxxxx)" | depth 50 m | reverse complement strand
GTTCCGGCAGTTCCGCCAACAGATTCTCCAGTTGTGCTTTCGTGCACATCACAGAGTCCGTTGAAAGCTGCATCGGCAAGTGTGCCTGCAAAAGTGACTGCGTCCACTACAGTTGTCAAATCCAAGCTGCCAATGACTGGGTCTTTGGCTTCTCCGGATTCAGCATCGTTCATGATAGCTGCCATTCTGATTGCTTCTAGCTCAGACGAAGTGATGATCGCTGTGTCGAGTACAGGGTCAGCGCCGCCGCCAACAGCGGTTGCGTTTGCCGTACTACCTGCGAACAAGTCGTTAGCTGCAGATGAAGTTCCTGACTTGATTTCAAGAGCACCGACATTCAAGATCGCTTCAAGGGATCCAGTTCGGTGGTCGTTGATGTGGTCAGTGTTCAAACCCAGAGCCTTAACTCCGCCCATTACTGGGACACGAGCTAGGGAGTTGAGTAGTCCACCTTGTACATCATCAGTCAATGCTGCAGCTGCAGATAGTCCGGTAGTTGATGCGTCGTCCTTAGTGACAGCAGTGTAGTCAGGCTTTAGAGAAGCAGGGAACTTTGCTACTGCAAGGTTGTGTACTGCCTTTACTTGCTTCTGGGTCTTGTCTGCTGCGTCTGCTCTTAGAACCAACACATTGGTTCGAACGAGTTGTGTCGATGCGCCGTAAGCGACATCTAGTCCTCCTAGTGATACCATACTTTATTCCTCCTTAGAAATATACCCGTAGGATATCACGACAACTCGCCGATGTTCTGTGTCAACTGAATAAGCTCGTGGTGTTGTCCAACTACGCTACCGATAACTCTCCACTTCTCAGCACCAGCGATGGTACCGTTTCCGAAGCTAGCAGCGCCGCCTACGACACGGTGGTTGCAGACGATGTTCTTTTCTGGCTCGATGACAATAGGACTTTCGTACCACACGAAAGGCTCCTCTAGTACTTCGAATATCTGTTGGTCCAAAACTGGCGTCTCGATACCAGATATCTGCCACTGATGCTCGGTGATGAGCAAGGGTGTGACAGGGTATTGTATACCCATGATCAGATAGAAGAACTCTTCAAGGCTCTTAAATGAAAGAGTCTTTGAGCTCCATCCGAAGCTGTCCACGCTAACTGAGTTAGGTTTTCCGTCCGTTCCGCTTGACGGTATAAGCCACTGACCGTAAGTTCCTAGGATACTGAATTGATCAGCTCTTAGAATACCCTTACCGTAGTCGCCCTTTGGCCAAACGCCCTGTGAACCCTTACCCCAGTGTGGGAAGTTCGCAGAGATCTTTGTTTCTATGATAGACAAATAGTTCTTGATTTGTCCTGTTGGTCTATCGTAATATGGTCTTAGTTCCATTCTTTTTTCCTCCTTTTGTTTTTGCCGCTATCTTTGTCTCGGGTGTTATCTGTCTGTGCCGACTCGCCGACTTAAGCAATTTGTCCGATACACCGGTTAGATATAAGGAGTTTGGTTCAAATGGGATTCAATGGGATTCATGCGGTATCTTTATGTTAAAGTGCTATGTCCTCCGAACATGGCGGAGAAGGTTCCATCCAAGCAGATATCGATCAGATTTCCACTAAGTGATTGGAATACTATTGTACAGGAAAGTGAATTGAAGGGGTTGAAACCTGTTCAGTATGTACGAAGTATAATTAGACAATACATCAGTGGCGATCTTATAGATGCTAAGAGTATCGACGCATACATACAACAACAAAAGAAAAGTGAACTGATTAACCGCCGAGGATACTGACGGAATGGATGCGTTCGATCACAAGAATGAGATTGTTGAGATTACAGCTATTACAGGCATTAGTGTGTTAGTAATAGCAGAGATACTATTTTGGATAATAGTGGGAATAGCACTATGGCGAAAGATCGCCAAGAGAAAACTAGTTAGTGCTAGTAATTAAAAGGGCGGTACTATCAGAGGCTTCCTTAGAAACCCCTGATAGTACTCAGAGCTGTACCCATATCACTATGGGTGGACATCTCTCATAGAGACGATCCGAAGCAACCGGAGTTGCTAAGGGATCTCAAGAGAGATGGTTCTTTATTTGTTCCTGTGCCTGTGTGATTACACTCAGAAGACATTTACATTGCCGACACTGGATGGAACACCGAAGAGTCTCTCTTCAGTAGCGCCCATGTAGTCGTGTCCGCCGTCCATAGTCATTCCGTGTGCGTCACCTAGGTATCCAAGGTATCCGCCGGAGTATCCGCCGATGTATCCGCCAGCCATTCCAGAGACTGGGCTGAAGACATCAGGGATGTATGCACCGACAGTGCCGCCGATTGTTCGGGACAGGTAGCTTAGAAGCACAACAGATGTGCTTACACCAGCTGCCATTAGAGCAACCTTGTCATCTAGGATTCCCATGCGGTTAGCTGCATAAAGCAGTCCAGCAGTACCAACAACACCAGTTAGGTATTGTCCGTTGGTTGTACCGATGAAGTCAGCAACTCTTCTGCCGGGGTTTCCGAGCATGTTGAAGACTCTTTGGTAGAGTCCGCCAACAACTTGAGGTGCCATTAGACCTAGACCGATCGCACCGAAGTTCTGTAGGTTAAGATGCTTCTTAACGAATCCAGTGAATCCCTTTAGGGAAACGCCCTTCATCTTGAGCATTCTGCCAGATCTTCTTCTGCGAACAGCAGTCTTTCTGCGTGCAGTTCTTCTGCGTGCAGGAGACTTTCTTCGGGACTTTCTGCGTCTGCGGGTAGTCTTTCTTCTGCGTGCAGGTCTTCTTCTGCGGGTTGTCTTTCTTCTTCGTGCAGGTCTGCGTCTGCGAGTCGTCTTTCTTCGACGGGCAGGAGACTTCCTACGAGTAGTCTTTCTTCTCCTCGTGGTCTTTCTTCTGCGTGCAGGGGACTTCCTTCTGGTAGTCTTTCTTCTGCGGGTTGTCTTTCTTCGACGAGCTGCAGGCTTTCTGCGGCTTGTTCTTCTTCGACGAGTTGTGGTCTTTCTGCGTGCAGTTTTTCTGCGAGCAGGTGACTTACGACGCGCCGTGGTCTTTCTTCGGGTGGTCTTTCTTCTTGCCATCTTTTTTCCTCCTTTTTTCTTTTTGACGGATGCCTTTCTCTTCGCCGACGCACGGCTTCTAGTCGTCTTCTTACGAGTACTAGAAGACTTACGCTTAGCGGCGCGTCTCTTAGCTGGTCGACGACGAGGGTTCAGAATAACTACTTCTTGTAGTGGCATGCCGATCAAACCTTCCGATGTAGGGGGTACATATAAGGAAGTCTATAATGGTGTCATACACCGTATGATGGAGAACTGTCATATACACAGAGTGACTGGGAGTATCGTGTCACGCCTTAATCGAGAGCGAAACTTGTCCAAGCGGGTTCCTGTCACCGTGACTTTAGAGCGTGAATTGTATGATGCTATAGATGATCTTGTAGCAAGACGAATATTCCGTGACAGATCTCATGCGGTTAATTCTGGTGTGGCTAGACTTCTAGCTCTTCTTCGAGAGAATCCTGCTGCATTCTTTGGGATACCTCCCTCGAAACCGCCTCAGCAACAACCTCAGCGAGGGCAGGGAAGAGATCCACGCTACCCTCGTTAACTTTGATCACTATACTTGGTGTGTCAAAAATAAACTCACTTAGCCCACTTGCATAGTTCATTTCCATATCGACTTCTCTTACCTGTGGATAGGCAAATGCTTCTGACAACTTGGCTATTCTTTCCATGAAGTTGATATCGGTAAATGTCGGAAGTATACCAAAGACTATATCGCTGTTTATCGATTCTTTATCAATGAACCTTTGAGAATCATTACTATAACTCTGGATATCTATATGGATATTAGATACTACTAGACTAGATGATAGTTCTAATGTATATTGTGTTGATCTCGCTGCGCTCGTGGAAAGATCCAACATTGTTCTTGGAGATGTTCCTTTGATTGTGTAGTAAGGAATATCCATCAAGTTGAACGATGCCTCAAGACTCTCTAAGAATCTGATCGCCCCAATATCTTCACCGGGGCCTTTCGCATATGGGACTGTTATAGTGACTACCATCTGGACAGGGTGAGAGATCCCTTCCTTTTAGGCTTATTCAAAGAAACCGGTTTATGCTTCTTCCATTCACCATCGCCTCTAGTGTAATAGAACCAATACTTGTTCACTGAGTCATTAAAGAACTCTTGAAGATCGACATAGTGTTGTAAGTTCCTTGATTTAAGATATTCAATCCGATCTTCTATACAGAAAATAACCTTGTTCTCTGATTGGCTCCAAGCAGTTTCGTTTAGCAATTGTATTCTTTGGGTCAGTGCCATGCCAACAATTCCCAGTCCTGCACCAACTGTCCATATCATTTCAATCGCTTTAGAAGATCCCTTCTTAGCAAACAATTGTATCTCGTCAATTGCTATGACCCGTTTAGTTCGCTTAAATCCAGCTTTCCTCTGTAAGCTAAACACCAGTTCAACCATGCGATCTAGCTCTTCCTTCTTATTCTCATCTGCTGATGGTCTGAAGACTATTGCTGGATTCTTCAGTAGGAGTTGCTCATATACTTGGATAGGGCTATGGCATATCGTTCCTAGGTGTGCGAAATCTTTGTCGTGTTTAGGATCGACGAAGATTGTATGTGTATTCAACTCTTGAAGTCCCTCAAGCACCTTACCTGTGAATACTGTCTTACCACTACGAGTTCTTCCGATAACAACCGAATGGCGGTCTCGGAATGACTGGAGAAATACCCCTGACAGTTGGACCATGATGTTAGCAGGCTTGGGGCGGGTTAGAAGGTTTGCTGTCAAAATTGATCAGAAAACGGGTCTTCCTCCTCATCGACAAAATCGTGTCGTGTTGAGTTTTGCAGTGCCGTTATAGGAATAGTCTGTGCTCTCATATAGTAAGGTGCCACCTTTGAGTTGCCCGGAAAGAAATCATCTGCACTAGGTTCTTTTGGGTTGTCTTTGATAATACCTGCTTCAACTGCTAATGAATAATCGCCCATCTTTTTCTTACCTTTCATAACAGTGTTTCCTAAAGTCACGAAAGAATAAACTCTTCCTGCAGCCCACTGATGAGGGGTTACTCCAACTCTGTGTCCTGTAGCCCATGCAGCTAAGCCCTTATCTCTTACCTTCTTTAGAATCTTCTTCTTAATTCCCGTGGCTTTACTTACCTTAGTTAAGAAGTCTCCCTTCTCTGGCAATGGACCATACATCTTAACGAACTTCTTCTTATACTTACTAGGAACGGTCTTATATCCTCTAGCCTTTGCCTTGATGTCTGACTTCCAATCTTCGTAAGCTTTAGGATCGTTCAAATCATACTTGTATCCCTTATCGATCTCCTTAGCTGCGATCGCCATCTCTGTCTTGGTGAGTCCTTTTAGATACTTCTTTGGTATCTTCCTTCCTTCTGGGGTTCTTGCTGGATTAGATTTTTGCCCTAAACCACCCTTACCAATGCTCTTTGCTAACAATTCACTGAGTTCTTCGGGTGTCCCACCGTTTCGCTCAAAGGCCATAATCAACACAACTATAGCATCAGCGATCTCTCCTTCGACGCCATCTTTGCCTGCTTCTTTGTATGGCTTGTATCCTTCTTTGATTAGAACCTCTTCAGCGATCTCTCCTGACTCTTCCATCAGTTTCACTAGTCTGTTGAACAGTGTATGTTGTGTTTCCTCGCTCACTCCAAATATGTATTCAATCACTTCATCGAAATCTGATGTAGGAGAGTTCTTTCGCATCTCTTTTGTTTTCTTCTTCATCTCCTCGATAAACTTAGCATAGATCTTCTGTGCTGCTTTAATCCCGGGAGTTTGGTGTGGATGGAATCTGGCTCTCTGTTCCATAGCCATAGCTGCTTGAATCTTGTGTGCGTGCGTCTTTCCTGATGCTTTAATCAAGCGTATAGACTTCTTAGCAGTGGCTTCGTCTTTGAATCCGAGTCCTTGAATCGTGTTAGTTGGCTCCTCGTCAGTGTATAAGTCAGAGTGTTCGCTTGGATCTTGACCTTCGTACTTCTTCGGTATTCGTGGGTTTGTGTAAGTATATTCTGTAGTACCATACTTGCGCTTCTCAGTCATACCTACCCATGGTACCTTAGGACATGGTGGCATCCTTTCCTTTCCTTCGATCTTACGAGCGTATCTCCAAGGATCGTGTCCCCATACCCACAATGCTAGTAGCTTTCGTGTTGGTCTGCCTTTCTTATCGGTGTATGGACCTGCTTGTCCTCTAGCTCTTGAGTTAAACGAGTATTGTCTGCCACACCAATACCAGTCGGTTGGATTCCACTTTTCTAGTGCCATCTGATAATATCGCTTGATAACCATCGGTCCATTCTTGATGTAATCCTTTGGTCCTGTAAGCCCTAGCTTCTTGCGCATTCTTAGAATGGCGAACCCAGAAGTTCGTCCTCTGTTGATCCCACCAAACTCTTCCTGTCGCTTCTTATTCAATCCAGCCTGTTGGCCTAAATCGGATGCAAGGAATGCCTCCAGTTCTTTATTTTTCATATTCACAAGTTGTACCCATCTAGTGAACTGCTCAAGAGTGACTGGATCTGATTTGCGCTCTTTTGGGTTCACTTCAACTAGTGGCAGATCTGCAGCTTCCGAATCTATGAACTTTGGCTTAGGATCTTCTGGTATCTTCTTACCTGCTGCTAATAGTTCTAGTTCCTCTTGTGAAATTGCTAGTGGGTTCAAGAAGGCCTCAACAGCTAAGTCAATGTAATCTCCGCCTGACTTGGCTAATTGGTTTAAGTCCAGAGCCGTTCCTGTGATTGCGTATTTGCTTGGAATTAGATTCATCTTATTGAATGCATTCGTTAGCTTGCTTAGTATTTCACTTCTATAAGACACAGCCTTTAGTTCCTGCTTTGCGAAATATTGAGACTCTCTTTTGAACTTACCTTTCTGCCCCATGATTCTAAAATACCCCTCCATAGGCGCTTTGCTCATCAAGTGTGTAGCTCTTTCAAAGACACCTACAAATGGCGGTGATCTAAAGTCCCCGGTCACCGTTTCCTCCCAGAACCAATCGAATAGATAGAGCCTCTGCCCTTTTGGATCAAACTTGAAGTTCCTGTCATTGACATCGTATTGTAATCCCTTTGATGTCAGGAATCTAATCTCTTCTGCGAATCGATCGTATTCTTCCTGTGGCATAGAAGCTAGAGCCTTTTGGTGGGCATACATCTTTTTCATATTGGCGAGAGGATACTTGGCTAATCTTAACTGCCTGACTGCCTTTATCTTCTTTTCGTCTTTAGGGTCTAGCCCAAAGCCTATATTCTTTTGATAGGGTCTTGCTTCATCAACGGAGTACCCGGGAATATACTCTGATATCATGTGATACCATGGACCATTCTCTCCAAATGCATAAAGTGGCTGACCTAGCTTAGGCTTGTATCCCCAGTTTATCTTATACAAAGAAGATACATTCTCAGGCAACTCTGGCTTATCACCCTTTCCTTCTAGATAGTCCCATAGCTTATCGTAGTATTCCTCATCGACCCTTCTGTTAATCTTGAGAACATACTTTGTACCGGGGATCTTAAAAGCTGTCCCAAATGCACCCTTTCCTAGAACATTTTCAGAATCAATCGCTTTCTTTAGTTGCTTTACTGATGGGTTCCTTCCCGGGTTCACCTTGACAAACATCTCCTGTAGCGGGTGCTTGTGTGATGGATTCTTTCTGGCATTATTCACCATTTGCTCTGCTTCCTCACGGGATTCTGGCATCGTTAAACCAAAGCCTTGGTATAACTTTCTGAGTGCAGGAAGCCCTGACCTCCATCTTATTGTTATGCTGTTTTCTGGTAAAGCTCTGTCACTGCCTTTCCATAAGCGTACTCCACCAGTGTCTATAGTAATAACGCCGTCCTTTGCCAGTTTTTCAACAATAGGTTCTGCATAATCATACGGCCATCTTATGACTAGATATCCCATCCTGTCAATGCCCTGATCACTAAAAGAAGTTGGTACATTCTTATTCCATAAGTGTAAGACCAGCGGTGCTAGCATTTCATCTATTGGAACTTCAATATTAGACCACGGTTCCTTTAGCATGATGTAGGGGTTTGTCTGGCTTGTCAAAGGCCAAGGTGGGTTCTTCTTGTTAACTAAATCACTATAGCCACCTATGAACTTACCATCAATGAAGATAACAGGGATATATGGGTAGTTGTTGGTAAGTGGATAGATACGCTTTTCATAGTCTTTGACTTCTTGAACATCCACATACTCGTATTTCTTGCCTTGTTCGTCTAGGTATTTCTTTGTCATGCGGCAAGGCTCACACCAAGATGCCCCATACACAATAATGCCTTTCTTTGGTGGGGTTGGGCACTCTTCCTTTCTTGGGTTATGTTTAGGAACTGCTTCAAGAACTCTCTTAGCAGCTTCTAGAAACTTTCCTCTCTCAGTCACTGTCCTGAAATCAAAGTTCATTCTCTTGCTGGATTTGATATGCCCCGGAATATGCCTTGCTCTGCTCTTGGCCACCTTAGCCGACATATCTCCTCTAGCAATTAGTCGCTTTTCAATTAGCTTTGGATCTTCTGCGGGTTCTAAATAGACTGCATACACTTTGTCGCCAAACATCTCACGGAAGTCGTTGACTGCGCTGAGACCCGTGTCAAAGATCAATGTGTCAGCACCAGAAAGATCCTTCTTAGTCTTTCCATACAAATTATCTCCCATAGTTCTGTATTCAGCAAACTCACCCATAGCGATCATTTTGTTGAACTGCTCGTGACTGATGTGGATTCTATCTCCCCTGTTGCGATCGCTCTTCCTTGGCTTTCTCGTAGTGTAGGTTGGTGGTCTTTTGGAATTGGGTATGTTTGCCATCAAGTAATCAACAATCGTGGACTTACCTGCACCGCTTGGTCCGGATACAAGAATCATCTGCTTGAAGCCTGCTGGATTGCGCATAGGTTCAACGGAAGAGAGTTCAATATCGTCTGTTGGTATCTCGAAACCATATCTGTTTGCTTCCTCAACTACCATTAGATATGCTAAGGTTGCTGCTTCTATAGTATCGTCAAATGGTGGGAACTTAGCTGCTGGTACACCAATCTGCATTGTTCCTGTGGTTGGTTGAATCAGCATACTTACCGCAGAATCCTTCAATGGAATATGAAGGCTGATAGCCCCCTTTCCTGTGATCATCTTCTTGGGGAAGCCTTTCTTATCTCTTAGATCAAACTTGGCTGGATCAAAGACTGAAAAGACTTCCTCGACTAATTCAGCATCTTCAAAAACACGGCTTGGTAGTCTAGATCTAAACTCACCCCTAGTCAGCATAGGTGGTGGATTAGTTCTGTTCTTTGTCATTCCTGCTTCCCATTTGTTGAAGATGCTAAGAAGGGAGGCTGATACTGCGGATATTACCTTATCCTTTTCTCTTGCATAGATTGTATGTTTGATTTCATCTATGTCTGCTCTCCCTTCAGTCACCTCCTTCATTATCTCGGTTGCCTTCTTTGAGAAGTATGCTAAGACCAGTGCAGGGTAATAGTCTCCTGCCATAGTGACTGTCTCATCAGAGAATACATTTCCTCTGATAAGAGCATCTAGCATCTTCAGATCTTCTCCTATCTTTTCTGGAAGCTCCAGATATCTTATCACATCATCGATTCGAGATATTTCCTCTCTTCCATCTCTAATCTCGTGGTCTAGTGCATTCACATCTTGTATCAGCGATAGCATACTCATGATATCGTAGTATGTGTATTCTGAGTCTGCTCGCTTGTTTAGATATGCAGTTATTCTTCTATACGATCCGGGGTTGAACCCGAATACTGCTAACTTAACTTGATCGTCTAGCATGTAATAATATTGGTTGTGCCAGAAAGCATATCTTTCGTGAGGCATCTCTTCTGTGTCGAAGTTAGGCCAAGTGATACTGCCAGCTTTAACATCCTTTATTGCCTTCATAACAAACGCGTTACCTAGGTGCAGATCAACGCCTTCGTCTTTATCTGGATTCTTCCTGACTCTGTAATAGCATCTATATTTGATTGTGAAGTATTTTCCATACTTTTTGTTTAACCACGCTACAGCATCCTTTGTGACTTGCTCACAAAACTGTAGATCGTCTTGATAGTCTTCGTTAGGCATCGACTCAGAGCGCTTTTCTTGAATGATGTCGAGCTGTGCATCTAGCTCGGAGATGAACTTATCCTCGTCGATCTTAACGAAATCCTTCTTTGTCCCACGCTTTGGCGTGATCTTGAAGTGGTCTAGTCTATCCTTCATTATTGTATAGAAGTCTCTGATATTCTGCGGATCGTGACTTAGGTCAAGGTATAGCAGATAATCATCTGGGGAACTTAGGCTTGGTTCGTCTTTACTTGGGTGGGTGTGATAGAATGTGTGTGCATTAGGCGGAGCCTTAGTGATCTTGATTTGAGGCATGATAAGAGACGCTCTTCTATGAAACAGCTTCTTATCGTTAACCCAGCCATAGTTCTCTCCCATATACCCTACGAAAGAGAATAGTCTTGATCTTAATGCTGAACCGCTTAGTGGTTTATCGAATACACGGAAAAACTTCTCTGGGGTCTCTGTAGTCATCTTGGTATATTCTTGATCGAAGTCCTCTAACGCTGTTAATCCCTTCTTATTCGGGTTTGT
>TARA_B100001113_G_scaffold14269_1_pt1 | contig 10631 bp, 10 predicted proteins | sample TARA_B100001113 | Tara Oceans TARA_B100001113 (sample SAMEA2622402) | marine metagenome | biome: marine biome (ENVO:00000447); feature: deep chlorophyll maximum layer (ENVO:xxxxxxxx); material: "saline water (ENVO:00002010), including plankton (ENVO:xxxxxxxx)" | depth 50 m | reverse complement strand
CCTATATTATCAATTAAATGATTTGATGACTTTATAACAATATTGTCACTATCATCGCCGGTAATAGTAAATATATCTCTCAATCTACATACCTTATTACCATATAGAACTTCCATATCTTTAATTTCGTTAATTTTAGTATTCTTAAATTGTGAAATTAGGGTCAAGTCTAATCTATATTTTAGGTTAATTTTAGTACGTAGAGTAATTGGCTTCATTTCACTATCTTCTTGAGATAAAATTTATGCTGGCCTAGCTTCCCACCATAATTACCAGCAGAAATAGCTACTATGTCTTTTTTGATTTTTGATTTTTCAATTGCGTATATAGATTCTTTCATGGCCAATTCAATATCAGTTCTTGTCAAACCATTAATAACTATTTCCATCACACATCCTACATTTTCATTTAGTTGAGTCTCAACCTTTTCTTTAAGAGTGGGACAAAAAGCATCATTTGTAGACGCAATTAGAGCCTTATACCTAGAGCCAACTTTTGAGCCTGATCTAACTACACCGCCCGGGAAAGGTGTTATAATATTTGGGTGTTCTCTTATAGAATCTATTGCTGACTCACATGCTTTTAAACAACTATCTCTATTTTTTGCCAATATAAGAATATTTCCACCGCCAATTGCAGGAACTCTTGCTGTTTTTTCTTCACACAGGAATTCTCCATCCATAACAGGTATTCTCCAAAATCTTTTTCCACCTATTTTTTTTGCAATCTGATGTCCGTCACCAAAATATCTGAGATTTTTACCAAGTGGGATCATATCATCTCCATCTATACCAGAAAACACGGCTGTTGTAGGACATGTTAGAATACATTGACCAACTCTTGTTTCTAATTGTTTCTCTAGTTCACTACGTGACATCGAAAATAATAATACAGAAAAACCAACTCTATTATCTGGAGTTTCAGATTTTTTCATTGAGTGTTCTATGCCAGCTTCTACTCCGCATGCGATGACAGATGTTGCAAAACCTGTAAGTGAAGTAACAGCATTTTTTGCCCAGCGTTGATTATCAGCTGTTACGATAATTCTAGATGCTTTCATATTAAAAGCCTCTGCGAATGTGTTATGTATTGCGATCTTTCTGTTAGTCATTATTTTCTCTTATCCAAACACTCATTAACTTCTACTTCACTGCCGATGAGATTTACCATCTCATCATCTGATATTTTATAATTATTAAGACTAATTGTATGATATTTTTCAAAAAATATTTTCAATTTCTTTTCTATAGTCTTATCGTATTCTGGTTTGACAACCTGAGTTTTCCCCCAAGTGTATTTTTTAATTTTTCCATTATTGACTACAATTTCACCATTTTTTATGACATGAGAAGGATTAGCGAAAAAATCTTCTATATCAGATATTTTTTTATCATAGATGGTTATATCCGCATCTGAACCAGAAGTTAGATTACCTTTGTTGTTGAGACCTAGTATTTTTGCTGGAGCAGATCTTGTCATTATACAGATTTCTTCTAGCGTATATTCCCTTTTGAGAGACTTAAGAATTGAATGGCTCTGAACGCTTTTTGGAAGTTTCTCGAACATATCATTACGAAAAGATCTGTCCATTAAAAGTTTGATCAAATGCGGATATGATGTAAATGGCGCACCATTAGGATGATCTGTCGTTAAAAATACGTTCCAAGGGTCTTTTACTAATAGAAATATTTCTAGGCCTATTGCCCATTGGAGTGCATTTACAAAACTTTTATCACTGTAGCTGAAAGGTACTACGCCGCAGCCTGCATCACATTCAATATCCATGCACATCCATTTATTTGGATGGGCATGCTTATGATTTTTGTACTGTGACATACTATCCCCAGACATTGTAACAGTTTGACCAAACATAATTTGTCCTACGTCACATGTTAAATTTTTTGTTTTATTGAGATAATTTGAAATTTCCACTGCAGCAGAGGAGAATTTCTTATCTCCATTATTTCCATAACTTTGAAACTGAATATGTGTGAGATGTATAGGTAGATTTTCAGCAGCTTTAATAGTCTCGATAGTAGAAAGATAATTTCCTGGGATGCCAAGATTACTGCAGTGCACATGTAAGGGATGAGGTATTTTTAAGTCATAAATTGCTCTCGATAATTTTTGAATAATCTCTCTAGGTGTAACATCATAAAAAGCAGATTTTTCGTCAACATCCAAAGCTCTTTGATTGAATTTGAAAGCGTTTATACCTCCAGGGTTCACAACTTTTACGCCAATACATTGAGATGCAGTTAGAGTGAAGGCTACATAATCATTTATTAATGATTGACTTGCCTTTTTTTTAAGCAGCTCAAGAAAGAAGTCATCATTTCCGATTAATGCATAACCACCTTTATCTATAAATGGTATATCAGACATTTCTGAGTGTGCTTGTCTTGCATTGATAGGTAGCAATGCTGGTTCAAAACAAGATGTATATCCCATTTTAATATATTTCAAACCTGTCTTGATGGTTGTTGGAGCAATTATAGATGAAGAATCATGCCCCGATGTATTCTCAGTATGTAGTTCCTCTAACATCATTCTGGCTATATTAACTTTACCTCCACCTATATGAGTATGCATATCTATTGCGCCTGGCATAATTATTTTATCCCTACAGTCAATTACTCTATCAATTTTTCCATTTATATCTTTTTTATCTACTAACTTTCCTTGTGATATATATAAATCTTTCCTGGTATTTCTAATCTTATTTTTTGGATCAAAAATAATCCCTGATTCTAATTTAATATTCATAATTATTCTCTTACAAGATTATTCAAAATTTCTTTAACTGATAAAAGTCCAACATCTCTAACTTTATCCAAGGCCATAGATACAACATGATCTGTCCTAAACATTATTCCTCTGTGATCAATTCCAGGAATACCCACAGGTATAAAAATATCTGGCTGATATGTGAAGGTAGAGTTTGGATGGCCAATAACAATATTTTTCAAATTCTTATTAATCTGAAGTTTATCAGGATTGATAGTTGAAATATGAACCACTAAATCAGTACTCTTGTTATCAATAATAGATTTACTGTTACAAATGTTTCTATCATGCATAAATTTTTGACCGTTAAATTTTACACGAGCTGGAAAACCAGTAATCCAAGTCATCGTTTGAGATGATGTTGTATCACCAAGTGATCCTGCGATTGGCATACATGCAGCCCTAGTGACTTCATTTCGTTTTAAAACAAAATCAGAAATTGATGATATTATATGATCTGGATTTGATGAAGCATCAAAATCAGATGATGTCCAACTACAAACAAGGTATTTAGAATTCTTTATTAGATTTTTAAGTTTTAATAGCATTGATGTTTTTTTAATCCCACTCTCAAGTTCACCCAATAGCCCAGGTATTCTATCTAACTCAATGTCTAAGTTTTCTACCCTATGACTCTTCTTCAACGTTCGAATAGTTTTAAGATCAAACTTACCAATTAAAACAAGCGTTCTTTTTTTTGTAGATGAACAGAGACTGTATTTTGGAAATATTACTTTATCAATTATTCTGGGTGATTTAGCAAGTATATTGTTACCAAATAATATAACGAGATCAGATCTATTTTTTGTTTCAGTAAGAGACGTAGCCATATATCCTTTTCTTTGCATAATCCCTAAATTTCTGTATAGGTGTGAGGAGTTCACATGATCTACTACTGCATTATAACTCGCAGAGAAACTTAAGATTGATCTTACGCCGTCAACATCTGTTCCATGATTGACCACTGTTATATCATTACTTTTATCTAGCATTGATTTTGCAGTTTGAATTGATTTATGAATATCAAGATATTTATTTTTTGCTTTTGCCTGAAGATTGCTACGTTTATTTAAATTAAAATACTCAATCTTATTCGTACAGTTCTTTATTGGCTCTGAGATAACATTTATTGATTTACCATCCGAGCGAATTTTAATGTCATCACAATGAAGCGAACAGAAAGGACATGTTATATACTGTGTTTTATTTGATTTCATTTGATTGTTGTTAAACCATATACTACATTATATCGATATTAGTTTATACTTAAAAGGATAAGAATCTAAAGCTAACAAAACGTATTATATGAAAAAAGCAAATAAGACAATTATTGTAACATCCCCCTCAAGATTACATCTGGGCTTTTATGGGATGAACAATGATTATGGTTACTCATTCGGTAGTATCGGTCTAGCCATTAATGCATTTCACACCGTCATTTCAGCAAAAAAGTCTGTTTCCAATAAATTTAACATAACAGGAAAAAATTTATCTTTAGCTAAAAAATTTGTAAAAAAATATATCTCAGATGATAAATTTGAGATAAATATTCTTTCAAAACCAAACAACCATATAGGTCTAGGATCAGGAACACAGGCATCACTGTGTCTGGTAAGAGCACTAAGTTTATTCTCTGATGCTAAATTATCTCAAGAGCAGTTAATAGAGATATCTAACAGAGGAAGAAGATCAGGGATTGGTATTGGTGCTTTTTATAATGGAGGTTTTATCATAGATGGATGTAAAAAAGATAATGAATTTCCTCATATTTTATACAATGTAAAATTTCCTAGAAAATGGCATGTAATACTCATTAATGATAAATCTATAAAAGGAACTTCTGGTCTCACCGAAGAAAAGTTTTTCAAAGAAAGTTTAGATTATTACAATCATAAGAAAATAAGTAATGAGTTAACAAATATTCTTTTAAGAGGTTTATTCCCAGCGATTTTATATGATGACTTTGACAACTTTTCTAAATGTTTGCATGAATTTCAAAAAAATACCTCGAAGTTCTATTTTAAAAATCAAAAGAAATTTTTCTTGAGTGACGATATCGACAAAGTGATGAAATATGTTTTAAAATCAGGATATCCAGGAATAGGACAAAGTTCATGGGGACCAATATCATATATATTCATGAGATCAAAAAATGAAGCTAAAGATTTAATTAAAAGTATGGAAAATAAGTTCAAATTGTATAATAATCTTAGCTACTATGTTGTTAGAGCAAATAATTCCGGACACAGCATAAAAATAATTGAACCTAAGGAGTAACTAATGGAAAAACCATATCTACTGCACATGATAACACCCGAGAAAAACATAAGCCCATTTGATGCAAATATGGCATTTGATGCAGGATGGAACTCAGTTATACCTTACACAGATGTTTCAATGGATGAAATTCAGGCGTTAGTACAAGATGCAATTTTCTCTCGGTCTCCATCAGCTCTCAAAAGAACGGGAATATTTATTGGCGGCAGAGATACTCATATTGCAATGGACATGCTTGAGGAAACACAAAAACATATGGTCCCACCTTTTGAAGTACCAGTGTTTGCTGACCCAAGTGGTGCATTCACGACCGCAGCAGGGATGGTTGCAAAAACTGAAAAAGCACTCAGAGAGAAATTTAATCAAGATTTCAAAAATCTAAAAATCGCTATTCTTGGTGGCACTGGACCAGTTGGAGTCGCATCAGCAGTAATAAGTTCTAAAGCAGGCAATGATGTAGTTCTAATTGGGAGAAATGCAGAGAAAACTACAAAAGTTGTTGATATTTGTAATGATAGATATGGATCAAAATCTGTAAAACCAGGTGTTGATAGTAATAAAGAGTCAATTTTAAAAGATGTAGATATTGTTTTTAATACTGGAGCTGCTGGTATACAGCTGATGAATGATGAACAAGTATCTGCAGCTGGAAATTTAAAAATATGCGCAGATGTTAATGCTGTGCCACCTGAGGGGATTGCAGGTGTTGGAGCTATGGATGATGTTGTAGAAATGAAGAACTCCAAATCAAAAGCTTTTGCAATAGGAGCACTAGCAATTGGTAATGTCAAATACAAATCTCAACATGATTGTTTAAAATTGATGCACTCGAGTGATAAGCCTGTGTATTTGCATTTTGAACATGCATTTGAATTTGCTCAAAAAGATGCATGATGAACGCTCTGTAATTCTTATCAGTTATGACACACAGTACCTAGAATCTAAGCTCAAAGAATTGAACTTCATTGTTCATAAAATAGATGCCACCATTCAAAATAACTTTATTCTTCTTAAGGATGAAGAAAAGTTATCGACCTATCTAAAAAAAATTCAATTGACTAATGAGAAAAATTTATGCATCTATGGATCCGGTCTTGAAGGTAAGAATGAAGTTTATTCCACAATCGAAAACTATCTAGAAATATGTGGCAATAGCCTTAATATTATAGAAAAGTGTGGTTATATTAAAAATATTGCATCTGACCTAGCTCTACATAATCTAAGTATACCGAAAACTTATGAGCTAGATGAGACAATAATTAATAAATCAAAAAAATATATATATAAACCTAAGAATAGTTGTGGTGGATACGATATTACTCATGACTCTCCACGATCTTCAAATTTTTATCTACAAGAATTAATTGTTGGAGATGCATACTCCTGCTCTTTTGTTATACAAGATAATAATTTTATTTTCTTAGGTTTTAATAAACTAATCAATTTAGAGGATCATTCGCATCATCCTTTCATACATGCTGGCGCAATATCCATAGATAATTGTTTCCCTGAAGAATTACTTACTTCTATAAAGAATTTTTCACTATCTATAGGTCTTACCGGATACAATTCTATCGATTTTATTCATGCAGAAGAAAATAGTTATATAATAGATATCAATCCTAGGATCACATCAACATTTAGAATGTATAATGACTTTTATGAAAATGAACTATTAAAAGGTCAGATTCAAGGATATTACAGCAAGTGTATTCTTGAGAAAAACCTCAATAAATGCTTTGCTTTTGTTCATGTTTACGCACGGCAAGATTTTGTTTTCAAACACGATCAAAATAATCTTGGATTTACAATAAATCTTCCTAATGAAGGTGATCTCATTACACAAGGAAGCCCAATATTTACTATAGTATCTGAGGGTGAAAATTATCACAGTAATTTGAAATCTATGCAGAGTCTAATAAAAATAACGAAAAAATACTATGATATTTATGATATATTGTTGTAATGTCAGAAAAACTAAGCATTAACAAAACTACAAAACCACTAGTCGAGAAACTTATTGAGAAATCTCACGAACTCAACCTCGCCATTGATACTTCAGATGGTGGAGCTAAAATTATTGATGCAGGGATTACTGCAACAGGATGTTTAGAGTCAGGTAAATTAATTACTGAAATATGTATGGGTGGGTTAGGTAGAGTTTCTCTTTCGATGACTAATGGTATTGAGGAATGGCCACTATCAATACATGTGCATAGTACAAATCCTGTTTTAAGTTGCTTAGCTAGTCAATATGCTGGATGGAATTTATCATTTGTGAAAGAAGAGGATAATTTTAATGCTCTTGGATCTGGTCCATGCAGAGCATTAGCTCAAAAGGAAGAAATTTTCAAAGATATAGGTTATGAAGATAAATTTTTTTCAACTGTCGTTGTAATGGAAGTTGATAGAAAGCCTCCACAAGAGATTATTGACAAGATAACAACAGACTGTAGTGTTAGTGAAAAAAACTTAACTATTATTTTAACACCAACACGATCTCTATCTGGCTGTGTGCAAGTAGTTGGTAGAGTTCTTGAAGTAGGGATGCATAAGTTACATGAAATCGGATTTCCTTTATCAAAGGTAGTTGATGGGTTCGGATCAGCACCAATACCTCCTCCCGCACCTGATTTTTTGATTGGTATGGGTAGAACAAATGACTCGATATTATACGGTGGACAGGTTCATTTATATGTTGATGTCGATGATGATGAAGCTTACGAGCTAGCTAAAAGATTGCCAAGTTCTACATCCAAAGACTATGGAAAACCTTTTGCGGATGTCTTTAAGGAATATAAATATGATTTTTATAAAATTGACAAACTATTATTCAGTCCAGCTAAAGTCATAGTTACTACTCTCAAAACTGGAAAAACATTTGTGAGTGGTGAAATAGATAAAGAATTAGTCAATAGATCTTTTAATAAATGAAAAAAGTTATAATCCTGTCAAATAAAATTGGCTGGCACTGTAATCAAATTCGAGACCACGCAGAGAAACAAGGTTATTCAGTAAATATTTTAGATATAAGAGAACTTTCCTTGCACCTAGAAAACGAAACCGTGAATGTAATTGGCCCGGATAATGAAATAATAAAGTATACAAATATATTAATAAGACACATACCTGGAGGTACTCTAGAAGAAATTATTTATTATCTTAATATTTTGAAAGCACTAGAAATTAACCAGTGTAATGTGATTAATAAAGCAGATCTAATTGAAAAAACAGTTGATAAAGCTTACACAACAATGTTGTTAAGTAAATACAATATTTTAACTCCTGATACATGGGTTGTGAGAGATATAGATATCCTCACCAAAAAATTCGATTCAATTATTAAAGATAGTGAGTTAATTTATAAACCTATGTTTGGATCACAGGGAGAGAATATTACTAAAATAACTACACTAGATGATATCAATAAGATAAATAATCAGAGCAATATTTTTTATATACAGCGTTTCATTAAAACAAATCCATCGCATGATTACAGAGTGTTAATAATAAAAGGCAAAAAAGAAAAAAGTATTTACGCAATGACTAGATATGGCAAAACGTACATCAATAACTATTCATCAGGGGCAAAGTGTGTGCCTTTATCATTTGATAAGCAAATCATTAGAATAGCTACTACTGTCGCGGATTTATTTGATTTACCAATATGCGGAGTAGATTTAATTAAAGATGATAAAAATCTTTACGTGCTTGAGGTAAACAGTGTTCCTGCCTGGAAAGGAATGCAATCTACCGTTAAAGAGAATATCTCTAGTTCAATTGTGAACCACCTTTTTATGGATATTGATGAAACAGAAAATATACAGAAGAAAATTTAGAGCAAATGGGACCAGAATATCTTATAATGCGTTCTGATCGAGAGGTCGAAATTATTCAAAAAGCATATCTGTATGCATGTTCTAAAGATGTTGAGGTTATTAAACCTGGGAATGTTAATATAGATTATCCACATGACGATACTTCAGCACATGATTTTTTGAGAAGCGCTCATGATAGCACCAAGTTTCTTTTCGATAAATATTTGAGCTTAGGTGAGCGTTTATACATGTCGGTTAAAGCCTCTAGAGAAAATATCTCTTCTAATACGAACCTTGGAATACTGATTTTAGTTTGCCCAATCATACAATCACTATTAGTTTCAAATAAAAAATATCTTCCTGATGCACTCCAAGATGTAATTGATAATTCATCAAAAGCAGACACAAAACTATTATGTGAGGCAATTAATATTGCAAACCCAGGTGGTTTAGGAACAAGCCCTAAATTGGACACAAAATTACTTCCATCTGTAAGTATTAACGAGATAATGCAAGAATCATCGTCATACGATAGACTATCACTCCAGTACTGCACCAAATATGGCGATATTCTGGATTTTGTTGTTCCCAAAATAAGGGAGTATAGGAAAAACATAGAAAATACTGACTATTTACTCTCTATTGTCTTTCTTGAAATCATGGCTAATATACCAGACACTCATATTAGACGTAAATTTGGTGAGAAAATAGCAAAAAAGACTAGTAATCAAGCCTCTGATTTGATAAAAATAATAAATAAGGAACGTAGTCACGCGAAATCACTATCTTTGATATGTGAGCTTGACTATGAATATAAGAATAAAGGAATTAATCCGGGGACTACCGCAGATTTACTACTTACCGGTATCATGATCGAAAGATTGTTACGTTTACCATAGTATGGATCATCGCGTATAACCACTAACAAAAAAATAGGAGATAATAATGGCAGTAATCGATAAAGTACTAACAGGCGAAAGTCTTGTAGTTACAGAAGGTGGCGACAATGAGATCGCTCATATTGATTTAATTATGGGTCCACGTGGCTCAGCAGCTGAGGATGCATTTTGTAATACTCTTTGTAACAACAAAGATGGTTTTACGTCATTGCTTGCAGTTTCTCAACCAAACTTAATGGTAAAGCCTGCTACTGTAATGTTTAATAAAGTGACAATCAAAGGCGCTAAGCAAGCAGTTCAAATGTTCGGACCTGCTCAAGCAGCGGTTTCTATGGCGGTTGCTGATAGTGTAAAGGATGGAACAATTCCAGCAGCAGAAGCAAATGATTGTTTTATATGTGTAGGTGTCTTTATTCATTGGGATGCTAATGACGATAAAAGAATCTATGATTATAACTATCAAGCAGTCAAAGAAGCGATTGAAAGAGCTGTAAAAGGCACTCCAACTGCTGATGAAGTAGTTGCAAATGCAGATGCAAAGCAACATCCATTTTCTGGACAAGCTTAAATCTGATTAGAGAGATAAACCGGCCTATTTCTATAGGCCGGTTTTTTCTTTTCTGATAAATAATTTTCCTATTATATCTTTATGTAATATAGATGAAACAAGAACTCCTTTAACACCCAGATTCTTAGCTTTATGAATATCAAAGGTGTTTTTAATACCTCCAGCAATATAAAAATCATGTTTCTTTTGATATTTAATAAATTTTTTAAGTATTTTAAAGTTTAAGGTCTCACTCGAACCTACTTGTAATAGATCCATTAGTATTATTTTCTTCGGCAAATT
>TARA_B100001113_G_scaffold175813_1_pt1 | contig 10653 bp, 10 predicted proteins | sample TARA_B100001113 | Tara Oceans TARA_B100001113 (sample SAMEA2622402) | marine metagenome | biome: marine biome (ENVO:00000447); feature: deep chlorophyll maximum layer (ENVO:xxxxxxxx); material: "saline water (ENVO:00002010), including plankton (ENVO:xxxxxxxx)" | depth 50 m | reverse complement strand
TTACCAAGCACATGGGATATTGAAGAAATTGGTGAAAGTTCATACGAAACGGCCCTTCCATGGGATGAAATTAAACCAGTTCGTTTCAAGAAATTTTCTATGGGGACAACTTTAATTTCTAAATTAAATGATGAGCATTTAACAAGAGTTGACCAAAGTCCTAACTTACAATATATCCTTGATATTAGAAAAAGATATGAGATTCAAAAAAATAAGGAAGTTATCTCTCTGAACTTAACCAATAGAAAAGTTGAAAAAGAAGAAAGGCAGTCATGGGCTTTAGATATAGAGAACAAAAGACGCGCCTCACTTAATTTAGAAACTTTTAATTCCTTCAAGGCTATGCAGGATTACAATGATGCAAAAGAAACCGAAGACGATGAGAGGGATTCTGAGATAGACGTTAATAATGACTATCTTTTAAATGAGGGCATGCAAATACTCTCAGACTATGCAATATTTAATCAAAACATTTACCTATCTAAAGCCGCATAAATATGAAAATTGTATCTTTTAATATAAATAGCATAAGAGCTCGCCCCCACCAACTTATTCATCTAAGAGATACCATCGATCCTGATGTGATTGGAATACAGGAAACTAAAGTAAATGATCCTGAGTTTCCTATTGATGAAATTAAAAAAATTGGGTATCACTCTGAGTTTTGGGGGCAAAAGGGTCACTATGGAGTAGCAATTATAAGTAAAAAAAAGCCTGAAAATGTTCAAAAAGGTTTTGTAAGTGATTCAGAGGATGACCAAAAAAGATTTATTCAAGCTACTTTTAAATGGAAAAGAAAAAAAATTACTATCATGAATGGATATTTTCCTCAGGGAGAAAATAGGTCGCATGAAACCAAATTTCCAAAAAAAATAAAATTTTATGATGATTTAGAAAATCACATCAAAAAGCTTAAAAAAGTTGAAGAGAATTTGATTGTAATGGGAGATTTTAATGTTGCTCCTACAGATTTAGATATTGGTATAGGGGAACAAAATGCAAAAAGATGGTTACGCGATGGAAAAACAGCATTTCTTCCAGAAGAAATAGAAATGTGGAATAAAATTAAAGACTTAGGATTTGTTGATTCTTGGAGAAAACAAAATCCTGAAGAGGGATCAATATATTCATGGTTTGATTACCGTTCAAGGATGTTTGATGATAATCCAAAAAGAGGATTGCGAATTGATCACATACTATTATCAGAAAATATAGAGCATGCGATACTGAATACTGGAATAGACTACTCCGCTAGGGCAATGGAGAAGCCATCTGATCACTGCCCAGTTTGGCTAGAGTTAAAATAAGTTTTTTTAAGGAATTTTCTGTTTTCTTTTAGATTGAAAGAATTTTCTAAGCAGATCAGAGGATTGCTCATGCAGGTGTCCTCCACTAAAAAGCACTTTATGGTTAAGATGACCTTCATACAGAAATTGATCAATTGATTCAATAGCTCCTGTCTTTGGCTCATGCGCGCCAAAATATAGAGATTTCATTCTGGCATCTATTATTGCTTTTGCACACATATGACAAGGCTCAAGAGTTACATAGATGTCACAACCCTTTAATCTATAATTCTGCATATATTGACTTGCTTGATTAATTGCATTGATTTCTGCGTGAGAAGAAACTGAGTTTTTTGTTCTTACTTGGTTAAAACCCCTGCCGATAATTTCTCCATTATTTACGACTATTGCGCCCACTGGGACTTCATCATTATCAAATGCCAGTTTAGCCATATTCATGGCCTCAACCATAAAACGATTAATATAATTATTATCTACAGACAAATTTTAATTAGATTTTTTATAGAAATTTGGCCCATTCGTTGAGCGGTCTTCTTTCTGATTTTAAAGAGTTAACTACAGCGGTGTCATCCCCATATCCTATTGCCATTCCACAAAACAATATATCGCTTTCTTCCGCTTTTACGAATTTAGAAACACTTTCATGTTTCATTGACCAAGCCTCTTGAGCACAGGTATCTAAACCAGCTTCTTTTGCTAGTAACATAAAAGTTTGCAAGAACATTCCTAAATCAGACCACTGAGGAGGGCCCATTTGACGATCTACAAAACAAAACAATGCACATGGAGCACCAAAAAACTGGAAGTTTTTCATTACTTGATCAATTCGAGCATTCTTGTCTTCTCTTGGAATTCCCAGTAATTCATACATTTGTTCGCCTAACTCAAACCTAGAAGTTCTGTATGGCTCTTTTAACTTTGGCGGATAAATTTCGTAAGCCGGTACCTCAGGCTCAGTCCAGTTTTGTTGAAACTCAAGAAAGTCTTTCATTGCAGAATTATTAACAATAAATATTTTCCACGGCTGGAGATTTCCTCCTGAGGGACTTCTAGAAGCTTTAGTCAGCAAGGTTTTAATTAATTTTTGAGAAATTTTTTTAGAAGTAAATGCTCTTATTGACTTTCTGGTCAAGACTGCGTCTGAAATATTCATAGTATTAGTAATTTTTATAACTGATAATTATTTGATATTACTACTCCAGGCTCAAAAATGATAATAAATAATATCAAAGTTATGAAACAAAAATATCAAATATCAGTTTTAAAAAATTGCAATAAACTATAAACCTAAAGTCATTAGGCATCCCAATGAATCCTCAGCCACTCCCCTCTTGGAGACATTGTGAAAATGCTTAATGTATTTACCTACGCTTAAGGATTGATGAAAATACTGCCCCTAAGATATAACCAGGTGCCTTAATAAGGTCTAATAAAATTCCAAGACCACCAACGGCAATCCATCTAAACGGAAATAAATAGCTTGGCTTTATGTTATTGTTCAATGGAAAAAAAACACCTCTATATAAAAATGAGGCTGTGATGATGCTTGCAAAGAAAATTTTAGTAATGTGTGGGAAGTACCATATGGATTCCTCAACCCAATGAGCGACAACGGCATTCCATCGATAAACAAAATACGAAATCATAATAAAAATTGCCAACTTTACAAAATTATTATTATTTGAAGCATTTTTTGAATAGCCTCTCAAAACACCTCTATTAATTATAAAAGTTATGCAAGCTATACAAGTTATGCTTACCAAAAAAATCTTTGTGAGATGAGGGATAAAAAAAATACTATCCCCACCAACAATAGAATTCCATTTTTGACTGATGATGAGGCCAAGCAATAAAGTCATGCCAAGATATATGTCTCTAACATTGTTTTGGATGTCTAAGAATGCTCCATAAATCTGATAAATGAAGAACTTCTTAAGGGCAGAAAATAAATTTACAGGTAAATTGGAGTAGCTAAGATAATTCTGATCGGGCAAATGATATCTTAGATTATTTTTAATGCGTGTTTTCCACTCAACATCACCTCCAGCTCTAACCCCTTCTTTGATTTTATAGCCATTCAAAAAATTAGTCTTTGTCATCAAGGTTCCAGGAGCAGTTTCATGCCCCAATTTTCCATAAGTCGATGCACGCAGAAGCTTTTGAAAATTTGTGGTAGCGAAATATTTAGTCTTGCCAAAGACAACATCACATTGGTAATGTTGTATTAGTCTCCAATAATCATTTAGCCATTCTTTCTTAGGAATAGTTGTTGCATCTAGGAAACCCAACCAATCTGATGAAGCAATGGCAGCGCCAGCATTAGTAGCCTCATATGGGAATGCTCTGCCAGGTGGAAATTTTTCTTTAAACCTTGCAAGAAAAGGTAAAGAAAAAATACTATGAAGCAAGCGATCATACTTATAAGCATTACCAACTCGCAGGTAAATGATTGGTATTGAAGAGCTTAACTTTTTAACTCCATTTTCAATTGCATTTGAGGAGCTTGAGTCAGCTATAATTATCTCGCTAGGAAGTAGTGTTTGTGAGTGGATGCTAGAAATCAGTTCCTTAAGATAAATAAAATTATCAAGCGTTGGAACAATAATGCTAATCTTAGGGTTCGTCTCAATTGCTTCAAGCATACCTATTCCTTATATGCTAAAACACTCAAAAAATGCTCATTTCTATACCAAGTTAATGGAAAATTTGACACATTAGCACCTAAACTTTCATAGAAATTCTTGCATGAACAATTGAGTTTAATGACCATTGGTAAATTTGTAATCTCGAGGTTAATTAATGCCATATATATCCCTAGTAAATACTTTTTCTTTTACATCATCAAGAGAAGCATCCGGCCGATTAGCTAAAATAATTTCACTTTTTTGTTTAAAGAACTCTAGCGAGTTAACAACCTCACAATCAAACATGGAGCTCAAATTAACTAGGGGTTCGTATATGAGGATAGTAATATTTTTATCTAATTCCTTAAGAGCTTGTATTACATCAACAATTGAAGATTCCCTAAAATTATCAGAGTTTTTTTTCATGGCAAGAAGATATATTCCAATTACTTTCTTATCCAAGGATGCAACATAATGTGCAATGTATTTTTTTCTTAAGATGTTGCTTTTAATAATAGAGCTAAAAAGCTCCTGAGGTAAGTCACCAAAATCTGATTCAAGTTGTTTTGTATCCTTAGGCAAGCAATATCCACCATATCCAAAAGATGGATTACAATAATGATCGCCAATCCTCGGATCGCTTGTAACACCATCTATAATAGACTGACTATCTAAATTACTTGCTAAGGCGAACGTATCAAGCTCATTAAAAAAACTAATTCTTGTAGCTAAATAGGCATTTGAGAAAAGTTTTACCGCCTCTGCTTCACCACTTTCCAATAAAAATATCTCTGGATCATTCGAAGCAAATGATGCAAATAATTCTGCAATTTTTAATCCAAGTAGCTCCGTGTTTCCCACAATAATCCTGCTGGGGTTCAAGTTATCTTCAAGCGCATTCCCTTCTCTCAAGAATTCTGGAGAAAAAATAATTGGGAAATCTGGATATTGAGCTTGAAGCCTTTGCGTGTAGCCTTGCGGAACAGTGGATTTTATTAGAATGGGAGAATTTATATTTTTTTGACTTATCTTAGAAATAACCGAGTCAAGTTGAGAGGTATCAAAAAATTTAGTAGATTCGCTGAAATTAGTTGGTAAAGCTAGAATAATAAGATCTGAGTCTGAAACAGCATCAGTTAGATCATAGTTTGTTTTTAAGCGAAGTGTTTTATTAGCAAAGAACTTATCTATATTTTGATCTCGAAGTGGGGATTTTTTGTTGTCAATCTGTTTGAGTTTTAATCTATCAATATCATAAAGAGTGACCTCCTTATCTTGGCTCAAAAGAACAGCTAATGAAAAACCAACATAGCCAGCTCCAATAATTGTAATTTTGTTAAACAAATTTCTTGCCTATACATTAAATAGTTAAGTAACAATTATACTCTAAGAAAAAGTACGCTTTTTTTATTTTGAATAATTTGAAGATGCTAATGCTTAGTGTATTTATTGCACACCAAAGACGTTGTGTTCATTCTGATGTTTTGTGATCTTAATTTGCAATCGCATCAATATAAAGATCACATACTAAATCTTGGTTAAATTCATTCTCAATCTTCTCTCGGCCTTTAGCCCCCATAATTCTACGAGATTCATATGATAGTTTGAGCATCGATTCAATTTTATCCGATAGATCAAGATAGTCACCCGATCTACATAAAAACCCAGTTACCCCGTCCTTTATAACTTCTCTACAGCCTGGCACATCTGTAGCTATTAGAGGTCGGCCCATCGCAGCCGCTTCTAATAAAACCTTGGATGTCCCTTCTCGGTAAGACGGGAGTACTACGCAGCACGCTCTTTCAATATAAGTCACAACGTTGTCAGTTTCGCCCAAATACTCAATTATTCCATCTTTTTGCCATTCATCCATCTGCTCGTTTGAGATTGACGTTCTATTCTCTACTCCTAATGGACCCAATAACTGAAATCTAATATTAGGGTATATTGATTTGATATTTCTTGCCGCGTCAACAAATTCTCTTATCCCTTTATCCCAAATCATGCGTGCAATTAGTATGAAGGTCATCTCTTTATTTAATGGCAAATCAGCTTGAGAAAATTTATCCAAATCCACGCCAGACCCAGGTGTCAGTCGACAAACTCTTGAATCTACAAGTCTACTTCCAACAAATAGATCTTTGTCGTCCACATTCTGAAAAAAGGCTGTTGCAACTGAGACTAGAGAAAACCTATAAAGAGTTTTTGCTACCTTAGTAATCCAAGTATCTGTAATAAACGCTGTTCCAAGACCGGTAATTGTTACTATCGACTTAACCTTAACTATTCTTGCGGCAATAGAGCCGTAAATAACCGGCTTGATAGTAAAAAAAAGTACGAGCGCTGGCTTTAAGCGAATAAAATATTTGACGAAGTCAAAAATTGTAAGTAAATCAACAAACGGATTAATGCCTTTGCTAGAGATAAATAAGGGTTTTATCTGATCTACTTCCTTAGCGATAAGAGATTCATATCCGTCAAATTGGGTTAACACACATACCTTATATCCCTCTTGATTGAGACGTCTAATGATAGGCATTCGGTGATTATATATTGTCCAAGCACAGTTGGCGCTTATGATAATAATTTTAGACTTATCTTTCACAGTTCACATATTATCCTCAAGCCATGCCTGAAACATTAACACTGCCCACAATTGAGATTGCCAGTTATGAATGCCCATCAAATGTTCTGACCACATTTGTCTAACTACCTCAGGATGAAAAAATCCTTGAGATCTTAATCGAGTTTCATCTAGCAATTCTTCGGCCCATTCTTTGAGAGGCCCTTTTAGCCAATCGCTCATAGGAATTCCAAATCCCATTTTAGGTCTTTCAATCAACTCCTTTGGCACATATTTAAAAAGCACGTCTCGTAAGATTGACTTTCCAACTCCATGTTTTAATTTCATTGCTAGAGGAATTTTCGATGCAAACTCAAAAATATGATGATCTAAAAAGGGGACTCTAGTTTCTAGGGACACGCCCATAGCAGCTCTGTCCACCTTAACTAAAATATCGTCAGGCAAGTAAGAAATCGTATCAATAGCCATCATTTTTTGGATATCACCTACATTCGAAAGCAATTGGGCATCTGTAGAAAATATCCGATCATGCTCTCCTTCCCCAATGACCACAGCAGATGGATCCTGCCAATTAGACACAAGTTGCTGGTATAAGCTCATTAGATCTTTAGATGCCATAACGCCGGCGCCTTTTTGGAGTTTGTCCCCCCAGCTTATCCCGTTAAATTTACGTGGTGTAATTCTATTCAATAATTTAAATGCTTGATTCCAGCCCGCTGCTGGAAAATTTTTAATACTCTTCCCAACCAACTTTCTAACACTAGCCGGTGTCATACTTAAACCCTTCCACAATTTATCTGCAAACAGGTATCTATTGTATCCACAAAACAATTCGTCTCCTCCATCACCTGAAAGGCTAACCGTCACATGATGTCTCGCAAGAGAAGCAACCAAAAATGTTGGTATTTGAGATGAATCAGCGAAAGGTTCACAATAAAGATTTGGTAATTTCGGAATAACATTTAATGCGTCTTGAGATGAAACATATAGCTCCGTATGTTCTGTTCCCAAGTGTCCAGCAACTAATTTAGCAAATATCGCCTCATTATAACCGGCCTCACTAAATCCTATGGTGAAGGTCTTTATAGGCCGTGACGACTGCGCCTGCATCAGGGCAACTACTGCTGACGAATCAATCCCACCCGAAAGAAAGGCCCCTAAAGGTACATCGGCCATCATTTGTTGAGAGATGGTCTTCCTCAATGCAATGTCTAGGTCATTTGCAACCTCTGCGACCGTGCCCTCAAAAGTTGATTCTGCACCAGTCCTGATCACATCCAAAGCATTCCAATACTTTTCCGTCATGTGCTCACTATCTTGGAGCGTAACCGTTACAATCGTCCCTGGCTCAACCTTCATAACATCTTTATAAATTGAGTGTGGTGCCGGAACGTAGCAATATCTCATGTACAAGGCCAGTGAGCCACGGTCAATATCATTTATAAACTGCGGATGCTTTTTTAATGCCTTTAATTCGGAGCCAAATAAAAATACTTTATTGGGCCCAGACCCTTGCCATCCATAATATAATGGCTTTTCACCAAGTCTGTCTCTTATCAATGTAAGTTGTTCTAACTCTTTGTCCCATACTGCTATGGCAAACATCCCCGTAACACGAGAGATAGTCTCTCTAATGCCCCAAGCATCAAAACCAGCCAGAAGTGTTTCAGTATCAGAATGTCCTCGCCAATTTATCGTTACTCGACTCTTAGTTAATTCATTTCTAATCTCATTACTGTTATATATTTCTCCGTTATAGGTCATGACGTATCTGTTCGAGCCAGACGTCATTGGCTGATATCCGGCTGGCGATAAATCTACAACAGCGAGCCGTCTATGACCAAGAGCAATTTTACTCGACGAATCTAGCCAAATACCCGCACTATCAGGCCCTCGCTTTACAAGCTGATCTGACATCTCTTCTAGTATGGCGTTACTCAATTGATCATTGGTAAAATCACCACCAAGGAAACCAATGATCCCACACATTTATACTTTCTCCCTCCTATGCTAGAAAACTTTAAATAATTAGCTCAAAGTCATTATTTATTGAGTCCATTTTTTATCTCCTTTGTATGATATAAATGGGGCATCACTGTCTTGGGTAAAATCCATATAGTTCTTATCAAATGAATCTAACAAATTTTTTTCATAGCACATATCTAAGCAGGACTGATCAATGCCCCAATAAAAAATATTTTTATCTAATGAGTCATTAATCATCTTACAAATGTTTTCTATAAAAGATTTGCCTGCTTCATCCATTCTTACAAAAACAAGCCCAGCATAAAAATTAGACCAGCCTAACTCTTTTCTTTTGATGGCTTGGACAGAAAAATCTTCACTAAAACTTATATTCAAATCTTTCTTAAACTCGCTATCTATATCAATAAATAAAATATGAGTAGTATTAGTGAGTAATTTTTTTGGAAGTGTAAAGCGCCTACTTGCATAATAAGTTTTAGAAAATGATTTCTTAATATAATTTTTTGATATTAAAAACCTCCATGGAATACCTAGGGACAATGCTTGGTTATATAAAAATTGAACGTATGGTAGACCTCTTGAGGATTCAGCTAAAAGCATCTTTTTAATTTTGATTGGTAGTATTTTTTCCCAATCATTAATATTTATTTTTAGTTTTTTAATTAGCGATATTTGAGCCTCACCTTCCCAAGAAAAGCTTACATTCGATTTGGTATTATCCTTTTTAATACTATTTATAAGATTTATATCTGGATTTATTAAATGAATATGCAGTTGATTGAATTCTGAGATATTTTTAGTAAATGATGAATATAGTTTAGAAAAAAAAATTTCAAAATAAACTTGATCGCAAGCGCAAAATATTACTTTACCCTTTGGTAAATAAGTATATTCAATATTATCTATCATTACTTATCGTTTTCAGACTGTTTTTAATAATTAAGATGGCTTCATCAATTTTCGTATTTTTTGATTCATTTTTGAAAACTCTTACTTTATTTGATACCTCATATGGAGATACTTTTACATTTAAATACTAGCAAGAATCAATCCGTGCATTCTCCAAGAAAATTATAAATCAATTTCTTTAAATTGGTTAATAAGTTCTTGTCAAAATGTCTTCAAATAAAGCAAGTCTTTACGAAAAAACTAGAAGAATGAGATATCGCGTCTTTATACGAGTCGTTTATCGGGACTCCTTGGCTCTAAATACTATATATTTGAGCCCATAGAAATTCAGTGCTGTCGAACAGAAAATAGACACGATATAGCCAAATAAGGGATCCACATTTGCAATCTCTGCTATCAGGTATAGTACTAAGACGGCTACGACCAGCGTAAACCCGTACAGACATATATATCGCAACACCAGAGATTTCCCAGAAAATACCTGATCATTCCTCTTAAACGTCCACTCCTTGTTTAAATAAAAACCCAGAAAAAGACCTGACACATATCCGACGATACATGCCAATATATAATGAATGTTCCATATTGAATATATAAGATAGAAGACCAGGTAATTAATAACAGTGCCCATAACACCAACAATCAAGAACTTAGGTAAATGTCGTTCAATAATCAAAAGCTAGACCGTTCTAAGTGGTTGTAAAGACAATAATTAACGCAGCCAGAAATCCAACTCCAACTCCTCCGATTGCATCAATGGGATTATGACCTGTTTTATCGCGCAAACCCTCTATACTTTTACCGTCACCTAATTCAACTCGCAGCACCCTAACGATGTCCTCGATCTTCTTCCGTGTATCGAGCGCATCGATGGTCACGATGATTAACAAAGCTAAGCACACACCTAACAAAGGATTAGAATATCCTTCCCTAAAATATACAAGCCATGTGATAGACGAAACGATGCTAATGTGGGTGCTCGGAAAGTTGCCCAGGCCTATCTGATCAAAAGCTAATTTCTTTGAATGTATTGAATTGATACAAAATTTTAGAGAACCACCAAGCACAAATGCGAGAGGACAAATTATTATATAGTCTAACAACATCTATAAGATCCAAGGTTCATGATATATTTCCTGATTGTTGAATTGATAGGTGAATAACTGGTTCGCATAGTTTTAAATATCACTAACGTGTGTTGTCAATATAAAAATACAAACAAATAACAATATACTGGCTACCA
>TARA_B100001113_G_scaffold251746_1_pt1 | contig 10674 bp, 8 predicted proteins | sample TARA_B100001113 | Tara Oceans TARA_B100001113 (sample SAMEA2622402) | marine metagenome | biome: marine biome (ENVO:00000447); feature: deep chlorophyll maximum layer (ENVO:xxxxxxxx); material: "saline water (ENVO:00002010), including plankton (ENVO:xxxxxxxx)" | depth 50 m | reverse complement strand
TTCACTATCGAACCTTTTGATGATGGGAATGATGGCGGTGGAGGTGGTTTCTATCCCACAGAAGAGCCATTACGCTCAGACGGAGCAGGTTCACACCTAATCATGGATATGGAAATGAGTTTAGATTCAACAGATGGTTTCCTGACGCTTGAAAGAAACATCGATCTTGTTATCGATGGAGAGCTAGCTTATTGGATGAGATGGGGAATGGACAACATTGGTAATGAAGACCCAGGTTTGTCACTTCCATTACGTATTTTTAACTCAGGAATGATAAGCGAAGAAGACCGCAGGAATCGAATTATTGACGATGTTGAAAGAAGTGAATTCGAGAATCAACTGGTTAACTTGGCACCGACTTACATGAATGAAGGTATGGCAATTGAGCTAGAGGAATTGATAGGCACCAATACTCAAGACTTGGAGAGAATTTCCTTCGATGTCGACCTCCAGGGTCAAAAAAAGGTAACTCCACACCCCCTTACACTAAGCATATCAACTCTTGAAATTGTAGAGTCGAACACGAAAATTGTACTTCTCAGAAACTTTGTAATTGTTCAGCCAACCCCTATCTGGTCGAGTTATGACATGAGTATATCAGTTGAAACGGGATTGATGTCAAGCTTGACCGGTGCTTCGATCAAGGGCGAGGATTCTATTGATTTTTCAAAAAGCAGAACACCATTTGGAGAATCAATCGAAATCAGTGCTAAAGATGTGAAACCCAGTGCTACATTTTACTTTGAAGGCATGCCCAGTGGAGATTATCTTAATGCTCCATTGAGTTTGTGTGCCATCACTATTCTACTCATAGCAGGAGGGTTATTCTTCTCTATGCGCCTAACACGAAACAAGAGAAGGGGCGCTCTTTGGATTGAGATGGCACTGATTCCAGCGATTCTTCTAGCGCTATTTTTGGGCTATCCCCCATACACAGTTGGAGTAATTACAGGAATTTCAATTTCAATATGGGTAATCACTTCTGTTGCAAGCCCCAAGCGGAAAGGAATCTCAACGGCTGTTAACCAGCCAATTTACCCAATCATTGAGTGCCCAGCCTGCAGCACACCCAACCCAATAATGACCGATGAACGACCATTTAGGTTACCTTGTAATGGATGTGGAAGGGTACTAAAGATAGTGGATTAATCAAAGGTGTCCATTAGAAATTAGGCTGTCAAGAATGCTGCTTGCATGAATTTTTGCCTGCTCCATATCATCAGGCCAAACCGAGTTTGCCATATGCAACTGACTCGCCACATCTACATCATTACCTGGAATCATTATTCTGTGCCAGATTAATTCTTCAAGTCTCATTGTTGAAATTCCTTCCTCACGAAGAGAGGGTAAAACCAACTCGCTTATTGCAGAACTCCTCTGCTCAACATCCATTGTTGGCCAACCTTTAGACAAGCGTTTCAACATCATTTTTGAAAGCCCTGGAATCATCTCGATTTCTGGAAGCGGAACTTCAGGAAGAGGACAGATGTCTATTGAGCCTTCAGTGTCTAGGTGATCACGCATCAATGACAGAACCGGATCATAATCAGAATCTGCTCCTCCTCTTAACCAACTTCCGCTGATTGCCATCGAACGTTGTTTACGTACTCTAGAACCTTCAGGAGCTAGGATTGATGCTAAAGCAGCACATATTGCCACACACTCCACAGCCCCGTTATGTTCCTTGGAAGAATTACCAAATGTTACTGAAACCGATAACGGGAAAATGTGGACATAATTTTGATTTGTTTCGATAGAAGATTGAGTTTCATGGAATGGGTCTATGTGTATAACTAGACCTTCGACCTCGGGTAATTCCGGAACGTGGTCTCTGCTGACATGCCGTCTCGGAGGTAATACTCGCCTTCGGTAATGTTGTGAATTATCAAGAAGAGCAGACTCTAATTGGGCTAAAGCTAGAACGCCTTCGATATCTGCTGGAGCCATTAACTGGACAATTTTAGCAGATGAAATCATGGATGCTACATTACTCAAATCCTCTTCCAAAGAAGAAAAAACTGAGGACTGGAACAGGCTATTCATCGACTCACCTAAATGATTCATCACGTAGGTGGTTATGAAGTTGAGTGTAACATCACTCAACCATCAAGCGTAGTTCGTCACGCTTGTACTTCCAATCTGCAGAGAGTTTACCCTCGCTGATGTAGTACTTTGCCAGACGGCGAATTTTTGCTTCAGTCAATTCCAAAGCACGCTTGTTGTGAATGTCCTTGTGATTACCGGAACCAAGGTGATCGATAATTCCGACAGCCTTGCGCATCAAATTCATCATGTCCTCGGGGTATGAACCACCGATGTCATTTTCGGATAGTACTGCGGAAATTCTCTTTCCAAGAACTGACCTAACATCAGGAACTGCATGCTGGTCACGAAGAATTGTACCAATGGCTGCAGATGAATGGCCTGCTTTACCCAACTCAACAATCAGTTCAGTAACAGCAGCTGAATCAGTGTTTGACCACTCTGGTGCAGATTCATTGTGTGGCTTTGTGGAACCGGATTTACCTTTCCTCTTAGCGTACATACGTGCCATGATTGAACCTCCGAGCATTCCGCCGACCTATCACCCATTCTTAACCACTACGCATGGAGATTTGGTAGATTTCACAGCCTTTGGTGCATTTTTGCTAGCCTTCCCGGTGTTCCTGACCACTCCCATGAAGGTGCTGATGCGCGCGCAGAACCGATGCACTGCTCGCCTTGCATGACCAAAATATCTTCACCTGCCTTAATCGAGGAATCATAAGTTTCTAGATTTACCAGATTAATATCACCTTTCCACTTGATATTCTCTTTCAATGTAATCCGCTTGAGCGAATTGCATCGGTCGAGTATCTCAACACCTAACCTTGCAATTGAAAATCCGCCCCTATCTGGAGCCCACATGGCAATTTGCTCCCCATCCTTGAGAATCTTCCATCTCGGGAAGCGTCCACGAACTTGAACTCCTTCCAACCAATCTGCATTCTGGTGATGCAATCTAGCAACAGAGCGGAAATTGTCAAGATTTACTCTTTCTCCACTTCGTTTTTTGGCCTGCAAATGTTCAGCAACTGCTTTCTCCAAACGTTGCAATGATTCGTAATTAGTTGCCGAAGAACCTTGTCTTGTATCGATAACAGGAATTTCAGAATCATATTCAAATCCTGAGTGATTAATTATCACACGATATTGATTTTTCAAAAGTAATCCATCAATCATCTTTGTCACTCGGTTGATTTCGTCTTGTGTCCAATCGCCTGTAACAGGAATGTCGTAATGACCTGCAGGCCAAACTTCTTCCAAATCCCTTGGAACTAAACCTAGAGGTGATGTGACAATAACTTCGTGTCCCGAATTATGTTTAATCGCATTTCTGAAAGCTTTGTGACTCCTAGATGAAGAGTACGGTTTTCTTGCCGAACAGGGGAGTAAAATTAGTACATCATCCAAACCTTCCGGAGATTGATATTCATTGACTATGAAATCAACCCAATCCAAAATTATTGGATCGTCATGCGATTCAATACTGTGAACTCGCAAAGCGGTTTGTTCGCTAACAATTTGTGATAAAACCCCTTCAGACTTTGAAATCAATTTGTCTTGATTCCTCATGTGCTCCACTAATCTCGGACTGTTGAGAGATTGAGATTGGGCTAACTCCCTTAATGAATTTGAAGAAATTGCAGAACGGACTTCAGCTAAGGCACTTCGCCAATGGCTATTTGCAGACTCTCCTTCCATTGCAATTCTTGGGCCATTCCAAGTCAATACTGCTCCGTGTGCTTCTGCTTGTTTTGTTCGAGTGGTATCGAACAGGTCTACACCAAACCAAGATAGAACCGCGCAGTTATCCGGCCCACCTATACCAGGAGCCCATAGCAATGCCCCAGGGAATCTTCTCTTTACCACATTGATTGCCTCAACTAATCTACCAGGGCGATTAGCCAACTGTAATGCATCGGTGAGTACTACAACATGAGGATTCAAAGTTTGGTCCATCAATTCATCATCATGGTTCAAAGCTTGCCAAGAAAGTGGCAACAACTGACCTTTTGAGGCGACTTCACCAGCATCAGCTTCGTCAAGAGAGGGAGGTAATACATGTCCGATAGAAGCCTTCATCATTGGACTATTATCATCACTTTCCCAAGGTGCAAAAGGCGCCCTTGATTCAAGATTTAACACTCGAGGAATTCCGCCGTCGCTAGAAGTACTAAATGGCGCCCATAGGACCTCGAATTCCTCATCTGTGACAACAAGCCCAGGCGTCTTTGAAACAGGATTGGAACGGTCTCCAAGAGCCCACATCCGGGACATACGATGACGAGCAATCACAGTGCGCCCAAGTCCCGCCATGAATCGGGCTGGAAGTGCGCCGGTCTTGAATCATTTGAAGGGGTATGAGTTTACCGCACCATTCATGGGAAGGAGAGTGCTATGGCTTGTAGCCTTACTAATTCTGATTCCTATCGCAAGTTCTGGACATTCAGAGACAAGAATGACTGTTGATGGAATCGCTTGGTTTGATTGTGAGGACTCTTGGGCGAGCATTACTGATTCACAAGGCAATGAAGTCGCAAATGGAAGCGAATTTACTGCGAGTTTAGATGCTGAAAACTACACCTTCTATACAGAAAATAATTCAAGATGTCAAAGTGTAATTCCTGTGACAAATGATTTACCAAATCTCAGACCTGCTCCAACTGAAAATTTTGATGTAATCAATTTGGCAACATGTGAGCAACCCTATCTGGTTTCTAATTGTCAAGCAACCTATGTTTCAGGTGATTTAATCGACGACGATTCAGATGTTTTCGCAATAGAGGTCGATGAAAACCAAATCTTGATCTTAGAGTTATTAGCAGCATCAGCAGCCATCGATATTGACTTGCATTTCCAAAATTCAACTGATGAATATGCTCTAGAAGATTCGGTTTCACTGCCTCTAAACACATCGATTGATACAATATATCAGATGGCGGTACCAATAGAAGAAAGTGGTCGGGTTATTGTTACTGTCCACAGCCCAAGCCCTAGTTCAATTTGGGCGTTAAACGTTGAAAAATATTCTACTGAAGGCACTATAAATGCTTCAGATTTAGAAAATCTCGTAGGAATTGGTCCAACATCATTTGCAGTATCAAGTGGTGGTGATGAATCCTTACTTGTCACTGATTCAATGTCTATTGATGGTACAGTAATGGACTTCAAGTATCGATATGTATACACATCAACCAGTATCTCAGAATGGAATAATGCAAGTGCTGGTGACCGAATTGGCGGAATTGCTGATATCGAATACATTGAATTCAAGTGGGATTGTAGTTGTGAATGGATGGCAAGTATGGAAAGACATACTCATTATGATGCAAATTGGGAAATGGATGCACCTGGATTCAAGCCACTCACTGCAACTAGTAACAATTCTACATATCCACTTATCAAGATGGATGGGAGCTCGAATGATGGAGAATTGACGCTACATATGGGTGATTACCAAGATATCTTACGCGTTGAGACTAATGGTTGGAATGAATCCGTACATCTAATCGACGTTATAGTTGAAGGCGACATATATGACATTCAAGTAACAATTTGGAATGTCGATCAAGAATCTTGGGATATTCTGGACGAAGCAACTGCGACGTATTCAATGGATAAAATTAGTCTATCACTTGATGTTGGGCTAGGAACACATTTCATCCGAATACAACACGTAAACGGTAGTGATTCACTCAACTCTAATGTGGACTCTGTTGAATGGACAATAAGAGTTTCAACCGCTGTTTTGGACGAAGGCGATGAGCCATGGTTCCCTGCTTCAAACGCAGTTAAAGAAGCTGCAGATGTGTTTTATTGGCTGATTGGACTAATTCTAATTCTGCCGTTCATCATATTCTACATCAACATCAGGAAAACTCGAGCATTTGCTGAAGAGTTTGCTCGTAAAAAGAATCGCCTACAGTGGCTATCTACAAAACTAGACGATGGGAGTTTTTCACCTTCTGATTTGTCTAGAGCCCTAAGATCTGTTTCGACTCTAGACTGGGAAGAAGCACTGGAAGTTTGGGGACAAGAAGAGATTCGTCATTTCACAACAGGCATCGATTTGGCGGTATGGACACTCGATAAGCGCTTGTCAGAAGACGGTGCATGGCCACTACTCATTGGCCTAAGGCCTCAGGATTGCGAATGGAGCGTAGCCGCATTGAAATTCGAATCACCAGAAGGTGAATCTTGGAGTATTTCAGAGGTTGAGCCAAAATTGCTGAAAAGAGCCCATGAATTGTTCTTGGATACAATTCACGACAATACACGTGTTTTCATCCGAGTAGATTTGCAAGGAAATGCTGATTCGGTAGACATACACCTCTCTGGAATGGTGAACGGTGAACCAATGGCTGCAAAACCAGCCAATACAATTTACCGAACAGTGGAAAGTTCTGAGGAATAATCAGCGACGCCTTTCTTCCGCATCATTGGTAACTCTATCGATAATGTTCCCGCTTCCATTCAATGAATCCCTCAATTGATCGAGTGATTTTTTCGTAGATTTATCGAATTTTTTGGGCATATGTAACTTACACAAAACCACTACATCTCCTCTACCAATACCTCGGCTCGAAGGCACCCCTCTAGATGAAATTGTGATTGTGTCACCTGAATTAGTTCCTGCTGGCACTTTGATCACCAAATCTTTGTCATCGATATGAGGTAAAGTTACGGATGTTCCCAAAGCAAGGTCACTAAAGCCAAGTGGCAGAGACATAATCAAATCCATCCCATTCCTCTCGAACCATGGATGCTCTTCGATGATTAACTCGATGAACAAGTCACCAGAAACGCCTTTCCCAAAAGGAGCAGGTTGGCCCTTGCCCCGCATGCGAAGTCTAGTACCATCTTGAGCGCCAGGGGGAACATTGAATCTAAGAACTTGAGATTCGGATTGCCGACCGTCTCCTGCACACCCTTTGCATCTTGATGTGAATTTACGACCAGACCCATCACATTGGGGACATGGCCTAATGGAATCTTGAACGAAGGGTCCGATCTGCTGCCGAATTCTGACTTGCCCTACTCCATCGCATTCAGAACATTCGGTTGTAATTCCATCCTTAGCACCCGTGCCATTACAATCTTTGCAGGTTGTAGGTAAATCAATCTCGATTTCATCCTTGCCACCAGATAGAACAGCCTTTAGAGAAATTTCGTGGCGAACAAGGATATCATTGCCCTGGCTTTGGGTTGAACTTCTTCTTCTGCCGCCAAAAATATTGGAGAAAAAATCCCCTCCTAGAATATCGTCGAGATTGATATTGAACCCTTGGAAACCACCTGGTCCAAACGGTGACCCACCTGGTGCGTTATGTCCGAATCTGTCGTAGTTACGACGCTTCTCCGAATCTGAAAGAACGGCATATGCTTCTTGGATTTCCTTGAATTTTTCATCGGCGTCGGGTGCATCATTTTTGTCGGGGTGGTACTTTCTAGCAAGGGACCTGAACGCTTTTTTCAATTCCTTATCATCAGAATCCTTTGATACTCCCAGGACCTCATAATAATCTCTCTTCTCAGACAAAAAAGGCACCTCAGATGTTGCAGGGGGAGTGGTGGGGGTTATTCAGTACAGCGCTAAAGATCGCTACCACAATTGGAGCAAAATCGCTCTCCTACTGGGTTTGGAGCTGAGCAGACACGACACGTTGGTTGGGGTGCGAAACCAGAATTCGATGGATTAGATGGAGTCCTTCGAGATGATGTTCCAAATGCCATTTCTTCAATAGATAGCCCTCTTGTGACCGGGGAACTAACCTCATTAGTTTCCTCATCAATAATCACGGATTCCGCTCCAGTATCAGTTACTGATACCATTTCCATCGGCACGGGTCTCTTTTCTTCTGATTCAATGCGTTGAATTGGTGCAATAGGACGTTGTGCAATGACCGGCGCATCAGTGCTTCTAGCTGTTAGTGCGGCATTTTTCTTTGCATCTCGCTCAAGTTTGCGATTTCTACCTCTAAGTGATGCAATCCAATCAAGAAAACTATCCATTGGAGATGGCTTTCTTACAGCGCCGATGGTGGAATTTATTCCTCCTTCATCGAATTGCTCATCTCCAGAAACTCGGGCTTGTGCTCTTCGCACATGCTCTGCATCAACTAACATTTCAACTTGGACTTCTGTTTCAACTTCAGCATTACCTGGCGTCGAAATAACGCCTACTGCCCCGGCTACTTGTCCTTTCAAGTTGGCTTCGCCTTCAGCAGAAAGTTGTGTATCCATCACTATTTCTTTCTCCCAAACCCCGCTATCTTCTGCCCGGAAATGCCCACTGACTGATTTCACAGCTCGGCTTCTTCGCCACTCGTGATCCCTTACTACTCGTGTCCTACGATATAGCATGTAACCGACAGCGAAAGCACCTACGTGAAGCCCGACATCAAGCATTGGTGCAACCGACATCATATCCCCAAGTGGGGTTACAATGAATCGCAAAGCGTTCAGAACCAAAGCGGGTGTAAAGAGTAACACCGTCGAGGTTAGTTGCCTTGCCATCAAACTGCTGCTTTACTTTTCACCAATGAAGGTTTGCGCATTATGTACGGTCTGTAGGGGGTCTACCGCTCCGAATGAGGCCATCGAATAATCCAATCGTGAAAGCTGTATGCAAGATTATCAAACAAATTGGAATTCCAAAAATTGGTGTTAGACCTGTTCCCTTGGCCCGATATAATAGACCAACCAAAATTAGAGTAGTTAGGTATGCGGCGGGAGCGAACCACCATTGTGGTAAGGTAAACACCAAAATCAATCCAAATAAAGGCAAGAATTCTCTCAAGTCAATCCTTGTAGGGTGGGTCAAAATCACCTTGGTTCTCCAAAAACCATAGCGGTGACTCATTTTCCACCACTTGCCTATAGTTGACCGCTTGTGCATGAAAACGCATGAAACATCTGAACGCCACAAACTCCATCCATTTTTTATCAACCGCATGGACAAATCGCTGTCCTGACTGGTGATGAATCTTTCATCCCAGCCTCCTACAGACCTCAGCGCTTCCACATTGTGTAAGCAGAATGCTGGGACCTTGGTTTCTTCGCGGCCTGTGAATTGTTTGAACTGGCCACCACCCGAACCTATCGGGGAAGAAAGAGCACCCTCAATCCAATTTGACACCATTCCAACATCTCCTCCTGACATAGTTAGGCAACCGATAGCACCTATACGAGAATCTGAACTTGATTCCAATTCAATGAGATCTTTTACTCTCCTCTCAACATGATCTTTTTCGACCCAAGAATGCCCAATGATTTCCAAACAGTGAGTAATGTCATCACCAATATGTTCCAATGCTAGATTTCTAGCATTCGACACACGTTTCCCTGGATTTTCAATCACTTTGATTGAATCTCCAAATCCTGCTAGTATTTCCCTAGTACCGTCCGTAGAACCACCTTCCATCACCAGGATGTCCACAGACATAGTTTGTGCCAGTAGACTTTCTATGCATCTAGCAATGAATTTCTCTTCATTCAGTACGGGAATAACTGCACATACCCGCACTTGCATACCGTGCCCTGTAATGCTTCCAAATGTCAAGGTTGGCCTGTTATCTTCATTGACTATGCCGTTCTGGGCAGTTCATGCCGAGGCTGCGGTTAACTGCAATCGATGAGGGATACTCGGTTGTTGTTTCAACAAAACTCACCGGTGCAGATAGCCCTGAGATTGTCTTAGATGCAATTTTGAAATTATTTCCCGATTTCACCTGTGGCCTTCCAGAGCAACCAAGCTTTCCTTCTGAGCAAGACGATGTATTAGCGGCGGATGGAATAAGTTTGTCCACTTTCTTGGATGCAATTCACAACCAATCTATATTGGATACTTCACTGGATTTCATGTCAGCACATTTGGATGCAGAAGGTACTATTTTTCACATTTCAAGACAAGCAGCAATGGAAGGTAAAGTCGCTTTTCCTTTACCAAATGACAATCCCTTGGGAGGAGTGATAACAATTGAAATCGGCGGAGAAAATCTAGGCGATTGGTTAGAAGCCGCAACATGGCATAGTGGCAGAGAGAATATCCCTCGAAGAATCGGCGATGAATTCACAATGAATCCTGACGGTGAATCCGCAACCTGGCACTGATAGAATCAGCAATATCACGGTCAGGGCCAAGCCAGTCAACTTCATCAGGACCTTCGCACCACTTTATTCGGTCGTGAACATGTAGTTTCATTTCGCCTCCCGTCACGAAACATTCCATCACATGCAACCTCACTACAACATCACCATGATCGAAAATCCATTCCCCGATAGATTCCCCAGTTGAAACCTCTAGTTCTAATTCCTCACTTATTTCGCGTATCAAACATTGAGATGCATCCTCTCCTTCCTCAAATTTACCGCCGGGAAATTCCCACCAACCCGCATGCTTCTCACTGGGTGAACGCCTTGCTGCCAGAAATTTCCCATCAAGAATTATTGCTCCTGCGCCCACGTCTATACAAGGGGGCCTAAGCATCCTGTCAATACATTGCAAAACTAAACCCTTGGCATCATTCTGTTGTAGAGGTAGATGAAGGAAGAAGCAAGGTGTATCGTTAATTTTCATCAATGTACGATATAACGTTTCATTGCAGAGATATTCACCTGCATCCTGACTAA
>TARA_B100001113_G_scaffold352927_1_pt1 | contig 10700 bp, 9 predicted proteins | sample TARA_B100001113 | Tara Oceans TARA_B100001113 (sample SAMEA2622402) | marine metagenome | biome: marine biome (ENVO:00000447); feature: deep chlorophyll maximum layer (ENVO:xxxxxxxx); material: "saline water (ENVO:00002010), including plankton (ENVO:xxxxxxxx)" | depth 50 m | reverse complement strand
TCTAAGCCGGTGACACGGGTTCGAATCCTGTATCGCCCACCACCAAATAATGCGCATGATTCTTGATGAGCAGCAAGGTCGCGCACCTATGAGCGACAGAAGCCTGCGAGCTGGAATTTTGGTAATCGTCCTCATGACCCCTATTGCGGGTAGCCTTGTGATGCCGGCAAGCCAAGACACTGATGAAATGGATCATGTCGCTTATATTTCCGATGGGTGGTCAAAAATTGTGCCATCTCAACATTCCCCCAAGGCCCAAGATGCCCCGTGGTGGGAGCGCACAACTCTGGACTCGGATAGAAACAGGATTCATGATTCATTACAAGAAGATGAAAATAAGAGTTGGGTAGGTTTGTCATACGGGCGCGACTTGATTCCAAAGGATATAGATGCCATTCATGCTATTGGAATTAAATCTACGATACATATCCCAGCAGTCGATGCTCTATTGCTCGGCGAAATCAATTCCAGTGATATCGAAACTCTAGCGCTGCTAGACGGTGTCGTAATGGTCGAGGAATACGGTGTGCTGCAATTCCATGGGGACATACAGACGCCAGCCACTAAATCTAGCTCCTCTGAAATTTATCCACTGGGCGCATGGGATCTCGGCGTGTCGGGACAAGGGGTGAACATCGCTCTTACAGACACTGGCGTCGATAGCGAGCACCCCGGGCTAGCGGGGAAGCATATTGCAGGTTATGATGCCGTTTGCTTCGTTCATTCAGATCCAATGTGTATCCTTTCAGGGGGCAGACAATCCGATGGGTCATTCGACCCGGACGATGCGAATCAGCACGGTACGGCCTGCATGGGGATGGCAGCAGCAACAGGAATTGGGCCCGATGGGGAGCAGACTGGATTCTATGGGTCTGCACCCAATGCTACTTTGGTCGACGTTCGAATTGGGACCGATGTAGGAGCAGGACCTTTCGAGAATTACCTTCTAGAGCAAGAATTCTACGAGTCGGCGATGAATGGAATTCAATGGATTATCGATAACAAAGATACTCCGTGGCCGGGCGTAGACGAATCATTGTACGGTATCGATATTATTTCTCTTTCGTGGGGCATTACTAGCCACGAGGGGGGAGGCAGTGACGGAGAGGACATGCACAGCAGAATACTCAATGAGGCTACTCTCGCAGGATTAACAGTCAGTGTCGCTGCGGGCAACGACGGCCCTGACAACGACGGTCTTTCAGGAATGGGGTCGAGTAGCTTGTCGATTACTGTTGGCGCCACTGATGACCAGAATACCATCGATCGAGATGATGATACGATTGCGGGCTATTCTAGCAGAGGCCCCAGAAGAGACAATGGCGATAGCAATCCTGTCAATGAACTCAAGCCAGATGTGACTGCTCCAGGTTCGAACATTGTCCAAGCTGAGGGATGCGTTTCTAGCGGGGGATGCAACAATAACATTCCCGGTCAAGATGCCTCTTCAAACGATTACACCGGACGAGGCTCGGGCACATCATACGCTACTCCTGCTGTAACCGGCGTAATTTCCCTGATGATAGAGGCCAACCCCAACCTCCGCCCCCTCTCCATCAGAGAAGTTCTGAAACAAACTGCGGAGAGGCGGGGTGAGCCCACATTCCCTGAGATAGACCCATATTGGAACGAAGATTTTGGATGGGGCATGGTCGATGCTAGGGCTGCCGTCGAGATGGCGATCCATCTCGAAGATACCGGTCAATCAGAATCAATAGACTGGACTCTCCAGACACACATCCTGAACACTACAGAAACGGGAAATAAGGCCATTGTAATGGGTCATTCATGGGCTATAGAGGGAAATGTGGAGCGTGTTGAATATAGGATTGATGCAGGAAATTGGCATGAAGCCGTTTATGAAGATGTAGAGGGAGAAGTTGCAGCCCTTCAACCATTCAATTGGACCCTGGAAATTGATAGAAAGTCACTCGATGAAACTAACCACACCTTGGAGATTAGAGCAATCAGTGGAAGCAGCACATCGATTCCTAATTTGCTTACCATAGGGGGGCTTGGAACCGAAAAGGAAAGCAATATTCTCGTATTTGCTATATCCACACTATCGTCGATTATGGTGCTATCTTTGGTCGCAATTGTGGCACGCAGAGTCTTATGGAATAAAAATTCGAATGAACATGAGATCATGGACGCAGAGATTGTTGGGTGAAGACTTCCCGCACCTTGTGGATATTTACGAGTATCCATGATCCGAGTATCCTGATGAACGAGAATATCGGACACCTCGCGGCCCTGATCTATGGAGTTCCATTCATCTGGATAGGGGTAAAACACTTCATTGATCCGGAGTGGTTCGAGCCTATAGTGCCCGAAATACTCGGCAGTGCTAGATTTTGGGTTTATGCAAGCGGAGCATTTGAGATATTGCTAGGAATCGGTATTATCCTTCCAACATATAGGAGAGAGGCCGCTTTGGGTATGGCAATAATGCTCATAGCACTCTACTGGGCAAATCTCAACATGTGGGTCAATGACATACCGATCGGAGGCAATACGTTCTCAAATAAGGCCCATATCCTCAGAGGGGTAATTCAGGCAGTACTAATCGGAGTAGCATTGTGGATCGGTGATTGGATTCCTTTGAGAAGATGACTTTGAAGCAAACTCCCATTCAGTGGAAAGTCAATTTTTATCAAGTGCAGGTAGCCAATCCTCCGGGTGGATCTTCTTGCGCTTCGATGAAAAGCCGACTATGGCACCTGCAATGAGGAAGACGATTGAGATACAGCACCCCCCCACTCCGAACAGTACACTCAGAGACTCCTCCACGAAGAAAGGTATGTTGAATTCCTTTATCCTAAGGTCGCTGTCTCCGACCACATCTCCGGAGAATCGAATTTTCCATATGCCGCTATCACTAACAACAACAGTCCCGGCTAGGTAGTATCCTGGATCCTCGGATGCGCCACAGCCCACCTCGCATGGTGTGAATGTGTTCGCATCCCCGTCATCCCCAATTAACTCGACATCGACACTGCGTCCATCCTCTATCAGCACCGTGTAGATTCTCGTCGCAAGGAGATCGCCTTCGAATGTCGCGGGAGAACTTCCCTCCCAAATGACCTTTCCAGCCTCCTCGAAAGAGTCCTCTGTTTCAGCAACCTCTGTAACAAGATTTCCAACGCTAGATATGGTGAGCAATATGCTGACAACAAGACCGAACAGACCTGCCGCTATCAGAGTTATAGTGGCTTTATTCATGTATGTAGATTAAATTACTCTAACATCAACATTTTCACGACATTGATGAACAACTTCCTTTGTTCAAGGCATGTGCCTAACGTCTTTCTAACAGCTGCAATCGTAACCATAGCTCTAGCCGCAGCATTCGTATTTTATTGCAGATGGCGTTACCCTGAGCCACATTTGAATTGGGCAGAGGTAGATATTGAATCGACTAGTTTCCCCCCTGATTTCCTCTGGGGCGCTGCCACTGCGGCGCATCAAGTAGAGGGAGAATTGCACAACAATTGGTCAGTGTTTGAGGAATCAAGGGGGCTGGAAAGAAGCGGAAAGGCTTGTGATCATTGGAATCGTTGGGAAGAAGATTTTGAGATGCTGTCGGAACTGGGCCTGACGACTTATCGCTTTTCCATAGAGTGGAGCCGCCTCGAACCAGAGCCCGGTAAATGGGAATCTGCACCTCTGCAAATATACTCGGACATGGTTGATAATCTGATATCTCGAGGCATACGCCCGGTCATCACCTTGCACCACTTTTCGCATCCCGCATGGTGGGAAGATCGCGGTGGTTTCGTCAAGAAGGAAAATCTTCCTCACTTCATCGCTTATTGCGAGCGCGTATTCGAAGCCCTCTCAGATCGTGTAGATGTGTGGTGCACCATAAACGAGCCAACTGTATTCTCTTCCATGGGTTATACCTTGGGACAATTCCCCCCAGGTCATAGGTCCATCAGGCAGACTCTGCGCATCATGAGGAACTTGATGCATGCGCATGCGGATCTGTATGCGTCATTGAAATCCATCAAGCCGGATGCTTCCATAGGAGTGGCCAAGAATGTCACTCTTTTCGATCCATTGAACCGCTGGAGCCCGATAGATTGGGCAGCGGCGCGATTGCTTGAATGGCTTTGGAGCGGTGCATGGCAGAGAGGCATATTGTCCGGGCGTATGTTAGGATCCAGCGTGAGAGGGTCAAAGAACTCGTTAGATTTCATAGGTCTGAATTATTACACCCATTTTCTAACAGGATTATTCATGCCTACGACCGGAGAACTAACATTTGCCCGGAGAGAAAATGAGATTTCAACTGAATTTGGATACCCCATGTACGCTGAGGGATTCAGGAGGGCGATTGAGCGAGTATCTGCGTTGAACGTCCCTATCGAAATAACCGAGAATGGGGTTGCTGACTCCAATGACGCCCTTCGTCCAGAACATTTGATGAGGCACCTATGGATTCTCTCTGAGGCAATCAGGGACGGATACGATATCAGATCATTTCACCATTGGTCATTGATGGATAATTTCGAGTGGGCTGAAGGTTATTCGATGCGATTCGGACTCTATGAGGTAGATTTTGATACACAGGAGAGAAATCTCCGAAAAAGTGGTGAATTGTATAGGAAAATCATTGCAGAACATATGAAAACATAATCAACTCCCGAATTTGTAAGAATTTTCTATGGCTTCAGAGCAAGATTCAGTATCTTGGGGGGTGAGTGAGATGTCCTTGATATTCCCGCGACCTAAAACAAGCACTGTGATGCTCATAGAGGGATCACGTCAATCTAGTTTGAGATTTGTCATTGAGATGATTTGCGAAGAGATATCCTCAGATACTCCAGTTTACTGGGTTGATGGAGGGATGTCTTTGAATCCCTCCGCTCTTATTCACCCATTATCTGCCAGGGGTTCGCCCACTACCTGCATAGGGCTGCTAAGGGCTTGTAGGGCATTTACCGCACATCAGATGGTCGACTTAATCCGGAGACTCGATGAAGAAATTCGAGCATATGCGGACAGAAAGAAACCACGGCTGGTGGTCGTTACCGACCTTGCTAAGATGTTCGCTGATAGGCAGTTGAATGGAGCAGAATCCCGAGCTATGCTGGAAGAATGTTTGGACACAATTCAGATGCTGTCAAAAAGTATGAATTTACTTTTTGTTTTGACACTGGCCGAGTCAGACGCGTCTAGGAATCAAAGGAAAATGGTAGACAAGATCAGAGGTTTGGTCGATGATCGAATCACAATAAAATCTTGGAAAGATGAGCATATCGTTGCAACAAACCACATGCTAGATCTAACTACAAGTCCAATGATTACTGCCCCGTTAAGCGCCACGCTGCTTGATTTCTATCCAGTGGACCAATCATCTATTGTAGTCTGTACGAGCCCCCCATTCAACAAGATATCCTCAGTAATACCAAATGGGGAGAGTATGGACAGCGAAGCGCGAAGTGCAAGCGCCTTGTAAAATTCAATCCCATCTCTGTTGATAGCTGATGATGAACAGTTAGAATCTATTTCTGAACGTAATCTGATCCTCTCAACAGGTTCGCCTCTAGATCCATTAACAACTACAAAATGCGTTTTTCTCCCAAGAGGATCTTCTTTACCCAAAAGCCTCCCCCTAAGCAGCGCAGCTAGAGTCAAATTCGAAACCCTGTATTCCTCAGGCCGTTTTCGAACTCTTCTGGAAATTACAAGATCCACCAGGGGGACTTCTCCTCTGGCTAGATTGGATATGACTTCAAAAAAAATGTTAATTGTTTGCTTAACCATCTTTTCAGGCGGCCCGAGTTGAAGATTTTTGAGCATATCAGTCTGCATTTTCCTTATCCAATTACAGGTCGAATGCTGTCTTATTTCTATGCCCCTAATCTTCCAACCCTTTTCCCCGTGTGCGAAATATTTCGTTAAAGACGGAATTCCAGATTTCTTATTCGGGATAAAAGCAATCCATTTGTAGAGATCTTCTAGCTCTATTCGGATACCACTTTTGTATTCTATCTTGGCTATCAAAAATCGGATCGAAGATCGCTGCTCTTCTTCGGTTCTACCTTCGCTGTCGACCAACCATATGGAGTCGACGATCGCATGTATGCAACGCCAGCCATCTTTCTCGGCCAGGTCTTTTGCATCGAGCAGAATATCCCTCGACCATGCACATATAGCCTCATGACATTCTATCCTGCCAAATCTCGCATTTCTGTAACCCGTATATCCGAAACATGTGACTAGGAGCCACTTCAGAACATTCTGTCGCTTGTCCCACTCGTCGCCTTTCCTCTTCATTCGCGATTTTAATTCGTGCCTTCGAGATATTATTGGAGCCACCACGCGCGGGAGAAAACCATATTTCAGAGCGCAAGAATAAGTTCCAATTTCTGGGACCATGAGGCCCATATTATCATTTGAAAGTGCACGATTCCTTGCCAAATGCTCGGCTTCTTTAGGATCGAGCGGGAATTTGGAATCGTTCGAATGCCCTGAAGTAATTGGTTTGCAACATTCACATTTCATGGTTTCAGGACTAATATTGCGAGTGGCTATTATGCTGGGAAAAAGACTTGCAAAGTCGAGCTCAAATACGTCTCTGTGAATGCCAGGGAGCGGATCGAGATACAAACCACCGCGATCTGACATCATCATCTCCAGGCCTGTTTTGACATCCTCAGCGCTATTTTTCTTCCAAGGCACGAGGACGCCATCATCCATTGATTGGTTAATCTGTATAGCAGATATCGCAGATCCGGGAGATAGCCTGGATAAATCTTGAACTGGTATGCCAGATATTCTTGAGATCTCAATTAACCCCTCAATTCCTCCTTCTTTACCAATGAATGAGTGTCCCAAATCGATATGCAACCTACCTTGTAATGCATGGTAAGCTTCCGATTTCAAGAGTCTGCCATAACTCCAACTCGTGATTGACTTTCTCCTCAAGACTACGTTTCTGCCATCTCTCCCCAACCTCAATCCGATATTCGCAGAAGATGCAATTGACATCATGGCAGGGAAATCAATACTGTCCCCTTTCTCTGTTATCAGAACATCAGGGTTTACGACCAGCATCCCTTTCTCCAATTCTTGTAGGAAACTGGCCGGATCTGCATGACTGCTCTTATCTACTCTGTATACCGAATTATCTTCTGAGGCGGAGTCAAGCCCCACATGCCTAATTTCTACAGATCGGACCTCCCTAGGGGAGCTGATATCGCCAAGTGAGTTCCAGTAGTCTACAGAAAGAGAAGCTATCTTCAACGGCGGAGAAGCCCAATTATCCCCCTCATATTCTTGGATGACTGCTATTTTATTCCCGGTCAATCTCACTTTGTCCATAGGCCTCACCCCATTTTCGAAGAGGAATCTTTGTGCTGGTTTGGGGTCTACAGAAAATATGTCGAACTTCTTCCACTTCCCGATAGAGAGGATTGAATTAGCTATTTTAGCTAAATCACCAGGCTTCCCGACTCTGATGGCCAGTACTTCCTCAGGCGTCGTGTCCCTGTGGCTGATAGCATGAAATTCCCTCCGAGTCGTGAGGCCTCCATACAGGTATCTGTATTCTGAACTTGAAATCATCTTCTCCAACTCTTCTATGTTGCCTGTTCTGGAATGGACATGAATCGTTGGGGACCATTGGAAAAGGTGGCGTGTCACAGCACCGTTTTCGTGTTTAATCCAAACCACAATCAAATTCGATGTACTATCTAGGTGCACATCTAATATCCAGCCTTCAACCATTATTCTGAAGCTCCTTTTCGAGTTTGAACAATCTGGACTCCAAATTCACTAGCATCGCCAGAAGGGCGGGTTCGATTTCATCGGTTGCGGGAATCATGCTACAGGCCGATGATCGCATTCTCACAGAATTCATAAGACGATCAAAGTCATTTCTTTCACTAAGCCGCAATGTCCTTCGGAAAATCGACCATTGTTCTATCCTGGCCTCAATGCGGTCTCTCCAAGTTGGCAATGTCCTTCCCATGGAAATATGGTTTCCCGGATCGGAGATATCAATCGAGCTACATGAGTCATCTAATGAATGTGAAAGTGAAGACATGTCCATAGGAATCAGATAAGAGCATATTGAAATAAACGAGCATTCAATTTAGACTACCATCAGAAAGGGATGTGAAAATTCGGGCATGCAGCTCCTGTTTTAGTATCGAGGTGTATCCCTACATGGGTTTTGAAACAGGAAGAAAGTACCATTGCAAATCTTGTGGAATCATAACTCCAGTGATTGTAGAGTTTGATACTATTGATGCTTATCGGGCTTTTTTGGAGGCCTCTGGATGAAGTCAAATGATTCAAAATGGGAATACAGGAGAATCGTTGGCCTGATTAGAAAAAGAGTGGATGATTCGTCATGCAATACTAAGGAAATAATCTCCTACATGAAAGATGAGTTCAATCATGATACAATGCCGCATGAGCTGGAGAGGGCATTATTGAGGTGCGAGAGAATCCACAAGATTTCTGAGGTTGAGATCGACGGTGCTTCTGTCTCCGTCTGGGCATCAGAATGGGATCCAAATTTCACAAGATAATCAGCTTGAATGAAACCAGTCGTCAATGTTTTGGCACAGGGCTCCTTCGGAAGGACATGAGAGCAGTCATTTCTATCGCTGTGATTCTCTCAACGCTATTGCCTGCTCTATCGGGGTGCTTGGGCGCAGGGTCATCAGAAGGAGGGCAAGAGGAAGAATTCTACCCTCCGTTGTGGGACAGGCATACTCTAGATTGGGACATTTCAGGGTCATTCAGCAGAGTTTTGGAGCCAGGTCCGCACAAAGCCCTAGAGGTTCAAGAAGCATTCATCGAGGTAGATACAAGTGATGTGTGGGAGAACGGTCCCTCTCAATCAACAGTACACTTGTCCTATTGGTTACCAAGTAATACGCTAGAGGGAGACAAGGTACCAGTAATAGCGATAGTGAGTCCCTATTTTGATTATGGCACCCAAGGTAGCGAATCAGTCCCTACAACCACGATTAGTGAATGGAGAAGAGGGGACTTTATTTCAGAGAATTTCATTCCTCACGGGTATGCCTATGCCCAAGTCGCGGTCTTCGGAACCGAGGAAAGTAGCGGATGCTTTGACTATAGGGGTGCAGGAGAAGGTTTGGGCATCCATTCGGCGATAGAATGGCTGGGCTCACAGGAATGGAGCAATGGGAATGTGGGGTTGTATGGTAGATCATACGACGGGGCGACTCAGTGGGAGGCTGCAGCGATGGGCAGCGAGTACCTGAAAACAATAGTCCCTGTTTCTGGCACTACTGCTCTTCACCCCCTCTTGTACAAAAATGGGAGTGCTGAGGCTAGATCACAGATAATGCATATGAATTATTTTTCCAGCACGGTTGATTACAATCAAGACGATTTCGATAATGTTTGTCCGGATATCGTAGAAGGGCTGTTCGCTGGTCCAGTCACATACATTGGGGGGGAGCTTGACCCCTACATGGCAAATTATTACGATGAGAGAAGCCACATAGACAAGGCTTTCCAGAACTGGAATGGTAGCGTATATTGGGTTCAGGGCATGCAGGATTGGAACGTAGATCCACACCAGGTTTTCGGAGGACCTCCCGGAACAAACTGGTACACCACTTATTCTGAAGCAGGGTATGAAGTTCGCGGGATGTTGGGGCAATGGGGGCATCACCATCCAGACCAGATGGATGGGCACGAGGGAATTGATTCCGGATATGGGTTTGAAGCACTTCACAACATGACTAGGTGGGACTGGGCACAAGATTTGTTTGAGTGGTTTGAGTTTTACTTGAAGGGAGTTGGGCCTAAACCTGACGCTATAGCCCAGATTCAAAGAAGCGATGGCCAGTGGAGGGTAGAAGAGGTCTGGCCACCAGAAGATACCGTCGGTTACAATGTGCAGTTGAATAGTTGTTCTAATGATGGAGCATTCATAGGCGGGGCTTCAGTAATTGGCGGAGGAGTACCGGTGATTGGCGGAGATCAATCGATAACAGTAGAATGCCCAGACATTAACCCGGAAGTAGATCTCCACATATCCGGCTTGGTAACTCTTCACTTATCTGCCGTTCCGACCTTCGACGGGGGCCAGGTGTTTGTTGAGATGCAGAATATGGCAACAGGAGTGAGAATCGGCCATGCGACAATGGATGTCAGATATCATGAGGGCGGTTCAGAACCTCAGACAGTTACGCCCGGGCAGGAGGTAACGATGATGATGGAGTTCCAGGCTATTGATGCCATTATACCCGCAGGAGACGGTATAAGACTGATTATGACAGACACGGGGGAAGATTATCTCGCACCTGCGTGCGGTAACGCATGCACAATGCACGTTTTACCAACACTTTCTGAGATTACAATCCCATTAATCGAAAGTGCTGATTACGACGTTTTGGTAGTCCCATCCCCGCTTGGATAGGATTTTCTGTTTTCAACTATTTTTCCTAGCCTGTCTTACAAGGGAAACAATCTCTTTCCTGGCGCCCTCGCTGTCCGTGACCTCATTCTCAAATCCGATTCGAATAGGTCTCGGTCCTTCACCAGTCATCGCGGACATTTCAAAACCATATCTGTCTATCCCAGTCATTGTTGCACTAGTAGTGTCCTTTGCCTTGCTCATTTCCTTGCAAATTATCACCATAGCGTCCTCATGGTCCTCATTCATATGAGATATTATGCCTCCCGCGCTTTCGAAAAGTGGATCA
>TARA_B100001113_G_scaffold8643_1_pt1 | contig 10706 bp, 5 predicted proteins | sample TARA_B100001113 | Tara Oceans TARA_B100001113 (sample SAMEA2622402) | marine metagenome | biome: marine biome (ENVO:00000447); feature: deep chlorophyll maximum layer (ENVO:xxxxxxxx); material: "saline water (ENVO:00002010), including plankton (ENVO:xxxxxxxx)" | depth 50 m | reverse complement strand
GAATTAATATTTGCTGTGAATCAAAATTATATCCTGTAAAAACTAGTTCTGGATTGTAAAATACACAAACCCCTACATCTGAACCCACCCATATTTTGCCATCTAAATCTATTTCAATTGTTCTTATTTTGTTAGAGGGTAGATTTCCATTACCAATGGCTGTATTTAAAATTTTGTATTCATCATCTTGTACATTTTCAATTGTGTTGTTGTCATTATATACAAAGAGGCCTTTTTCAAATATAACTCCCCATTTATAGTTCATTTCATCAATTATAAGCTCATCAAAGTATAACCCATCAATATTTTGATTCATACTGAATGAGTGCCATTCATCGTTAATTGTTTTCACAAACAGTGGTTTTTGTACTTGTGAATTTAATCCCCATAGGTTGTTATTATTGTCAAATTTTAAATCTGAAATTTGAATCCGGTTGTTTGAATAGAACGTTGTGTCTAGAACCCCTGATGTGTTTTGAAATCCATATTTTATTACATGACTTTCATCTTGCATAACAGATATCCCGTTGTACCATGATGCATAATAATCTCTTTCATTAAAACTAGCTACAGCAACAATGTCTCGAGCTCTATTTAGTTGATCAAAATTTAAATTCTTCCAATCATTATTTGTTAAGAATGAAACACCATCATTATTTAATTGGTTAACCGCGAAGTTCATATGCCCACCATGACAAATGAAAAGCCTATCATTAATAAATTCTAAACTATAAATATCATTTGTTTCTGGGCTGTTAACATTAATTTCTTCAGTTTTAATTCCATTTATGTATTTAACTAGCCCATTTGTCTTGTCGGCAACCCATAGTTCATTCGCGTTTTTAATGTCACAACTATATGCGTCTTGAGTGATTGTTATTTCATTAATTTGAAAATTATTATTTATATTAATAATTCTACTACTATCTGCTATATATAGACCAAAACCTGTTTCTTTAATGTTTGGTCTATCAAGCGTGTTTTGCGAAAATTTTTTCCAACTATTATCTTTTATTAATATAGAATCTTGCTCTAAATCTACTATTGCAATGGCATTGCCATTTAAATTGTTTATTGACTTAAAGCTTTCATTTATTAAGTCGGTGTTTTCAAACAAAGTATCCTTGGCCCATTGCCCAAAGTCTGATAGAAATAAATTATCTTTTTCTGCACTATAGATCCCTTCTGATGTTGCCACATAAATAATGTTATTAACTATAGATGTTTGATTTATTTCTTTAAACTCACCATTTTCTCCAATTTTGTATGTGTCTTTTGTTTCTTTTCTTGCCAGATCTATTACAACTATGCCAAAGCTGCAAGAAAGGTAGGCTAGATTTTCATTAAAAAAGACATTATTTATTTTTTTTAACCCATTGATTTCTTTTCTTTTTATATCAGAAATATTAAAGACTTCATCATTCTTTAATAGGTCAACATTGCAATTTTCATATGTTATAAGAAGTGTATTGTTATAGTTATTATAATTTATTTGATCTATTTCATTATCTGATAAGCCGTTAATTTTTGATAACCTATTGATACTATTGTCAATTGTATTATAGTAATATAGCCCCCCTTGCGCAACACAATATATTTTTTCATTAGCAATAACTACATCTGTTGTTTGATTATAAGCAAGGTAATCTTTCCATTGCCCCACAGGAACATCTTGTGAAAACAAAGCCATTGGTAAGATTAGAAGGATTATTCTTATCATTTAGCAATTATAAAATATTTTACACTTAATTTAACCTTAATTAATTAAAAAAATTGTACGTCTTAATACTTTATTAGTTTTGTATTATTGGCCCAGTAGTTCAACTGGATAGAATTTCAGATTTCGGCTCTGACGGTTGGAGGTTCGAATCCTCCCTGGGTCACAAAAAGCTAAATTTATTTTATAATTATCTCCTTAATAATTTTACCATTATTAAGTCTTTTTAAAATCATACTATTCTTCTTTACGTTACATGTTTTACCCATGATATCATAATAACCAAGAATTTGACTTAAATTATTAATCTCTTGTATATTAGATGGGCACTGAATATAGACCGTGTCGCTATAGTATATCTGATCATTGAGCTCTGATTCAATATCAATAACTATGTGTAGATCGCCAGAAACATTAGGAGTGATATATAGGTTCGTGAAATTTATATCACTGGTGTATCCAGCAGTATAATTGTTCCCATCATTAGGAGATGTTGTTGACACTCTTACACCTGAAGAAGTATTCTCAATAGCAAAAATCCCTATTAGATCCCCATTAGAATCAAAGGAATTTATTATTGCATAATTAGGCCCAGCGATAAGACCTGCCCTCAATGTTGAGTTAATATTCTGACTTGATGAATTAAATACAGCATAACCAACGGAATCCCCAGTATTTACAGAGGCAATGTCAAAATACCCTCCATCTGTAGTTATAGTGCTATTAGCAATATCAGGCTCATTAGTTGATTGATTTATCTGTACAAGAAGGGATGTTGGTGTATTACATATGCTCGACCCAAGGGTTGTGCTAATTATTGGATTAAATGGTGCTGGCACAAAAGTGGATGTTGTGAATGTGTCGCTAGAAGACCACAAAGAACCCATGTTTAATGTTGAATCATGATAAGCCATTATTTGCCACTCATATGTAGTATTCTGTTGAAGTACAGGGATATTTGTTGAATCAACATTTCCATTAACTAGGCTAAGATTTAACCAGGTGTTTGTGTTTAGAATTCTATAATGTATTTTATATCTATGAGCAGTATTTATTAAATCCCAATTTGCCTGAGCAGACATATGAGTTATATTGTTGGCTGTCAGGTTGTTAGGCGTGGGGCATAAGCTTGTTGACGTGAAAAATGTATCAACTTGTGACCAGTTGGAAAAATTGTTTATAGTGTCACAATGTGCTCTAATTTGCCATATATAATTTGCTTGACTAACTAAATTATTTAATGTTTTTGATGTTAACAGTGAATCAATATTATTTTTATATAACCAGGGAGTAGTTCCAATTTCTTTATATCTTATTTTATAATGGTAAACACCACTAACACTTGTCCAATTCAATTGAGCGCTAAAAAAATAGATATTATCGGCAAAGGTATTTTGCGGGACATTACATTGCCCCATCGATTTTAGACAAAATATTGTTGATATTATTAAAACTATAAAATAGTTGTTCATGTAACAAATTTACAAATTAATGTATTATTTGTGATTTCTGAATATATATATGGTACTTGAGAATTCATATATTTTTAAATATGCTAGAATATTTGAGATTAATCCTATAAGAAAACCCTTGAGGTATTGCTTCCTTCCACTTTTGTATTCATTACTAAGAATTGACACATAAAATGCGTCATACTTCATGCCAATCTTTTTTTCAAGTGTAAATCCGTTATTGTTAAATAATTTTTCAATGGTTTCAGGGCAGAAATGATTAATATGAATTGGCAGATCCCACGCAGCCCAGTATTTTTTATAATATTTTGAATCATAGGACTTGTTATTTGGCACTGCAACTATTGCAACACCATTATTTTTTAAAATTTTTGAAAGACTATTTACCGATGTGTGTATATTATAAATATGCTCAAGTACATGCCACATGCTTACACTGTCGAATGTATTATTATTAAACTGATTTAGATCAGTATTTTCTTTAATATCTAATCCATAATTCTTTATAGCCATTTTTCTAGCACTTTCAGAAGGCTCGATTCCTATTACATTTATACCCTTGTCTTTACATGATTTTAGAAATTCTCCTGTTCCACAACCAATATCTAGATGAGATATTGGTTTAATCGTTCTTACTAATAATTTAGTTTTAGATCTTATTGCTATTTTTCTTACAATTTGATATATCGCACTAAACAATCCTTCTTTCTTGTTTGTGTGAGATAGGTAATTATCACTAATATAGTAGTTGCCAATTTTTTCTTCTTCAGGCCTTGGGTTAGTAAATAAAAAACTACAAGCATTACATTTCTCTATATTAAATAGTTCTTTAGATGTGCTATAATCTTTTGATTCAAGGAATAAGCTAATATTCTTATTATCACATAATGGACATTTATCTAGTTTAATCATCTTCCCATATATATTAGTAATATATTTATATCTGAAGGAGAGACACCACTAATTCTACTTGCCTGTCCTATTGAACTTGGCTTTATATCATTTAGTTTTTCCTTTGCTTCTGTTGATATAGAATGTAGTTTCTCATAATTAAAGTCTATTGGTATTTTTATGTCTTCTAGCTTTTTAAGTTTCTTAGCTGTTTCCTCTTCTTTATCTAAATAACCTCCATATTTTATTTTTATTTCAGCCTGTTCTATTGCTTCTTCGGAGGTATTGGTCTTTTTTAAAAAATCTGATAATTGTTTTGATATTTTTAAATCTTCAAATTTCACATGTGGTCTAGATAAAAAAGAAATTAGCTTTTTTTTCTGCTTAACTATTGCGCTATTTCTTTTAACCAGAACTTTATTTATTGTTTCTGGCTCTATGTTTTGCTTTTTTAGGAACTTAATAAGCTCATCGGTTTCTTTTAATTTTTTCTCAAGCTTCTCTAGTCTATTTTTACTTGCCAAGCCTAGATCATATCCTTTTTTAGTTAATCTCTCATCTGCATTGTCTTGTCTTAGTAATAATCTGTATTCGGCTCTAGAAGTAAACATTCTGTATGGCTCTTCTGTACCTTTAGTTATCAAATCATCTATAAGCACACCTATATATGCATCTGACCTGCTTAATGTAAATTCTTTTTTATTTTTAGTTTTTTGATTTGCATTTATTCCAGCAATTAAACCTTGACAGGCTGCTTCTTCATATCCTGTAGTTCCGTTTATTTGCCCACAAAAGAAAAGGTTTTCTATTATTTTTGTTTCAAGAGACAACTTAAGTTGTGTTGGCGGGAAATAATCATATTCTATTGCATACCCTGCTCTAAATAATTTTATCTTTTCTAATCCTTTCACTTTTTTTAATGCTTTTATCTGGATATTTTCAGGAAGGGATGTCGAAAATCCATTTAGGTATATTTCTATTGTTTCTTTTCCTTCAGGCTCTATAAATAATTGATGCCTTTCTTTTTCTTTAAATCGAGTTATTTTATCTTCTATCGAGGGGCAATATCTCGGTCCTAACCCCTTTATTCTTCCTGTAAACATTGGAGATTTTTCAAATCCTTTTTGAAGAATTTCATGAACCTCTTTAGAGGTATATGTTATAAAACAACTCTTCTGCTTCTCAATTTTATTTTTTTGTAAATATGAAAAGCATTTGTAATTATCATCCCCCTTTTGTTCTTCAGTTTTTGAGTAGTCTATTGATCTTCCATCTAATCTTGGAGGAGTTCCTGTTTTCATTCTCCCATGTGTGAACCCAAGATCAATTAACTGCTTTGTTATTCCTTCAGCCGAAGGTTCTCCAGACCTACCTCCTTTATAGTTTTTTTCCCCTAAATGTATTAATCCATTTAAGAAGGTTCCATTGCACAGAATTATGCTACTTCCTTTAATTTTAACTCCCATTTTTGTAATTACACCTACTGCTTTTTTCTTTTCTATTTTAATGTTTTCTACACTATCTTGATAGAAATCAATATTCTTGTTTTTTTCTAGCGTTAACCTCCACTCTTTTTCAAATAACTTTCTGTCACATTGCGCTCTAGGACTCCACATTGCAGGTCCTTTAGATTTATTCAACATTCTAAATTGTATTGTTGATTTGTCAGTAATAATTCCCGACATGCCTCCTAGCGCATCAATTTCTCTTAGGATCTGTCCTTTAGCAATCCCTCCCATGGCGGGATTACACGACATTCTCGCTATAGTTTCTAGGTTTTGAGATACCAAAAGAACTCTAGAACCTAGGGTAGCTGCTGCATGTGCTGCTTCACAACCAGCATGTCCACCCCCCACAACAATTACATCATATATTTTTTTGTATTCCATAATGTTTCACATGAAACAAAATCTTGTAACCTACTGATTATCAGGCAACTAAATCTTATTTAAATAATAATTTTCTTTTTTTCTCATTTTTTCTTTCTCTTCTTTGCTTTTATCATTATACCCGAGAAGGTGTAATAGACCATGAGCCATAACTCTCCACAATTCTTCTTCTAATTCAACTTTATATTCTTTAGCATTTTCCTCTACCCTTTCTAAACTAATTATTATATCTCCACTTATTTTTTTGTTTTCCGAGGTGTTAAAAGTAATGATATCAGTAGGATAGTTATGATTTAAATAGGTTTTATTGAAATGAATCATTCGTTTATCATCAACGATTAAAAAATTTAAATTTTCTATTTTATTGTTTTCTTCAAATGCTATTGCATTTAACCATTCTTTAATCTTTCTTCTTTTTTTAAGTGAAAACTCTATTTCTAACTCAAATTGAATCATTATTTATCTTTACTTATTGAATTAAAATATTTATTTACCTCTTTTTTATAATAAGGCTTTAGATTTAAGGGGCTTGTATTAATCAATTCTAATTGCTTTTTCCTCTCTTTAAGGATTTCATTATAATCATTGTTGTTTTTCTTTTCATTTGCTAGCCACTCATTAGATTCTCTTTTTTCTTCCTCTCCTTCTTCTTTTTTTGCTTTTTCATAATCAATGAAGTTCTCTATTAGCTGATCTAATCTTTCAAAGGTAATATTTGAAATATTATTATTTATAATATCATATTCGTTTTCTTCCATTTGTTTCTTCATCTCATCAATAATTTTAGACCCCTTAGATCCTTTATTTTTATTTTCAAGACCTTCTAGTTCACTTTTAATCAATCCTTGTTTTCTAGCTAGTTCCATAAGTTCTTTGCTTGACATTTTACTTTTTCCCTTATTTTTTTGCCCATCTTGCTTCCCGTTTTTCATATTTTTATTAAGCTGCTTTTGTGCCTTTTTAATTTCTGACATAGAAGGGTTGTTTGAATTTTTCGGGTTATTACAATTTTTTGGTTTTTTACAACTAGAAGGCATCATGCTTAAATCCATCTGCATGTTTTTTAAAATTTCTGATAAGAGAAGTGCAAGGTTGTTTTCTGAAGTCATAACAAATTGTTGTTTTTCGGCTGATTTTTTAACCCTCCTTTCTTCAAGGTAGATTTTTGATTCGTTCATATTATCTTTTATAAGAGCTATTTCTGAGTTAATTTTTGATTGTATTTTAATTGCTCTTTTACTTAAGGCAAATAAAGAGTCTTCAATAATTTTACTGTCTAAAACTAATTTTTGTTGTTGCCTTACTAGTTCTATAAATTCAGAACTTGTAGCTTTAGTTTTTTGTGTTTTTTCAATCAATTCTTCTTGGCTAAATGAAAGTATTATTAAGTTGTCAAGGATTTCCCGAAGTGTTTCTATATTTTCAATTTGCATTTCCTCACTATTACTTTGAAGCATGGCGCTTAACATATCCTCCAGTTTTTCAAGCTTCTCAATACTTTCATCCTGTTTCTTGCTTGATTTTTGTTTTTGATTTTTATTTAAATCTTCCTTGCTTTCGTTCATTAAATCACTAATTTTTTCTTCAGTTTCATCAGTTTCAGGCATCTTATTCTTGTTCTCAAGTTTACTGTTTTTCTCTTTTAATTTGTCCATTGATTCTTTTACTTGATCCATTTTTTTCGCAAGTTCATCTTGTTTTTTTGATAATTCATCATGGTTAGATTTTTTTGAATCTGTTTCTTCCTTAAGCAATTCTTGCTCTTTTTTAATTTTATTTATTTGTTCGATAATTTCTTCGGCTTTTTGTTCAAATTCTAATTGTTTAAATAATTCTAGTTCGCGATCTAATTCTTTTTCTAAATCTTCATTTTGACTATCTAATTTTTCTAGAAGTTCTTTTAACTTCTCCTTATCATCTTCATTTAGTAATTGCTCAAATTCTTTTAATAATTCTTTCATTTCATCATCAATCACATTATCCATTAATTCTTTTAGTTTTTTTTGTTTTTCTATTATTGATGGATTTAATTCAGATTGTTTTTTATTTTGTATTTCATTTAATTTTTTGTTTTCTTCAATTTCTTTGAGAATTTCCTTTTGTTTATTTAAGATTTCCTTCGCTTTTTCTTTTTCTTGCCAACTAAGTTCTTTTTTATTAAGCATTTCTTTGTTAAATTTTTCTATTTCATTTCTTAGTTCCCCTGCTTTATTTACAGATTTATTGATACTGCTTTTTAATTCTTCATTTATTATATCTTTTTCAGTAATAATATCTTTTTTAGTCTTTTTCTTAAATATAAAATCCTCACTTTTAGTTCTTTTACTACCGTTAATCTGATCATTGTCCCAAACTTCAAAATAATAATTCACTTTATCCCCTTCACTTAAAACGAGATTATTAAAATCATAGTCATAAAAAAATGTTTGTTCAGTCTCATTGCTTATTATAATTGGCTCAATATTTTTTTGAGTTTCATTATTTGATATTATATTGTAATTAAAGGTCAGTTTACTTAAGCCATAATCATCATTTATAATCCCATCAATAATTGTTATATTATTAATGCTGTCTATTAATTGATTTATAACTATAGAAGGGAAATTATCTTTAATAATATCAACCTTGAAATTTACTGTGTCCCCCAGTTCGTGTATGTTTTTATATGATATACTAATGTTTTTTCTTGCTTTTATTTTAGAACTATGCTTAAAAACACTATTAATTTTTTCTTTGTATATCTTTTGATTTATTTTAAATGAAACGCTATCTACATTATCGTACTCAATAGTCCATTTAACTAATGAGCCTTCTGTTACAGAAATATCCTCAAGGCTATTAAATTTTTCATTTTCAAGCTTAGTGTATTTTGGATGAATAATTTGTGTAGAAACATTTTTTATTACAGGCTTCGGTATTACATTAATTCTGTAATTTTTAGATTTATAACCCCCTCCATTTATTTTAAAGGTTTTATTTGCTTGAATATTCTTAAATAAATATTGATGGCTATTTTTATTTTTATTATGCATCATAAATCTATTATCGTCATACTCAATAAAAAAGTTATTAGGTATTTCATTTCCTTCAACTTTTAATTTTAACAAAAAATCTTCATATTGCTCAGACAACAGCTCTTGTTCAAAAATTATATTGTAAGGAGCCTCAGGCTCGAAAAAAGTGTTATGCCTAATGATTCTTTCAGAACTGTCAGTAATAATATGTTGTTTGCCGCTAATAAATAAAATAAATAATAATACAAATGGAATTAAGAGCCAATTACTTTTTTTGATGTTTGTTTTAAAATTAATAGCATTTAAAACTGGGATAGGGGAGATGGAGGCGGTTTTTTGTTCAATACTTGCATGAATCAAGTCATTATCTTGATTCATTTCAGCAAGTTCTAATAGATTTAATAATTTATCATCAATTTCTTTAAAATGATTTCCAATGATTTTAGCCGCATCCTTATACTTAATTCCTTTTCTGATTTTTAGAAGTTGTAAAACTGGACTTATAATAAATTTTGAAATAATTACACCATTGATTATAATATATGACCAAAAAAGAAAAGTTCTTAATACTACATCAAAATTCATATAGTATTCAAGTATAGAAATAAAGATAAATAAGATTAATAATGATAGCAATGTAAGGATACCGCCTCTAATAAGTTGATTGAGGTAGTATTTTCTAATAAACTTGTCAAGCTTGTTATATAATTTTTTTCTGTTGTCCACTACTGCAAAAATACAATTTTAATATACTCAAATTTTTAATAAATCTATCTTAAACACTATCTTTGTTAAAAATTATAATAATGTCAAAAGTTCGAGTTCGATTTGCACCTAGCCCAACAGGACCTCTTCATATTGGGGGCGTTAGAACGGCTTTATATAATTTCTTATTTGCAAAAAAAAATAATGGCGAGATAATACTAAGAATTGAAGATACGGATCAGTCTAGATTTGTAGATGGCGCTGAAGATTACATAATTAAGTCTTTAAAGTGGTGTGGAATTGATTTTGACGAAAGCATTTTAAATGAAGGTGATTGTGGGCCATACAGGCAATCTGAAAGAAAGAACATATATTTTCAATATGCTCAGTCCTTAATTGATAGTGGTCATGCTTATTATGCTTTTGATACGACAGAAGATTTAGAAAATATGCGAGAACGCATGAAAAAAGCAGGTGTTCCATCTCCTCAATATAATACTGTTACTAGAAGCAGCATGAAAAACTCTATCTCACTTTCAAAAGATGAGGTGCAATCTCGTTTAGATAATAATGAAAAATATGTTGTCAGGATTAAGATGCCAAGAAATGAAGAGGTTAGATTGCATGATTTAATAAGAGGCTGGGTTGTTGTAAATACTAATAATATGGATGATAAGGTAATTTATAAATCAGATGGTATGCCAACTTATCATTTAGCGAATGTTGTGGATGATTATTTAATGAATATATCTCACGTAATTAGAGGCGAGGAGTGGCTTCCCTCGGCTCCCTTACATGTTTTATTATATAAATATTTAGGCTGGCAAGATAAAATGCCAGAATTTGCCCATCTTCCATTAATCTTAAAGCCAGACGGTAATGGCAAGTTGAGTAAAAGAGATGGCGATAGATTAGGGTTTCCTGTGTTTCCAATAGAATGGAAAAACCCGGAGAATAATGAGATAAGCTCTGGCTATAGAGAAAGTGGCTACTCTCCACATGCTTTTATCAATATGTT
>TARA_B100001113_G_scaffold27732_1_pt1 | contig 10716 bp, 9 predicted proteins | sample TARA_B100001113 | Tara Oceans TARA_B100001113 (sample SAMEA2622402) | marine metagenome | biome: marine biome (ENVO:00000447); feature: deep chlorophyll maximum layer (ENVO:xxxxxxxx); material: "saline water (ENVO:00002010), including plankton (ENVO:xxxxxxxx)" | depth 50 m | reverse complement strand
CCGGTCATGCATGCTTTTTGGAGACACAGCAAGCCGTTTTCCGCGTCGCCACCAGGCCAATTCAGCGCTCAAACGGTGGTGCTCGATCAGCGGGCCTGACACCGATGCTTCCACGCCGTGGACGTCATGTCGGCTTGGACCAGGAAGGTCTCGAAGGTAGGGAGTCTGTCCAGGGCGCTTGGGCACCAAGGTCTTGGCCACGCCCTCCGGGGTTGCCTCGGTGCGATGGCGCAGAAGGGCGACGTAGAACCCGCCGGTGTTGTTGTCTTCCGGATGAAGGCGCCGCGTCAACCGAAGGGCGCGTTGCAGGTCTTCGTCCGCTGGAGGCGCGTAGCACGCGTCGACCTTGTCCATCTCCATCAGAAAACCATCATCGTCAAGCAGGTTCCAACTGGTCAAGCCTTCGCGAAGGTGCAAACCTTGCAGACGTTCGTCGGGAATGGCCACTGCTTCCATCCACGGGCAGACACGCAGGATTTCAGCAACGACCGCCTCGTTTTCGACCGGGTCAAGCGAACACGTAGAAACCACGACATGTCCACCAGGGCGAACCAAACTGGCGGCTCGTCGAGCGATGCCGACCTGCAGGTGATGCAATTCACGTCCAGCGGACGGACGCCATGCCCACCACACCTCGCGGTTCTTGCGCATTGTTGCAGATCCTGTGCATGGTAGGTCGGCAATCACGGCGTCCACACCCGGTGCAGGAACGCGAGGGAAATGGCGACCATCGTGCTGAACGACCAGAACGTTGTCGAGCGAAACGCGTCCACGGTTGGACACCAAGGTGTTGACGCGGCCTGAGACCGGCTCGTTCGCGATGACCGTGGCCGCAGGATGTGTTTCTGCCAGCTGGGTCGTTTTCGAACCAGGAGCAGCGCACAAGTCCACGGCGACGTCCACACCGTCCATCGGCAGCACCTCGACCGGCAGCATCGATGCAGCCTCTTGGCGCGTGATTCTTCCCGATTGGTGGAGGTAAGATAGCAGAGCCCGCGCATTTCCTTCCGCATGGCCACGCGGGAAAGGCATGGTGAAGGCTTGGTGAAGGCTGATCCAAGGCATCCGCTGGCCACCAATTGATTCGATTTGGGCCACGGTCCATGCCTCATCTGTTCGGCCCGGAGTGACCCTGAGCGTTTCGGGGAGCGGTTGCTCAACCACGTTCAACCATGCCTCTGGCACGGCGCCAAGCGATTCGGCCAGACGAGTGAGCGGCGTGGAAGCCAATTCCTCCCTCGTGGTCTCCTCCCTCCAGACCATCGCAACCGTTCTCGCCTCCGAGCATTCGGGTTCAAGCCTTCCCTTCCATCGTCTGTTTGAAGGTCCTCACCTGCACCGTGATGCTCATGGAGGGCACGCCACAAATCGCCCTCCTTCTCCTCGTGCTTGGTCTCATCCTATGGGCATGGCCTCGGCCGTTTGCTAACGCAAGCATGGAGCAGGTGCGCAGATGGGTGCCGGTGGTGGGGTGGACGTGGGCGATGTGCACACGGCTCATCGGTGCCGCGAATCCGTCCGCTTGGCCTCACTTTGCTGCTCGCTTGGGGTCCGACGCGACCGTGCTGGAACGGCTTGCTGCCATCGTCTCGGGCGATGGCCTGGTGCTCATGGGCATGGCCGTTCCGTTGTGGTGGGCAGCCCTCCAACGCGACGAAGACGCCGGGTGGGGACGAGCAGAGGTCGTGCTTCCTCTTGCCTTCATCGCCATGCTGGGCCTTGAAGGCGGTGTTGAGGTCGCTGCTTCAGCGCCCCTTGTCCCGACGGTTGAAGCCAGCCTTAACGACGCCTTGCTGCTGATTTTTGTGCTGCTTCTCGGTGTATCATGGGTCGGATGGCAAACCAACCTGTCGATGCCTCTTGCTGCGCTTGGCAGCCTGATTGCACTGGCGGCATTCCTTCCGGTGCTTCTCGTCGATCCTGCGGCTCAGGCCGAGCGGGGTCCGGGGTTGCTCGCCGCATCGGCGGCGTTGGCCTTGGTGCCACGCTCCTTCCCCCGCCCAAGCATGGCCGCTCCACAGGGGCTTGGAGCATGGTTGAGCCTCAGCTTGCTGTGTTCCGTCGTGCTTCTTGCGTTGCTGCTTCCTCGTTTCGGAGGTTACGGTGGATGGGCTGTGACCGGTACAGTGGTGAGGATCATCACGGTCGTCGCCGTTGCGGGCGTCGTGGCCTTGTTTTCCCTTCGCCTTGGATTGGATGCACAATCTCAGGCGACGTGGACCATGGGACGAAGGGCGTGGAGCATTTCCCCCTTGTTGTTGATCGTCATCATGCCGGCCGTCACCCTTGTCGCGTTCGCGATGTGCGCAGGCGCATGGTTGGCTTGGGCCATCCTTCGGTGGTGGCCGAAGGGGTCCAAAACGGGCGTGTAATGCCCGTTATCGAACCGAGCCGCTTATGACCTGAAGTGGCAGGAAAGCGCAGGGCGTCTCCGGACGACCCGGATGGGATTGGCATGGCTCGAGCGTTTCGCTGCGGCGTAGACAAAAAACGGAAATTGAACGCAAAAGCGGCGCCGAAGCGATGGCCTGAACGGGACCTAGCGCCCCTTATTGCGCGAACTCAAGAGCATGGCCGGGCCATGGGGGTTGCCGCTCCGATCGAGGCGTTGATTCGCATCGAGGGCGATTCATGGATGTTTGAGCGAGCCGACCCAATGGCGTTGGCCGCTGCGCGGCATCGAATCGTGGTTCACCAAGACGGCGCCCCGCTCAGTTTGGGCGGATGCACCGACATGCCAACGGCGCTTGACGTCGCACGGCGGATGGCCGAAGTCGATGGCCGCGTGGTGCTGATTCAGAACCTCTGATCAGAAAATGGCGCGCCAGATGGCTTGGGCGACGCCCATGTTGACCATGTAGAAGAAACCGGCCAGGATGATGCAGGCCGCATAGACTTGCAACTTGGTGATTCGCCACGCGTGCTCCGATTCCTCGTCGAAGTACCGGATGAGACCCGCGGCTTGCTGAATGCCACCGCCGTCGTTCTTCTTCGCCATGGTGCTCAGCCCTCCGAATCGCCTTCTCCTTATGAACGCGACGTGGCTCACGTGAGGTCGACCACGTCGAGGTCGTCCTCGAGGGTCAACACGGGCGTGATGCCTTCGACGTGACCTCCGTCGGGGGCTTCGTCGAGCGGATCCACTTCAATCAGTGCCGCTTCGGCACGAGCCAACGCTCGTTCCACGCCAGGTGCATGGTCCTCTTTCAGTGCTTTTCGTGCGTGCTCCAAATCCTCGTCGGCCTCCATCAAGCGGTGCTGACGGTGGGTTGAGGTCGGTTCATCCACGACGTCGTCCAACCACGCATGGAGCCGTTTGGCTACGGTTTCCCGGCGTTCCTCCATGGTCAAGATGTCGTCCCGCAATCCGTCCCGGCCGCGTTGAACGGCGTTCTTCCACGCTTTGGCGTGAGACGAGCGATTGAACTCCAACCGTTGGAGGATGCGGTCCGCCGCGGCCGGCCATGAAAAGGACCATGGGAGCCGACCCAACGCGGCCGCCAAGTCGAAAATCACGCGGTCCCTTGGGGCCTCAGGGCCCGAGAATTCCAACACGTTGAGGTAGCCTTTCGTGACCAAACCAAACCCCCAGTAGGGGCGGGAGTGGATGCGCACGGTCAAGTCCCCGGCCTTGATTTCGAGCTCCCAACGTTGTTCGTCGAATTTTGGTGGACGAACCAGGGTTAGCGTCGCCGCCTCTTGGAGGCCATGGATCAGGGCCGTCGCCACATCTCCCAAGTACACCACGCCAGGCCCCTTCTCGCCTCGACGGGGCCGAAGCCGCCCTTCGGCGTCCACCGTGTGATGGGGCCCTGCCCGAACCACTTGAGCGGCGAGGCGCAAGGTGTTCGGCATACGGAACGTCCACGGGACACGTGGTTCAAGGGTCCACCGGTGGTTCGTATCCTCAGACAAGTTCTTCAACGGCTGAGTTCATCCTCCGGGTGGCGAACCAATCATGGCAGGAAAGAGCAGCGACAAGGATTTGACAGACCTCCCCGGCGTGGGCGCAGCCACCGCCAAGAAACTCAAGGACGCAGGCCTGAACACTGTGGCCAAAATCCGCAAAGCAGGACGCGACGGATTGACCGCGGCAGGCATCAGCGCTCCCACGGCGGCTCGGATCCTGAAGGGCATGGCCCAAGAGGCAGGAAGCAAGGCCACTACGGCGGCGAAAAACGCCACCAAGAAGGTAAGCGAAACCGCAGCCAAGACCGTCAAACAAGCCTCGAAGACAGCAGCCAAGACAGCAGCCAAGGCAGCAGTGAAGCAATCGGTCAAGAAAGTCGTCCAAAGGGCCGGCCGCACCGACCGAAAGGTCCTCTCCGCCAAGGAGGAAGGCCGTAAGGGGAAGACGCTGAAGACGCCCTCCCTGAAGGACATCCTCAAGTCCCGCAAAAAGTGACGCAAGCACTTTGCACCCTTCCCTCAAATGAGGCCCATGCCTCGACGAAAGTACGGGCGCCTCCGTAAGGCGGTCGAGGTTCCCTCGAAGGAGAACTGTTCTCGATGCAGGTCGGGGAAATTTTGCCCGCTTCCCAACCATGTCGGGCAGCAGGTGTCTCCGTCGCGTTCTTGGGTCGGGCCAGAACGCATCCGAAAGCGCAAACGAGGCGCAGGAAACTGATCACGTCGTGTCCACACCGGCCACGCTGGCCGAGGGCGTCACGTCCTCCAAGGTCTTCTCGTCAGTCCCGATAGGCATGGCTGCGCGCGCGGCCTGGGCCCGGTGGTACACTTCTCGAAGGGTCTGATCGCCGATTTCCAAATACACCCGCGTGGTCGCGATGCTTGCGTGACCAAGGAGGCGTTGAATGCTGACGAGGTCCGCTCCACGTTCGAGCAACCCGGTGGCGAAATTGTGGCGTAAAACGTGTGGCGTGAGGCGGCCGCGTGGAAGCCCAGCCGCGACCGACAAATCCTCCATCAGCCGCTGAACGCCTCGGGGCGTCAGCCGCGCACCGCGGCTGTTGACGAGGACGGGCCCGTTGCTTTCCTCTGTACGCAGCGTCCGTTGTTCCAACCACAGGCTGAGTTCCTGGAGGGTTCGTTCGGTGAAGAGGACGAGACGGTCCTTGTCGCCCTTTCCTGAGCGGACCATGGCAGATTGGTCGTCCACATCCAGGGCGTCAAGATCGAGGTCACAGACCTCGCTGACTCTGAGGCCGGTGTCGAGCATCATGGTCACCACGATACGGGCAAGCGGGTCTTCGTACCAACGGGCGGCTTCCAAGACATCGCTGAGTTCTCGCCGGGTGAGCGTCCGAGGCAAGCGACGACCTGTTCGGGCGCGCACCAAATGCTCCGGCCAGCGATGGCCAAGCCAGTGGAGAAGATGGCGCGCTGCCGCGAGTTTGGTGTTGAATGACGACGGTTTGAGGTCCGAGAGGCTGTGCACCCACCGGTCCAATCGTCCGTTCAACGGTTCGACGCGTTCTGCAATTTCGCTCACCGAGATATGGTCTGTGCCCTCGAGAGGTGCTTCGCCGGGTAGCAGCGTTTGGAGCAAGGGTCGAATGGAGGTGAGGTAGGTCTTCCGGGTGTTCTCAGACTTGCCTTCCGTACGCAGTTGTTGAAGGTAGCAATCAAGCCATGGCAAACCTGCGAGATGCTGAAGTCGAGGTGGAAGATCCACGTCTTGACCTTCATCCAAACGACGTTGACTGGGGCGAAGCGCCCGTCGTGTTCGTGAAGGTCCCGCGTCCATTTGGCGTCACCGCCTGCCGCCGAAGCGGCGTGCATCCCATGCCCGAAGGCGTTGGGCCATACGGAGGGTCGGACTTGAACGTTCGGCTTCAAACCTCAGCTTCGTCGGGTCCAGGGTCCAAGGGGTGTTCATCCGAAGGGTCCGAACAACGCTCAACAGCTGAACGGACAGAATTGCGCAGGCTTGTTCTTGGCCCAGTGCAGAGCACTACGTCGTCGAAGCGAAGGCGCGTCAGGGGTTCAGGATTCCACATCATGTGCGAGTTTCGAGCGATGGCGAAGGTTTCGATTTCGCCGTGGAAGACCTCTTTCAGGGTGCGTCCAATCAATCCAGGGTGACGACGAACTTGCAGGGTGGCGACGCCTTCGTCTGGAAGCATGCGGAGGAGTCCGTCGATCTCGACATCCCCGTAGCCTGCTTCTCGGATGGCGTGATCGACGATGGCCCCCGCCACGTTGACTCCACTGGCCATTTCGATGCCTTGCAAGCCTGGGCTGGAATTCACTTCGAGTACCATGGGTCCATCGTTGCCCTCCAACAGGTCCACACCGGCCACGTTGAGGCCCAGCACACGGGCAGCGCGGCGGGCCACGTCAGCGAATTCTTCGGGCAGGTCCACCGATTCGACCGTGCCATTCAGGTGGAAATTAGAACGGAATTCGCGCCCACGGGCACGCCTGCGCATGGCCGCCACCACTTCGTCGCCCACGACGATGACGCGGACGTCACGGCCGTGGCTTTCGGCCACGTATTCCTGAATCAGCACATCCCGGCGTGCGTGAAGCAGCCCCTGGACGAGGCTCTTCGCTTCGTAGGCCGTGTGGCGAAGGAATACGCCTTGCCCTTGCGTGCCTTTGGTGACTTTGACAACCACGGGCAACCCTCCGACGGCTTCGATGGCGTGTTCGACGTCACGCACGTCACGCACATTCATCGTTCGTGGGATTGGTATGCGGTTTCGTGCGAGGATCTGGCTGGCCCTGAGTTTGTCACGGCTCTGAAGGATGCCTGCGGCGCTGTTAGAGGACCATACTCCAAGTTGGTCAAGATGGCGTAACAAGGCCGTACCGTGGCCGGTGATGGAATGGCCAATGCGGGGGATGACCGCTTCGTGTTCGAACGGTTCTCCATCGACCAAGACCTCGACGCGGCCTTGGTCAACAAATAAGGAACAGGTGAGGGGGTCGATGATGGCCATGTCAAGGCCACGGTCCTGAGCCTCCTCGACCAAACGCCGGGTGCTGTAGAGGCGCGGGCCCCGGGACAGCACGGCGAGGCGGAGGTCCATGCGACGCGGCGGTGCCGCCTCCCCTTTCACTCCATCGTTCACGGACGAACATCCGTGGCCGAGGCTTTCAAGTGGTCGGCGAATCAGGGGCAAGGCATGGACGATGATGAGCGCGCCGACGAATCCGAGGCGCAGGAGCACGTGCCCAGCGAGGTGCTTGTCGACGAAGACCGCGACGACATTCTCGAGGAGATGAGCCTCGAACAGCGCGAAGAAGCGCTCAAGCGATCGCGATGGAACGTGTTCATGTTCCTTGGCATCGCGGTCATTCTGTTCGGCTTTGCGCTCTTCCCCATGCCGTTCTCAGCCGATTACCAAGCCTCCCTTGGAGGAGCCCAAGCGACGAAGGACGTGGGTTTGATCTGGGGCATGCCCATACCTGGAGACGACATCACGGACGTTCCCGTTCGCGTCAACGTCGACATCGATCAGCCACCTCCCACTCACTCTGAATTGGTGGCTTTCATGATTCAAACCGCGGACTGCACCGATTCAGCAGCACTTTCCGATGGGCAGGTCGCGGCTGAAAGTGGAAGCTCAGATCATGGCTTTGCCACAAGCATGGGCCGCGTGACACCCGGTTCGGAAGAGGAGTTTCAGTTCCGTGTGGACCCCGGCCAGTACTGCCTCATCGTCAAATTCCGTGACATCGATGGCCTCAACGCGGACGAATCCGGTACCGCGACCATCGAGATTGACGGTCGCGTGTGGCCGAATCAGGCCATCGCCGGTTTGCTCGGTTTGGTGACCATCGCGCTTGCGGCTTTCTCCTTCATTGGCGCACAGCGGCACGGGAACGAAGTTCGTGCCATGAAGCAGCCAAAGGAAGCAACAGTGGAATCCACTGTGTTGGCCGCTGCCGGACCTTCCGGTCCACCAGCAGCAGGTCCAAGCGGCCCGCCTTCCGCAGGTCCAAGCGGCCCGCCGAGCAAAGACGAACCCGAGCCAGAAAGCGACGGGCCAACGGTGTTGCAAGAGGACGACGATGGGACCGCTTGGTTGGATGCCGGCAACGGATACGTGCACCGGAGGATGCCAGGCGGCGATTTCGATCAAACGATTTTCGTTCCCAATCCCGATGGCGATGGTTTCGTCCCTCACGAAGCCTGAGGAGTGTTCTGGAGAGGTCAAATCATGAGCGGCATGGACCTCTACGTGGCCCTTGCCCTCGGCATTGGCTTGGCCGCTGCGAGCGGCTTTCGCGTGTTCATGCCTCCCTTCCTCTTTGGGCTCGCTACCCGGTTTGACTTCAATCCCGCAGCTCTGCCGGACTCCGGGATGCAAGAGTGGATGGCTTCGGATGTGGGGTTGGTGGTGCTCGGTGCTGCCGTCCTTTGCGAAGTGCTTGCGTACTACATCCCATGGTTGGACAACCTTCTCGACACGGTGGCTTCGCCGGCTGCGATTCTCGGCGGTATGTTGCTCATGTCCACGTCCTTGGGCGAACTTGATCCAGCCTTGCGATGGTCGCTCAGCATCATCGTTGGGGGCACGACAAGCGGCACTGTCCAGATCTCCACGGTCGGCGTCCGTGCGCTGTCAACCGCCTCGACCGGTGGGCTTGGCAATCCGTTGGTGTCGACCATGGAAGCAGGAGCATGCTTGGTGTGCACCGTGATGGCACTTCTTCTTCCATTGTTGGCCCTAGGGATGATCATCGTCGGCCTTATTGCCGCTGGCCGATGGTTGGTCCGCCGACGCGGCAAGAAGGGGCCGGATGCCACCGTTTGGGTGCCCGTGAACCCTCAGGCTTGAAAACGGTCAACTGCGAGAAGACCTTTGGAGGGCGTGGAGCGTTGTCGGATGCATCAAGCCTGACCGTGGCCAAACTGAAAGCGCTGTGCGTTCTTCATGACCAGCCCACCAGCGGCCGGAAAGCGGATTTGGTGGCGCGGCTCTTAGAGGCGGGGCTCGACCGAGCGACCGTCGGTCTTTCGGAACCACGTGAAGCGGAGCAGGCCGATGAGGAGGTCATCTCACTCGAACTTGAACCCGAACCCAAACCCGTCCAGGCGCCAGAAGTGCCTGTTCACAAGCCGGACGTTGTGCCCCTTCCTGTGGCCGATGAGGAAGAGGTGCTCGAGGCAGAAGTTCTCGACGCCATTCCAATTGAGGACGATGCATTCGAGGAAGCCACGCCTCCTGAGATCGTTCCACCCGTTGTTCCGCTTCCTGGATCGAAATCCAAAGGGCCGACGACCCTGTTTGACATGGTGAAGACCCCCAAGACTGCTGCCGTAGTCCTCGTGCTTCTGTTGCTCGGAGCTGGTGGATGGTATTGGGCCGGCCAACAACTCAACCCCGTGACCGTGGACGCGCTGCGTTACGGCGACCGAATGGGGTTCGTGCTTGTCGATGGCCAATTGACGGCGACGGAAGGATTCGTCGAACCAGTGATCGACCAACTCGACATTGAAGACGACATCTGTCGGCTTGAGGTGTCCTTCTCAGGTGACGGCGACGTCTCTGTGTACCAAGGTACCCTGCTCGACATACCCTCACAAGGCTCAGACGACCGTCTTCTGGGGACCGTGAGCGTTCGTGGAGCTCATGGCATGGAGTGGCTTGCCGTTCAACAAGAGGCCACTTATGACCTCGATGAATTGGTCGTGAAACGCCACTTGCGCTCGATTGTACCAGGGTCCAACGAATGTTCCAGCAGTTCTGCCTCTGCGAGCGGTTCGGCCGATTTGACCCTCACCTCGTGGACCGAGATCGGCGATCGCGTCAACCTGCGCAGCAACGCGGATTGGGAGGTGGACCTCGAAGGCGTTGTTCGTGGTTCGACCACCACGTACGGCGTCGGCGGATTGCTCGGGTCCTTCGAAGTGTTTGCACCTGGCATTGCGATGCTCACCCAACCGGTTGAACTGCAAGCCTTGGTTGGCTCCACGCCGATCGAAAAAGGTGCGACGGGAAGCGGCCTTGGCTGGGATTGGTCGGTCATCGGGGCTGAGGATTTCGCGGGCAAACGCATGTGGCGCATCGTCGCTACTCAGCCTGATTTGACCACCTATTGCTTGGGCAGCGCGACCCTCTCGATGTGGGTCGAAGCAGACAACCCATGGGCGAGCAGACAGACAGTGGACGTTCGTCTGTCGTCTGAGAACACCGGACAGCAAGACTGCTCAACCTTGTCTCAGCAACTTGGAGATGCGGTGCTTCCCGACGGAGAATTCCGTTTGACGCACACCTTTGAGCGCACTTCAATTTCTCGCGGAGAGGACCGTTTGGATCTTGGGACAACGTACGTTGGTCGACCAAGCCCCAACGAACTTGGTGCACCCGAAGATGCCTTGGTGGATTGGACGCGCAACGCCACCCACGTGCCAGACGGTGCAACGGCGGCGAGCACAACGGTGGAAGACGCCGTCGCGTGCCTGCGTTCCGTCGGGTCTTCGGCCTCCGGGGCAAACGGTGCGCTGGACAATGAGGGATACATTTGGCGTGCAGTAGGGGACTCTGGTGGTTCAGTGGATGCGTGGAACTTGTCTTGGGTGGGCAACGACGATGCCCATGGTTGGGTTCGCGTCGACGTCGGACCCGGCGAGGACGGAAGCTGCACCTTTGTCGCCAAGGAATCGCTTGATCTTGGCATCGTCTGGAATCGTGATTCCGCGCCTGCCGTGGTCTCCATGAGCGAGGTGGAGACCATGCTTGTCGCCGAGGGTCGTTTCCCTGAACTGATGGGCAGCAAGGGCTTGTTTGACGACGACGGATC
>TARA_B100001113_G_scaffold350500_1_pt1 | contig 10728 bp, 7 predicted proteins | sample TARA_B100001113 | Tara Oceans TARA_B100001113 (sample SAMEA2622402) | marine metagenome | biome: marine biome (ENVO:00000447); feature: deep chlorophyll maximum layer (ENVO:xxxxxxxx); material: "saline water (ENVO:00002010), including plankton (ENVO:xxxxxxxx)" | depth 50 m | reverse complement strand
CTTCTTAATGAAAAATTATCAAATGTTATTTCAGTTTCTGGATATTCTGGAGATGTGCTGGTTACAATTTGTTTTGTAAATGTCCTTCCGGAAATATCAGAATTTACTGTTCCTTTATCTGCAGCAAATAGAGGTTTTTCTACTGAAAATCCACTATCATCATTTATTGAGCCTGTCAAAACAAGCCTTATATATTCAGCTGCTACTGGAACTTCTGCACTTGCGCCAAAACTATTGTATTGGCCACTGCCCAAGAAGTATTCACCATATCCATTTGATGCAGTATATTCAGCAGCAGGTAAAAATGGTACCCATCCGCCGCCTCCTGATGCACTATATTCTGCTCTAAAATATTGTGGCCCTAATCCTCTATCCTTTCCTTTGCCGCTAAATGATGAACTAAATCTTGCAACAGAACTAAAAGATAATGTGTCACCTGCTGAAATAGACTGTGTTACGATTTGAGTAAGCTCGTATGTATTTGTTGTTGTATAATTACTTGCACCTGAAGGTACAACCACATCTAGAGTTACTCTACCACTAACAGCTTTGTGTTCATTTACATATCCGTTTCTATCTGTTAGACTTATATTGACACCGCCTACTTCTACAAATGACCAGCTAGTTATTGTTGAAACAAAATTTCTTCCTGCAGATAATGAGCCAACTTGATCTTCAAAACTATTATTTTCTACATATTGACTACCGCCACCTACTGTAGAAAGAGAACCTGATTTTACTTCTACACGGCTTACGCCTGCACCGTCTTTAATTTTTAGTCCAGGTAATATACTACTTAATTCTACAGTGTTATCAGTATTTCTTAATATTGAATTTGTTAATTCAAATCCACCAATTTTTCCACCTGTAAATAAAACAGAAGATCCTGTAATATCTCCAGTTGCTTTTACGTTAAACGGTGCGCTTCCACTTCCAGCCAATGCTGTTGCACCTGCAAAAAATCTTGTATCACCTGCAACTGACATACCAGTAAATTTACCTGACGTCTCTTTAAATAATTGATTGCTTCCAATTACCCAATTTCCAATAAATCCTGTACTAGCTGTCAGTGTACCTTCAATAACTGCACCACTTGCAATAAGCCTTCCGCTTGAAGACACTGCAAAGTCAGGGCCGAACCGTACGTAATAAGGATTTGCTTGCGTAGGTGTGAAGTCTATATAATATCCGTTATAAGGATTTGTTTCAGGTCCTTCATCTGACTTATAAAGTGCAGCACCTCCTGCATCAAGAGTTGCATTGCTACCACTTAATTTATCTCCAACAATATTCCATCCAGCTATTGAACCTTCAGTCGCTGTAATAGAGCCTGATATTATGACATCACCGCTAGAAGAAAGATGAAATGCAGATGAACTTATTTCTATAATTCCTTGTGAACCAGAAATGAATTGTGTATTTGTACTACCAACAAAGAATGCGTCTGCTACAACTTCAAATCTACTTGGTATTGTGCTAAACCTTAAACTACCAGATTGACCTACTAATTCTAATCCAACACCTGCGTAATTATCGCCTGAGTCAGGTAAGACAGATCCACTATAAATCATCCAGCCCGTATTATCAGCACTTAAACTTGCGCTAGTAAAACCTTGATATTGAACTGACCTTATAAACCCTGAACCTGTTGCTCCTGATCCTCCTGTTTCTGGTAATGTTGATGCGACACCACCCATCTGTATACCGCTTCCTGTTGTATCTCCGCCTAAAAATAATGAACCTTCTACAGTGTTATCATTTCCTGCTATTAATAAATTCTCACCTTGAAATGTTATACCGTCAGGAAAATTAGGCTGTGTTGTTACAACAGTCTGAGCTTTATTATTATTTACATCGTAAAATTCTACAGCAAAATCTAAATTATCAGGTCTTTGTGCAAGTGTAGGTATTGGTGCAACTAATTTAATTATTTCTGGAGAAAAGTTTGTTTCTGATGCAGGTCTTATTGACAAGTCTGCTACATGCCAGTGGCCGCCTGTAAATCTTATTTGTAATATTCCTGTTCCAGTCCTTTGAGGTGAGAATGTTGCCTCAAATTCAGGCTCAGTTTGTCCTAATAATTGTCTAGAAGCATTATCAAATTTAACCCTTCCAATTGGCTCTCCATAACCATATTGGCCGTTTACACTAGACATATTAAATGCAGAACCTGACATGTGGAAAACAGCCTTTATTGTGTCTTGTTCACCGTATGTATTATCTGCTATCAATTTTGCTCTTACTACATATTCATTGCCTGCAACAAAACTAGATGAGTATTGTGGTTTTAATTGGATCTTTATTGCTTGGTCTTCATCGTCAGCAAGCATATCAACACCTGAGCCTGATATGAACAATGAATTTGCCATATACTCAGGATCAGAAGCTGTTTGTAGTGTTGTGGATGATGCTATTCCATTTAGTCCACTAGTTGCATCATAAAAACTAGTTACAATTGAATCAGACTTAAAAAATCCTAATCTATTTGTTGATGTTGTGCTATTATGGTCTACTAATAATTCAGGAGACTCAATAGGCGTGTCTGCTATTTTTGTCCAATTACCGTAAGGACCGTTATTCTTAACATATGCAGCAACTCTATTTACATCACCTGAGAATGTCCTCATTGTGTGTACTGTTATTTCTGCAAAAGATTTAAAATCAACACTGCTTGTGAAAAATGTTCTTTCTCTAGGATAATTTATTTCGTATAAACTTTCTCCCATTGCAGATATTTCAAAATCGCCGCTAGAAGAATTAAAAATACCAAAAGGTTTTTGTACAGCAACAGTATTTTTATTTAGTACTTCTACAATTGATGATGAATATGCAACAGTAGAATGAAAGCTTTGTGTTGTAAAATATGGTGTTGCTTGTGGGTCTGTTATCTTTAAAGTTCCACCTTGCATTGATGAAGAAAATTGTGCGCCGACTATTGTAAATGTGTATCTTTCACCTAAGTTAGGAGATTGATTTCCTATAGGACTTGATCCATAAGTCTGATCAGTATAATTTGGTACTTCACCGTAAGAAGCATCGTCTAAAGAAAAATTTCTACCTTCTGTATTTGCGACTGGTTTACCAACAACCAAGCCAACAGTTTGAGTCAAGTTTCCTTGAGTTGTTTCAACAATATTTAATTTTGGTTTGAAGACTTCTTTCGCAGATATTTGAGGTCTCTTAAAAAATCTTATTGGCCTTGTGTTAGGTATGTCTTTATTTATTATAAAGCTTTTAGTATACTTTACATTATAGACATCTATAAACTCAGGAGGTATATCATAATCAACTGTAGTTGGATCAACCTCACCTAATATTGTTAGAGTTGCTGCGCCAGCAGATATATCTTGATAAATTTCTACAGATACCCTTACACCGTTTCCTTCTTCATAAGAATAAACAGGTTCTATGTAAACTGGATTGCCTTGATTATCTAATATTTCTATTTTTATCGAAACATCTTGCCTTAAGTATTGTGAACCTAAAATAAGAAAAGATGATCTACCAGTTGACAGTTCGTCAGGAAAATCAGTTACATTAAAGTACTCAGATACAGCACCTGTCTCTTGTGTAAATGTGTCTACAGAGTTTAAATTTTGTAATTTTACAGTTCTTTGCTTTACGGACATTGTGAGAATCTCATTTGTAATAATTATAATTTTTTTAAAATTATTTTTAAGTTATATAATTTTTATATAATTATTATACAAAAGGAGAAACTAGTGAGTAACATAAAAAGAACGCGTATGTGTGTATACTTAGATGTTGATCTATCTGATTGGATTAAAAAGAACGCGATTAGCGAATATAGAAGTTTTAGTTCTTTCTTAAACAAGTTGATGTTGGATCATAAAGAGAAAGTCCAACAAAATAGCAAGATGAATGTATTAAAAAGTGAATCTAAAATATAATCTTGCTGTAACCGTTATTGTCTTGTATTTCTAATAATACATCTGTAAAATCTCTCATAGCATCAATGTGAGAAATTATGAGTGAAAACTGATAAACAGATTTTAAATATTGAAATAGCTGGTGAACTGAATTTAAGTTGTCACTATCCATTGTTCCCCACCCTTCATCAATTGCGATAAAGTTAGGTCTAGGAAGGTTTGATATATTTGTTAATGCAACACGTATTGCTAGTGTTGAAATAAATTTTTCCATTCCTGATGCCATTTCTAACGGCCAAGATTTATCATCATCGTAGGCAATATAGTTATTAATATTTTTACCATCCATATCAAATATAATTTGAAAGTCTACTATTTGTGACAGAATATTATTTACTTCTGATTCTACATTAGTAAGTACTTTTGACATAAGTGAATATCCAACACCATTTTTATCCAGAGCAATTAAATAATATTTATATGCTTCATATTTTTCTTCTAAGTCTTTTACTTTTTCAATTAACTGTATTATCTCACTTCTTTTAGATTCTAATGCAGATTTTTTACCTACATACTGTTGGATGTCTGAATTTGCAGATTTTATTTCTGTGTTTATTATTGACTCATTATCTTTTAAAGAATCTATTTTTACTTGAACTCTATTGTTAAATGAAATATCTTTTTGATATGATTTAGTTCTTTTAATTTCAAGCTTTATAGATTTTTTTAATGCCTCTTTAGTAGTAATAGTAGACTGTATGTCTTCTATCTTTTGTGTCTCTTGCTCTATAGTCCTTATTTCTCTTTTTATTTGGCTATTTAGTTCTTCAAATTCTGTATACGACTTTGGCACATCTTCATGAATGTTAATTTTATTTTCTAGCGTCTTTAATTCTGCAACTGCGATACCTGCTCTGCTTTTGTCTTTTTCTAATTCTTCTTTTGTTTGTATTGCATCTTTTACAAAAATATTATTAACACATTTTTCACAGTTAGGGTCGTAATCTAAATCACCTAACTTATTAATCTTATCAAGCTTATTTGATACTTCAACTTTTAATGCATCAATCTGATTTTTTGCACTATTTCTTTTATCAACCATAAAATGATACTCTTTTATTCTTTCATGAATATTGCTATATTTTTCAGATTTTAATCTATTATTTAAAATATCTTTATTTTTTGTCGACTCTGACAATATGCTTTTGCTGTCTAGGAATCTTGTTTGAAGCATTGATATATTTCTGTCTTCATTTAAAACTTCTTCTTCTAAAATATCAATATCTTTTAATGTTGAGTCAATTGGCTTTATAGTTTTTATTAGCTCTAAAATCTTATCTTTGTATTTGTCTCTTTGTTTTTCTTTAGTTACTAATGATTTTTCTAATTTTTTAATTACATCAGATACAGAATTTATTTCTTCATCTATATCAGTTATCTGCTGATCATAATCTACATCTAAAAAGTTTTTTAGCATTGAGTGAAGTCCGCTTGATTCTTCTTTGGCTAATTTGTAAAGTTGATCAAATACAGATAATCCTAAAAATTTACCTAATATTTCTTTCTTTTCCGTTTGATTCTGCTCTAAGAAAACTGATGCGTTGTTTTGTGCAGAAAAACTAGTCATTATAAAATCATCGTATGTACCTAATAATTTTCTTATATTTTTATTTGTTGAATTTCTTTGATCACCATTAAGAGAAAATTTAGAACCATCATCTTCTATTCTATAAAAGTCAACATCAACTCTTGTAGTTCCGTGCTTTAATACACGACCTTTTCTTTCAATTACATAAGAATCATTTCCAATATCAAATGCTAATTTACAGCTAAAGTTTGATTTTGAGTGATTCATAACATTTTCTGCTTTCCACGCTCTTGTTGATTTATCAAATAAACAAAATGTTAATGCGTCTAATATACTGGATTTTCCACTAGCATTAGGACTAAATAAACCTGCTATTCCGTTGCACCTTTCAAAGTCTATTACATTGTCTTCACCATAACTAAACATATTAGAAAATTCAAACTTTTTAGGCTTCCAACTAATTCCTCTAGATATGTCATCTGCAACTATTTGTCCACTTAATTCTGTATTTATTTTCTTAACTTTTTCTACAACATCATCTGTTGCTGTTGTATTTGTTTTTAAGAAATCTTCTATTAATCCGTTCTGAACATCTGTGTCTGTTACATCTCCAAAATCAACAATTGATGAATTACCTGTGTCAACTCTATAATTGTCTTCTCTTATTATTGCAACTTCTTTTAGCTTATGTCTGTGCCTAATTACTGTTAGTGCCTTTTTAAGATCTGTACTAGATGTATTTTTTACTTTTATTCTTAGCCTAGCATTTTTTGGCATATCATCTGCTTTTGGCACCAAACCGTTCTCTATATTAATTGTATAGTATCCGTATTCATTCTTAATTTCTTTATGTACAAAAGTTCTTTCTTTTACATTCCATACAGACACACCATGCCCTAACAATGCTTCACCATGATTTTGCTGAACAAGTGATCCACAGTATCTTACTATTGGCTTTTTTACTTTTCCAGGTTTATATTCTTGCATTGTTTGCATTTTATGAATATCACCTAACAGAACCATATCATATCCGTCAAAGTCTTTTAACTTAACAGCACTAGGAAGATTAAATCCTAAATCTGTTTGTGACTTATCAACAGTTCCGTGAAATAATAATATTTTTGTTTCAGCATCTATCTTTGATGGGTCAGGTAAGTTTTCTTCATTATCTCTAACTTCTAAAACTGCAAGTGCTATATCACCTACATAATAAGCTTCTGTCTTATCTAGATAATATAAGTTAGGATGCTGCAAGTTATTTACTATTGGTTGTAAAACATCAAGCCTAGATTTATTATTTAAATTACAGTCATGATTTCCTGCAATAATAAATGTAGGTACTAAGTCAGATAAATTTTTAAAAAGTCTAGATAGTTGGTCAACCAGCTCCGGAGACATATCAGTCTTACTATGCGCTATATCACCTCCAATATATGCAATTGCATCTTCTGTATCTTGCCTGATAAAGTCATAGAGATTTTCAAATACCATCTCATATTCTTTATGCCTTTTTAAATTTCTAATTTGTATATCACTTATGTGATAAATCTTTTTTACAGTCTTTAGTCCTGTAGGTAATATCATATTATTTTTTGCCTAATTATGTCATACTGATTGACAGTTTCTTTTTTGCTGATTGCAAATAACATAGAACTATATCCTATATCAGATGGATCACCATTTTCTAATTTAACTCTAGATATGTTAATGCCGTATCTCATTAATTTTTCAGATACTAATATCATTGTATCACTAGCGTCTGAATCTAGTATTATTACAACTTCTTTTACTTTTTTATTTATAATCTTTTTTAGTAATGCATCTTGTACAGTTTTGCCTAATAGTGGTATTGCATTTCTTTTTATTGCGATTGCATCAAATACACCTTCACACAATATTATCGGCATATTCCAATTTATGTATAAATCAAATATTACTGTATCTTTTGGTGCAGGTGGATTCTTATACTTTAATGGAGAGTTATAAAAAGATCTTGCAACAAAATAATTTAAAACTCTGTTATTATCATATGACGGTACTATTACTCTGTTTTTGTATTCACCTTCTGAGCAATATCCAATATTATATTTTATAATATCATCTTCAGTCAAACCTCTAGATAATAAATACTTTTTTGCATGTAAGAAAAATATAGAACCATCTTCACCTGCTAATGATTTAAATTCTTCTGGTAATTTTACAATAATATCTTCTTTTTTACCACTAAAGAATTTTGTATTATTGTATATCTGATTAAGCTCTTGTATTACACTTTTGCTAGCATTTAATTTCTTGACTAGTGTGTAAATAAATTTGCCTTTAGCATCACAAACCCAACAGTGCCACTGCTGAGATTTTACATTTACTTGTAATTTTTTCTTATGATGATTGCAGAAAGGGCAATGATACATAAGCTCGTTATCTTTACTTATACTACCTTTTGTTCCTATGACTGTATCAAGTAAAGATAATAGTCTGTTATTTATTTCCATCTAATAGATTTAAAAAGTCTGTTATTTCTAATGCTGCATATACTTTAGATTTATTACGTTTAAAAATTAACAAGGGCGTTAATCCTTCACAATTACTTTCAGCTTGCTCTAAGCTCTTCCATATATTTAATGCTTCTTGGTTTTTACATTCAATTGCAAATGGAAATTTCTTTCTAGCTGAAGGTGATAATTGTACATCCATTCCGTGTTCACCCATAGTAGTAGATTTAAAATCACCTTCTTCTAATACTTCAGAATACTTTTCTTGTAATAATTTCGTAACCTTGTTTTGAAGTCGTTTTCCTTTAGCTTTAGCGCTTCTTGGTTTCATCCAAAATCCTTAATTTAAGTTTAAGTAGTTTTAGTTAAGATGTTTAAGATTTTAGTTTTTATTATCAGCTTTAGCTGTAGTAGTTATTAGCATTTGATTCACCTAAAATAATACAGAAAGCTACACTCTTATTCCAGTGTGTAAGTTTTATTCTAGTCAAAACTAAAACCTTTGAACATGTTCATTAATATATATAAAGCTTATTTCTTTAAATTCAATTTTTTTATATATTTTTTTGCATTCTTTTCATACTTACGTGCTTGTACTTCAAAAGGATTATCCCAATAAAAATCTTTTCCTTTTTGTATCATCATCTCACCTGCTTTTGTGTATAGTTCTTCATATTTTGCAGCGCCGTATTTTTTACGCATTACAGCATGATCAACTTCATGAAGTACTGATTCTACAAAATCTAATATATTTTTCGGATTGGGCATTAAAGTTATAATATCATCTACCCAGTCGTAGTCTGCTTTATTGCCAGAACTTTTCGAAAACATAATCTTTGATTTTAAATTATGTTTTTTTACAATTAACTCTGCAATCTTTAATAGTGATTCTTTTTCATATTTTGCTTCCTTCACCATTTCTTTTTTATAAGGAATAATTTTTACAGGAACATTATATCCAAGTGAAACTCCCATCATAAGCCTAGAATTTCCAGCCAAAAGATATAAATCATTATTTTTATCACGCACAACTAACGGTGGAGGTAATTTTTCTAATTTTGAAAATCCGTAGAATAATCGCTTATAGTTCTTATCATTCGAATTCATCAACCTCAAGGTTTTAAGCATACGGGCTTTCTGTGTAGGTTCTGATAAGATTTCTTTTACATCTGAATTTTTTAATGATTGTAACTCTTCAATGTCTAATAATTCTAATTTGGAATCTTTGATATGATATTCCATATCTTCTTTGTCACCAAAGAGTTTAGGAAGTGTCTTACGAGCTTTCGGATTATCAAAATACTCTCCGAATTCTGATTTTATTTCTTCTTCTGTATATTTACGAAAATGTCTGTAGGGTTTTAGAGGACCATCCACCAAGCTGCTCCTACTTCAACGATAATGTCTGCAGCGGTATTATATGCCCACTTCTTTTTTGTACCGTAGGTTTCTTCTGTACCTTCAACATATACTTCAAAGATTTCCCATAGAATTCCTATTATTAAAACCCAGAGTACTGCCCATAAATCAGAAGCACCTAACCACTGAGCAACTTTTGCAATAAACAATCCAGCTGCTAAGTGGTAAGATGTCCAACCGTCTAGCTGACCGCTTGATACTTGCCAGCTATATAATTTTGCGAGAGGATTGTTCACTACTTAGAACCGAAAACCTTTGAGAAAAAGCCTTTTTTCTTTTTCTTACCTTTTGATCCGCCAATCTTCTTACCTTTCTTCTTTTTCTTTTTTACTTCTTCCATACCTGCCATATTCATATCAGCTGCATTAACTGTAGGAACAGCAGCAAATAGAAATACTGCAGAAAGAATAAGTTTAAGTATATTTTTCATTATACTACTCCTTGTTATCTGTTATAGTAGTCACTAAGATCTTTTAGCGCTCTACGTGGGTCAAATTTTTGTGTTTGTGTATTTATATTCTTTTTTATTGCAGAAAGAAATGCAACTCTTAAACCAGGTGAATTAAAGCTAGATAATTTTTTATTAATATCATCAACAGCATCACCTATCTCTTCAATAACGTCTTCTAAGTCACCTTTCATTTTTTCAGCAGCCTTCATATCATCATCTGCTGGGCCTTCATTTAATATATCTTTTAATTTTATCATTTTAATTCCTTTATAATACACTCATTATAATATCATGATTACTAAAAGTCTTTTTAGATTTAGCAAACAACATCTTATCTAATCTTGCTCTTGCATCTTTAGTGCTATTTGCGTCTCTTAGTAAATCTTCAACATACATTAAACCTTCATACGCCTTTATAAGTCTTTTATCTCCAATGGCTCTGGCTAAATCAGCACGTGCTGCAGTATGATTATTTCTATCTGTAGACATTCTGATTGAGTCTATATAGGCACCGCCCATTTCTTTCTTTTCTGATATTATGTCTTTAAGCTTTATCATTATTTAGCTCCTAAACAATTTATCGTATTCTTTTCTATCGTACTTTACACCTGCGTATTTAGCAGCTTGGAATAGCGTAATATATTGAACTTCAGGTCTTACAAAAAATTTAGGTTCTTTTTCACTCAATTCCAAATCCATATCTGCTTTTTCCCACGCTTTTTTTAGTCCCATTGCAGCTGATTTATTTAATGCATGACCCCAAACGCTTCCCAGCATTCCACTTTCTTTTCCAAAAGAAAAAGCTTGAATTCCTGCAGAAGGTTGAAAGGACATATAAAGGTTTTTGATTTTAAATTTTCCCTTTTTAGCGGCTGCTTGGAAAATAGG
>TARA_B100001113_G_scaffold353753_1_pt1 | contig 10735 bp, 17 predicted proteins | sample TARA_B100001113 | Tara Oceans TARA_B100001113 (sample SAMEA2622402) | marine metagenome | biome: marine biome (ENVO:00000447); feature: deep chlorophyll maximum layer (ENVO:xxxxxxxx); material: "saline water (ENVO:00002010), including plankton (ENVO:xxxxxxxx)" | depth 50 m | reverse complement strand
GTCTTATCTTTATTTGAAAAACACCAACACTTACACGTAACCCACACTAAATATAATAGCGAGGGTGAAGCGGTAGATGTATTAATTAAAAGTTGGGATGTGCGTAAGTTTTACAAGATTGGTCCAAAGCACATGAGATTTAAAACTATGGATGGAACGATAGTAGAATTAAAGACTGCTACACCAATGGACTATATGACAGAAACAATGCTTAAGTCGGAGATATAATATGCAACAATTATTTTTAGGATTAACACTTATATTGGGATTAGCAGTTTGGTACCTATGGGGTGAAAACCAAACTCTAACTGCAAACAATGCACAATTAACAGTCGCAATCGAACAACAAGAGGAAGCAATAGAGGCAATTAAATCTGCTTATGAAAAGCAAGGTGATTCTCTAAATGCAATGATGAACAAAAATGCTCAAATAGAAGCAGAGAAAGCTAGATACATGGATATATTTAAAAGACATAACCTAAATAAATTAGCTATAGCAAAACCAGGTTTATTAGAAACCAAAGTGAATAGAGGTACGAAAGATGTTTTTGACACAATTGAAAACGACAGTCGTGAATTGGACTCGCTTGACGATCCTTCCGGCGATATTAATCCTAACAATTAGTGGTTGTTCCACATTTGGAACTAAACCTATAACAGTTAGTTCTAAGCCGATTGATATACAAATCATACAACCAGCTATGCCGCGTGGTATAGATTTAGAAGATATAAAATGGCATGTAGTTTCTACTGCACCAATAGCAAATCCTTGTGTAAAGAACGCTGAAGGCTCAGAAAATCCAGGTGTAAGAGAAAAGAATGAAGATGGTACTTGTGCTAACGGAAAAGAAAATCCAGATTGGCCAGAAGGTTATACATATTTAGATAGATTTTTAGAAGAGAATAAAGAACGTAATAATGGCGATATAGTTTTTATGGCTATATCAGTTGGCGATTATGAAATTATGAGTGGTAATATGCAAGAGCTTCGTAGATATATAAGAGAAGTACAAGAGGTTGTTGTTTATTATAGAAATGTAACAATTAACGATAAGCCTGCAGTAGGCGCAAAGGTGAAAGTAAATGGCAACGACTAGACAAAAAGAACAATTAACCCAAATGGAAAGAGCATTGATAGCTGCTAAGTTATCAGCACATGCTTATAAGACCGAAAAACAAGCACAAGCAGCTACAAAGAAAATGGGATTTCCGTGGTGTAAACTAATATCCAAAGATGGTGCAGAATGTTTAGTAGTTAAAGATCGTAATGATCTATGGTTTGCTTTCCGTGGAACAGAACCAAGTAAGCTAAACGATGTTATGGCTGATTTAAATTTAATTAAGAATGCAGCAAAAGCAGGTGGTAAAGTACATAGTGGATTCCAGCAAGAAGTAAATGATCTTTGGATGGATATATTAGCAGAGATAGAACATAATCAACAATTAAAAGTACAGAAAGACATTTATATGACTGGACATTCTTTAGGTGCAGCAATGGCGACAATCGCAGCTACTAGACACGCACCAGTAGAATTATTTACTTTTGGATCTCCAAGAGTTGGCGGACCAAAATTTATTAAAAATATAAAATGTCCGCATTTAAGATTTATGAATAATAATGACATCGTGTGTAGAATACCACCAGCATGGTTAGGATTTAAACACCACGGTGAAATGATTTATTTTGGCAGGAACGGAAACAAACAAGACAAACCAACTTGGGCTGATATGTTTTATGGAATACTAAATTCATGGAAAAGATTTAAATTCTTTGATGGTATAGTAGACCACGGTATGCCAAATTATGTAAAAGCTATTACTAAACTTGCAAAGGTTAAGTAATGTATTGGTTATTAATTCTTTCACTTAAGTCTATTCTTAGTTCCATTATAGGGAGTAGTTTCTATAAATGGTTTCAAAATACAGGATTCGGCATATGGTTTCAAAAACAAATAAACCGATTCATGGATCATTTCGCAGAACGATATGACATTGAACTAGCTAAAACGGAATCCAAATTCAAAAAGCAATACCCGCTCATAGCTGAAAGATTAGAAGCTTTAGAAGATAAAGCCCACCCACCAATACCAATGGAATGCTTTGAAGGATTCGACAAATTAGAAAAAAGAATCGCAAAGCTTGAAAAAAAACTAAATAAATAGATTTACAAATCTTCGGATTTGTGGTATAATATGAACTTATGAATGGGATTAATGTAATGGAAATTAAGGTTACCAAGCGTGACGGGTCTTACCAAACCTTTGACTTAGATAAAGTACATAAAGTTTTGGAATGGGCAGTCGAAAACATAACTGGCGTTTCGATGTCAGAAATAGAACTAAAAGCAAATATACAACTCTATGATAAAATACCAGCATATGATATACACGAGCTTCTTATTAAAAGCGCCGCCGAGCTTATATCAGAACATACCCCCAATTATCAATATGTTGCGGCGCGCCTTGTATCTTATAAGCTAAGAAAAGAAGCTTATGGACAATACACACCGTTACCTTTAAGAGAAATCATAGAACGTAATATTGAATTAGGCGTATACGATCCAGAGATACTAAATTATTATACGCCAGAAGAATTAGCTGAATTAGATAGTTATATTAAACATGATAGGGATGATACATTTACCTATGCTGGAATGGAACAATTCCGTGGTAAGTATTTAGTTCAGGATAGAAGTACAAAACAAATATATGAAACACCACAGGTTTTATATATGATGGTTGCAGCTACATTATTTTCACAATACAACGGCGGGAGATTAAAATATGTTAAAGACTATTATGATGCGATTTCTCAATTCTATATTAGTTTACCTACACCAATTATGGCAGGAGTTCGTACTCCGACAAGACAATTTTCATCATGCGTACTTATTGAATCAGGCGATTCCCTTGATAGTATTAATAGCACTGCTACTTCCATAGTTAGATATATCTCTAAGAAGGCAGGAATAGGTATCGGTACGGGCTCCGTACGTGCTGCTGGAGCGCGAGTTGGCGATGGTTCTATTGTTCATACAGGGTTAATTCCTTTTCTTAAATACTTTCAATCGGCAGTTAAGTCGTGCTCGCAAGGGGGCGTACGCGGGGGCGCGGCGACCGTGTATCTTCCATTATGGCATTATGAATATGAAGATCTTGTAGTATTAAAGAACAATAAAGGTACAGAAGAAACAAGAGTTAGGCATATGGATTATGCTTTCCAATTAAACAAGCTAATGTATGAAAGATTAATATCTGGTGGTAATATAACATTCTTTGATCCAAATGATGTACCAGGATTATATGAAGCATTCTATGCAGACCAAGATAAGTTTAAAGAACTATATGAAAAGTATGAACGTGCATATAGTATAAGAAAGAAAACTTTACCAGCATTAGAAGTATTCCAATCACTATTAACAGAACGTAAAGACACTGGTAGAATTTATATAATGAATGTTGACCATGCAAACGATCACGGTTCATTCGATCCAGAAGTTGCTCCTATCCGTATGAGTAATTTGTGTTGTGAAATAGATTTACCAACTAAACCACTAGAATATGCTGATGACCCAAATGGTGAAATATCTCTTTGTACATTATCAGCAATCAACTGGGGCTTAATTAATGCCCCACACGAATTTAAAAAGTATTGTAATCTAGCAGTTAGAGCTTTAGACGAACTATTAGATTACCAATTTTATCCTATCGCAGCAGCTAAATCTGGTACTATGAATCGTAGACCATTAGGAATAGGTATAATTAACCTTGCATATTTCTTAGCTAAGCGTGGATTAAAATATGATGAATCTGCATTTAAAGTTGTAGATGAATACGCAGAAGCGTGGAGTTATTATTTAATTAAGACTTCTTCTAAGTTAGCACGAAAAAAAGGTGCATGTTTATCAAATAATGACACAAAATACGCGTCTGGAGAGTTGCCAATCGATACATATAAGGGTGCGATAAATAATTTAATAGAGCATAAGACTCGAATGCCATGGAAAGAGCTCAGAACTGATCTCAAAAAATATGGTATAAGGAATTCAACTCTCATGGCATTAATGCCTGCGGAAACGAGCGCACAGATTAGTAATAGTACTAATGGAATAGAACCGCCAAGAGCTTTAGTTAGCTACAAACAATCTAAAGATGGCGTGATGGCCCAGGTAGTTCCTGGTTATCATCATCTAAAAAATAAGTACGATTTACTTTGGGATCAGGAATCCCCCGACGGTTATTTAAAAATTTGTGCTATATTACAAAAATATATAGACCAAGGTATATCAGTTAACACATCTTATAATCCTGAACATTACGAGGATTCAAAGATACCTATGTCGGCTATGATTCAAGATCTCGTAACTGCATACAAATATGGTTTAAAACAACTATATTATTTTAACACACACGACGGCTCAGGCGAAATAAAAGATACAGATTTGCCAGAGCTTGATACATTTACTGAAGATGACGAGGACTGCGACAGCTGTAAAATATGATATTAAAAAAGAATAAACAATCACACTTAAAAAAGAATATGTTTCTAGATGAAGGCGTAGATATACAGAGATTTGATATTCTGAAATACCCAGCACTAGATAAAATTACCGAAAAGCAATTAGGCTTTTTCTGGAGACCGGAGGAAGTAGACGTATCGAAAGATAAAAAAGATTTCGATAACTTAACACCGCATGAACAACATATATTCACATCTAATCTTAAAAGGCAAATACTACTGGACTCTGTACAAGGCAGGGCCCCAAATCTTGCTTTCTTACCTATCGCTTCGCTACCCGAAGTTGAGAACTGGATTGAGACTTGGTCGTTTTTTGAAACAATACATTCTCGTTCTTATACCCATATTATTAGGAATATATATCCTGACCCAAGTATAGTATTCGACTCTATGCTAGATGTAAAAGAAATATTAGAATGTGGAAATGATATAGCAGAATATTATGATGATTTAATTAAATGTAATAATACTAAAACTGATTTAATGAAACATAAGCAAGCGCTTTATATGTGCATGCTATCTGCAAATGCATTAGAAGGTATTAGATTCTATGTTTCTTTCGCGTGCTCGTGGGCGTTCGCGGAACTAAAAAAGATGGAAGGTAATGCTAAGATTATTAAATTTATTGCAAGAGATGAAAACGTTCACCTTGCCAGTACAACCACTATTCTTAAAAACATGTTAAAAGAAGATAAAGATATGGTTAAGATAGCCAAAGATATGGAATTAAAAGCAACAGATTTATTTGTACAAGTAATTGAACAAGAAAAAGAATGGGCTAAATACTTATTCCAAGATGGTTCAATGATAGGATTAAATGAACAAATACTTTGCGATTATATAGAATGGATAGGATGTAAACGTATGAGAGCATTAAGTTTACCTTGTCCATATTCAGTACCAAAATTAAATCCACTTCCATGGACAGAGAAATGGATTGGTGGTGGTAACGTACAAGTTGCACCACAAGAAACAGAAATAACTTCTTATATAACCGGTGGGGTAAAACAAGACGTTGACGATAAAACACTATCAGGATTAAGTTTATGACAGCATATAAAAGAAGAAGAAGCTATGACCCAGTATGGAAAAGAGAACTACCTTCTGCCGTAGATGATGCAGCAGATGTTATGAGTGGGTACGAGCAACAATTAACTTTAAATTTAAATAAACCAAAAGATGCTACACCAGAGCAATTTGAAGAGTGGCAAGAGAAAGAACTAAATTGGTGGGCAGAAAGACAATTAAGCTTTGTTGCAGTTATGTCAATAGTTCAGGTTTGTATGTTAGGTCTCATGGGTGCAACCATGTTGCTGAATTCAATATTATTTAAATGATTAAACACATATTCAGCTTATTACTCGGCGTGGGTAAGAAGCCGGATGAATTTTATGTCACGCCATTTAAGATATTAGTAATGTCACTTGCTTTAGGAATAGCATTTTTAACTTGTGTAGCTTTATTACTTATCTTAGCAAGATTAATAATAGGATAAAATGTCAGATATAGCAGGAATAATGATAACGTTTGGTATAGCATTCAGTGGATTGTTATACGTGACTTACGATAATTTAGAATATAAAGGCTACCCAAGAAATAGTAGCTGCACAGGAGAATGTTATGAAAAATATGTTGAAGAAAATGGTACAGTGGTTGAACAGCTTCTTGCCAAACAAGCGGAAGCAGCCGTCGATCCATATAGTTCCATTAGAGGACTTTGGTCGGGATGCGCGGCTTGCCACGGTGCAGAAGGCCAAGGCATGGCAGTCTTTCCCGCGTTGGCCGGACGAAGTGCTGAATATGTATCTGAAAGATTATACGCATACAAGAACAGAGAAACGGTAGGTGATATGTCTTCCACTATGTGGGCACAAGCTGGTATGTTATCAGATAGCGATATAGCAACAATTGCAGAATTTATATCAGTAGAATTAAAATGAAAGACTTATTTGCAAAGTCAATGACAAAGTTCTTTCGCTTTATAGCGGACACTTTCTTTGCAAAAAGATATGGTCACCGTGCGGTAGTATTAGAAACTATAGCAGGAGTTCCAGGAATGGTTGCTGGTATGTGGTTACATTTTAAAAGTCTACGTAAGATGAAAACTGGATGGGGACCGCAAATAAGAGAAATGCTAGAAGAGGCAGAGAACGAAAGAATGCATCTTATGTTCTTTATACAAATAGCTAAACCAAATTGGTTTGAAAGACTATTAGTATTATTAGCACAAGGTATTTTTATGGCATTTTATTTTACTATATATGTTATATCTTATAAAACAGCACACAGAATGATAGCTTACTTTGAAGAAGAAGCTGTTGTAAGTTATACCGAATATTTAAGAATGGTTGAACAAGGTGAAGTTGAAAATATACCAGCACCACAATTAGCAATAGATTATTATAAAATGAAAAAGAATGCAAAGTTATCTGACTTAATTAAAAACGTAAGAGCAGACGAAGAACGTCATAGCAAAGTAAACATGGAGTATAGCATATGATAGAAATATATGGAAAGCCACAATGTCCGTTTTGTGATAAAGCAAAAGCTTTATGCGAAAGAGAAGGATATGAATACACTTATAAATCTTTAGGTACCGATTTTGGAAGAGAAGAAATGGTAGAAATGTTTCCAACCGCAAGAACATTCCCACAAATAAAAATTGATGGTGAATCTATTGGAGGTTATCAGCAACTTGAAGAATGGCACGATAAAGATTGGAATGAAAAGTGATAGAGCACGTATTAGATTGTGAGTTCTGTTTTAATCGAGTTATAATAAAAGTAGAGGAAGAACCTCTAATTCCTAAGTATTGTCCTCTTTGTGGAGAGACTCCAGAAATAGAACACGACGAGGACGAGCTTTTATTTGATTCATAAATACTATTATGGATTGGATATATAAAGGTAAAACATTCGTACCACCAGAAAACTTTTCACCAAAAGAGATGTATGGATTCATTTATCAGATTACAAATACTGAAAATAATAAGAAATACATAGGTAAAAAATTCTTCTGGAGTAAGAAAACCTTGCCACCTTTAAAAGGCAAGAAGAGAAAAAGACGTAAAATCGTCGAATCAGATTGGCGAACCTATTGTGGTTCTTCTGCAAACTTAGTAGAAGATATAGAGAAAATAGGTATAGATAAGTTTCATAGAGAAATACTTTATATTGGTACTATGAAAGGCGAGCTAGCATATATGGAAGCTAAGCTGCAATTTGATAATGAAGTATTGTTAAAAGATGATTATTATAATGGTATAATAAACATTCGGTTAGGATCTAACTCAGTAAAAATATTGAAATAAGGGGTTTACTTTCTATCCTAACTATGGTATAATAGACCATATGGCAAAAAAAGATAATATCATAAAGTTTCCTACACCCGAGGAAGTTACCCAAAAAGAAGCTCTAAGAATGATAGAACTAGCTTCCGACGATTGCAACGGAATGGCTAGACATTTAAACGATGTTATTATAGAAGAGATATTTAATCAATCTGAATACTTTGTAGATGCAGATTTCTATAGCGAAGAGCATCAAGCATCAAGAGATCTATATGTAATTACAAACCTTCTTAACGCAATGTTATTAAGACATATAGACATACCACACGAATTACAAAAAAGCCTGGATAAGCTTTATATTAAAATAAAGCAATTGGCACAATTACCGGAAACTGAATTTGAAATAGATTTTGGGCCAGATATGGGCATAGAGTTTGTACCCGATTTTGATATTAATATAAATGATGAGGAAGATAAGGATGATACAGATACATAAATTACCCACTCTTTTTAAAAGAGATTCTACAGGTAAAATACGTGAATGGACTATGGGTTACCAAACAGGTATGAACCCAGGAACATTTACTATCTCTGGAATACAAGGTGGTAAAATGGTCCAGAGTGGATTAAATAGTTCTGAAGCTAAAAACGTAGGCAGAGCTAATGCTACTACAGCAGATGAACAAGCAAAAAAAGAAGCAGAGGCTAAATGGCAAATTAACCTAGATGGCGAATACTTTCTTTTAATATCAGAAGTAGATACTTACGATAAATTCAAACCAATGTTAGCACAAGACTATACCAAACGTCCACAGGATTCTGGCTGGTCACAACCTAAGTTAGATGGTATTAGATGTATTGCTAGAAAAGATGGTTTGTTTACTAGAGCAGGAAAAGAAATTACTACCTGCGACCATATATTCGAAGAACTAAAACCTTTCTTTAAAGAACAACCAGGTATGATATTAGATGGTGAACTATATAACCATGAACTTAAATCAGACTTTAATAAAATTACTTCTTTGGTTAGAAAGGTAAAACCATCTGAAGAAGAAAGAATGGAATGTGAAGAATTAGTTCAATATCATGTATATGATGTTTACGATCCTAGTTTTAAAGAATGGAATTTCCAAGAAAGAATATCTTATGTCCATATGATGATTGGTGGTGATTCATGTAAAGCCGTAGAAACTACACAGGCTAAAACACAAGATCAATTAGATGCTTTATATTCTGCTTATACTGAAGCTGGTTATGAAGGACAAATGGTTAGAAATAATACAGCATATGAAAACAAAAGATCTAAGAATCTTCTAAAAAGAAAAGAATTTATTACAGAAGAATTCGAAGTAGTAGAAGTATTAGAAGGTGATGGTAATTGGAAAGGTTATGCTAAACACTTTGTTCTAACAGATGGTGATTTAACATTCAGAAGTGGAGTAAGAGGTAACTTTGAAACATTAGAAAACTTATTAAATAATCCAGAACAAGCACAATGGGTCACGTGTAGATATTTTGACCTAACACCAGATGGAGTTCCCCGTTTCCCTGTTGTTATTGATTGGGGTAAAGGAGTGAGAGCAGATTAATGATGGCACCATTTGAAAACGTAGGCGAGCTAATAACATTTATTAGTTTATTCTTTGTTGCAATTGTAGTAATACCTTATGCATTTATGAAGATAGGAGATTATTATGATAATAGTTGACTATAGTCAAATTGCACTGAGCAATATTATAGTACAAAAGATCGATGATAAAGATCTAATTAGGCATATGATTCTAAATTCTTTACGTATGTACAATAAAAAGTATAGAGATGAATATGGGCAAATGGTATTAGCCTGTGATGGATTTAATACTTGGAGAAAAGATTTCTTTCCAGAATATAAAGCAGCACGTAAAAAGAATAGATCGGCATCTGACCTAGATTGGAATAGTATCTTTACATCACTAAATGAAATAAGAGAAGAAATAAGAGAAAACTTACCATGGAAAGTATTACATTTAGAAAAAACAGAAGCAGATGATATTATTGCTACACTGACACAGCAAACCCAAGAGTTTGGTATGCACGAACCAGTTATGATTATATCATCGGATAAAGATTTTATACAACTACATAAATTTAATAATGTAAAACAATTTAGCCCGATACAAAAGAAATTAGTCCAAGATAAAAATCCAAGAACATATAAATGGAATCATATTATGCGTGGCGATTCAGGTGATGGTATACCGAATGTTTTATCACCAGATGATACATTTATAACAGAACAACATCAGAACCAATTAAGACAAACTAGAGTCGATGAATGGATAAATAATATAGATGACTTAAGAGAATTAATGGGCGATGAGGTTTATCGTAATTTTCAAAGAAATCAAACACTTATTGATTTTGATTATATACCAGAACCTATCCAAACAAACATTATAAATACTTTTAACGAGACAAAACCAGCAGCACGCATGAAGGTATTGACTTACTTAATTAATAAACGATGCAATCAATTGATTGAATGTGTAGAGGAATTTTACAATGGCTAAAAAATTAGTTCCTGAAGTATTAGACTTAGTACGACAGGCAAAAACAAAACAGGAAAGGGTTGAGATCCTAAGAAAGAATACTCATCCAGCTTTAAGAGATATTCTTAGAATTAACTTCGATGCTGACGTAGTATCAGTATTACCAGAAGGTGCCCCACCATATACAAAGGACGACGCTCCAGAAGGGTATTCACCATCTTCTTTATTTAAAACTCATAAACAATTTAAATACTTTTTTAAAGGACCAATTGCAAATCAAGTAAATCCTGCAAGAAGAGAAAAGATCTTTATTGACATATTAGAAAGTATGCATCCATCCGAATCAGAACTTTTAGTTGAAGTTAAAGACAGAAAACTAAAAGGGATTACGAAAGCTTTA
>TARA_B100001113_G_scaffold264748_1_pt1 | contig 10737 bp, 7 predicted proteins | sample TARA_B100001113 | Tara Oceans TARA_B100001113 (sample SAMEA2622402) | marine metagenome | biome: marine biome (ENVO:00000447); feature: deep chlorophyll maximum layer (ENVO:xxxxxxxx); material: "saline water (ENVO:00002010), including plankton (ENVO:xxxxxxxx)" | depth 50 m | reverse complement strand
GCTCATGGTTGCAGAGTCTAATGTAGGCGCAGTGTTCAGTATCTCAAAACTCGAAGATGCCGTCCACAACGACCATTCTGTACCGTCGTTTACCCGAATTTCAACCGTCCATAGATCACCTTTTGTCGTGATTGCTGAATCGAGTGTTGAAGTCGAAATTGTTGTCATGATACCGTTTTTCGACCAACGATATTGCGTGTCAACGATAGAATCCATATCTGCATCGGAAGAAGTTGAGGAAGCCACAAGGGTGTCGAGTGTTTTCGGATTCAAGGGTGAAATGGTGATTGAATCCACGGTCGGCGCATTGTTCGAAGTATCGCCTGTCACGGAAATCGCATTGGAACGAACCCAAGGGGAGTGCCCTTCCCCATCATGAGCGCGGACTTCAACTTCCCAGACATCCCCAGCCCGTGTTGCTATCGACGGTACGATTGTGAGATCATCAAGCCCATCTTGCAAGGCGCCGTTGAGATACCAACGGTACTCAAAGGCGAGTGTATCACCATCGTTGTCTGTTTCACCTGAAATTGATGTAGTGAGATCATTATCTACAGTCGGGTTTGGTGGCGATATTGTAGCAGAAGAAATCGAAGGAAGAGAATTCAGCACCGTAATTGTGTTCGAATTCGCGGTTGTTCCAAAATCCTCTCCATCACTGGGTGTTACTGAGGCTTGCCAACTGTCTCCTTTCAAGAGGGATGGGCTTGAAATTGTCATCAAACCGTCAAATTGTGATTGATGCGCCCCATTTTGAGACCAATGTATGGTCGTCCCTGATTCGGCATCGCCGCTATCTTGATCGGAAAATGTGTAGGTCAGTATGATGTCATCGCTTGATGTAGGGCTCGATGGTGAAATCTGTACATTGGATGCTGTAGGTGGATTGTTGGAAACAACAACTGTCTCGGTTATACTGACGGACATTGTTGTCCAAGCGTCTCCGCCTGTTCCACCTCCACTCGCCGTCAGTCCAGCGATTCCGGCCGTGACTGTACCACTTCCGGAAGTAGGGGCTGTCCAATCGAAACTCCATGCACGATTTGCTTTGTTGGTGTGCGTAACGGACTTACCACTGACTTTGACACCAGAATTACCACCTGTTGAAAGCGATCCTTTGGATACTTCGACATTGAAACCGCCATGTGTACCTGATACACCGCCCGATACTGAAACCTGAATCGAATATGTTTGACCAGGTGTGTAACTTGATGGGAAATTCTCAGAAATAGAGACCGAGGTAGAGCTACCTCCATGGCAACCACAGCCTCCAGATGAGAAGTGCTTGCCACCTGAATTCGCTTCGATGACAGGCGTGAGTACGACCATTGCAACAATAGCAGAAAGGAGAATGGCTTTCAGTTGCATGAGCGAAATTTGTACTATACTCGTTAAGAATGTTCGTTCTTGACAGCGGAATATTTCTCAATAATCAAACAATGTTGGTTGGCCCACAGGCGAAGGTGATTCCTGCTCTTCTAACTGGCCTGAAATTCGGCCAAGTAATGTCTGTTCGTCCCATACTTGAACACCCAATTTCTCGGCTTTAGCAAGTTTTGAACCGGCATTCTCTCCTGCAATCAATACAGAGAGATTGCCAGAGACGCTTCCCACAACCTTACCTCCAGCCGCTTTAATCCGTGCTTGAATGCTTTTTCTTGGTTCTGTGAGCGTACCTGTGACACAAAACGTCATGCCATCGAAGATTCCACCCTCGGCAATTCGCTCCTCTTGTTGAATGGAAAGTAAGGACAGAAGATCGTCAACCATTCCTCTTCTCAATTGGATTCCATCACGAACTTGTTGAGCAACAATGTCCCCTACACCATCGATCGATGTTAATTCTGAAAGGCGCGAAGCATCTGTTAACGCAACATCAACCCATTGCAGAAGTTGTGCAGGCACCAAGAAGTGATTCGAGATCGAGGTCGCAAGTTCTGGGCCAATACCTGGTAACCCAAGAGCGCTCAAGAATTTTGAAAATGCCATGGCTCGATTTTTCCCAATTTCTGTAAGAACATTGTCCGCAGATTTTTGCCCCATTCGATCGAGGGAAAGCAACATTGGTTGATTGAGACGATACAAATCTGGGATGCTTGAAATCAGACCTTCTTCGATGAGTTGTTCGACAAGCTTCTCCCCAATGCCATCCATTTCCAATGCTCTGCAGTAGTACAGGATGCTTCGTCCGAGCCGTGCCGAACATTGGACATCAGTACAGCGAATAAATGCGCCCTCAATTTCGATTGGTCCTGCACAAGCTGGACATGATCCGGGAGGAGTGATTTGGCGTCGTTGTGGTAAAGCTCCTGTGAATGGTTCACCATCAGCATGTGTTCTACCATCAATATCACTTTGTGTGGCTGCACCAAGACTTGCCTCTATTTTTGGAATAACATCGCCCCGCCGTACGATACGAATCTTGTCACCGATTTGAATATCCAAACGCTGAACTTCACCTAGATTGTGAAGGGTTGTATTCTCAACTGTAACTCCTCCAACTCGTTGCGGAGCAATCCGAGCAACAGGAGTGATTGTACCTGTACGTCCAGTTTGCCAATCAACGTCAAGGAGAACAGATGTTGCTTCCTCTGGAGGGAATTTCCATGCAAGGGCCCATCTGGGATGATGTGCTGTCATGCCAAGCAAATCTCGCTTTTCGAGGTCATCAACTTTGAAAACAAGTCCATCGATCTCGAAACTGTACGATTCACGTCCCTTGCTCCAGGTTCGTGTTTCTTGACAAAGAGATTCAATGGATGCGCTTTCTGAACCCGAGTCGTGGACAACCCAGGGGGCGGGTTCAACACCTGCTGTTTCACTTAACCACTCTAGAATTGCACTATCAAAATCCTTGCTTGGAGGTGCAACTGAATCAGGGTGACGATCTGCTTCGGAGGGGAATTTAGCATCATAAGCAAGGAAAACCAAATCGTTTGCATTCGCTTTACCATCTGCATTCTTCTGACGTAATGCCCCCGCAGCAAGGTTCCTTGGATTGGGGGAAATGGTGCGATATTTCTCTTCAAAGACTGACAATCTCATGACAACCTCACCACGTATGTGAACATCTACTTCTGCACCAAGAGTGTGCGGGACATTCTCAACTCTTCTCGCATTCTTGGTTACGTCCTCTCCCCTATCTCCGCTGCCACGAGTTGCTGCTCGGACGAGTCTGCCTTTTCTATACTCCAGGGATAATGCAGAGCCGTCCAACTTTGGTTGGGAAATGAATCGGGTTGATTCCAAAGAAGATTCCTTAACGAAGTGAGCGATATCATCGTCGTCCGTGCCTTTGTTTAAGGAGCGCATAGGAAACATGTGATCGACCTTCACTGTACCAGGGTCGATTTCAGCACCGACTCTTTGCAGTTGGGGGTGGTCAGGAGCAATTTGTTTCAATTCGTCCCACAAAGCATCGAATTCGGAATCTGAAATTTCTGTTTTCGCTTGATTGTAGTACAGATCTGAGTGGTGAGCAATCTGCTCAGCCAACCATGCCACTCGGCCCGAGTTGCGAGTATTTTCATCGCCTCCTTGAGCCATGCATTACCACCATCTCGACCCCATTTAAGGGTCCCGATTTTGGAGTTTTAATTCCACAAATTCGCCATCGATCATTGGGCATCGTGTCATTACAATTTTTGACATGATTCGCATGTGTATTTCTGCTACAACGAAGACGGTTGCCTCAAACATATGACCTGACTTCGTTACAAATTCATCGTCAGCGAAGGTAGCGTGGAGGTGAGTAAAGGCCGAGCCATCTTCGTGCCGTGCAAGATTACCTTGCAACGTAACAAGTTCTGCAGGTTGTTCAAGACAACGACGATGATATGTGAACGTTTCATCCATGTATCCGAATGTGGAATTCATCGTACGGCCAATTCCGCTTGTGATGACTGCGCCATTTATCCCAAGTTCATCAGCAAGTTTTCGAAGTGAAGTATGAATCTCTTCACCGGGTTCCAGAACCACAACGACATCATCGCCACTACGCGCCCATTCCATACCTCGAACACATCAAGGAATCACTTAGCAATACCTCTCATCATTCCTCTTGATCAGGATGAAGAACTTCAATGATTTTCTCAGCTGCAATGTCAAGATCTGCTCGATCACCACCGAGAGGAAGAGGTCCAAATGGACCCCAGCCCTTACGAAGGAGCATGATTCGATGCTTCGGTTGACGCTTTGCAAGAACGAGTCGGTTCCATTCATACCGTTGCCCGTCCGCAAAAAGATGTGTGGAGGTAACAGCATAGCGTTTTGGCACGAGGAGCGAAATAATATGCAATCCGAGCAATACGTCCCAGACAATAACGTACGCAATCGGTGTATTGGAAAAAGATGCAAAGCCCCAAGGCAACGCCATCATAGCTGCCATCGACCCTAGATTCGCCCATTGTCGAAACATCTCATGGCTACGTTCACTTTTCCATGCAAAGCCATTGTTTGGTAGGTACCCATATTCGGGAATGTCACGATGTTGGCGAGTAAGCCACCATGCATCCCATGCCACAATTCCACAAAGGATGAGAACCATTGCAAAGGCAACGGGTTCTGCACTCGGAAGCATGATTTCACCTCAGAGCATTCGCTCATCAATTTCGCCCAGTGTTTTCGGTCCACCGCCACGTACCCGAATAAAGAAAACAATGAGAAGAAGAATTACAATCGAACCTATCAAAATCAATGGAGTAGTATTTTCCTCGGACTCATCGAGATAAGTGCCTTCCAATTCATCAGGAATCCCGTCCCCATCATCATCTTGATCTTCAAACAATGTGGTTGTGGCGCCAGGCGGGCAACCAATACGATCAGGCTGTCCATCTTCATCGGTATCAACCCATGCACACGGATCTTTAGGCCAAACGTCATTCGTATCCAAGCGACCATCGTTGTCATCGTCTGGATCATAAATATCCGGCCCGCATTGCAATCCTGCTGTTGCATCGAACCATGTTTCTGAACTGCATGTTGAAACCCAATCTCCATCTGTATCGAGTTGTGTTATCTCGATATCAACCTCTGCCAAAGTTGTAAGCCCGAGGTTGTCCGAAGCCACTACCTGAACAACGAACAAACCGGTGTCAAGAGAGGTGATGTTGAACTGGTTGGAAGATGCACCGCCTTCCTTCACAAGTTGGTTCTGGGCGTCATAGACAAACCAATTCAGGATGATTTCGTTAGATTCAGTCGTATCATCTATTACTGTTAATGAGACTTCTACAGGTATCGTTTCCATGTAACGTTGCCCAGAATAGGGTTCCGATATTGAGAGTGTAGGAGGTGTATTTGGCTGGAGATAGATGACAACGTTTTGTTGTGCCCCTGATCCAATTGGGAACACCTCGCTGCTGGCAAGACTTTTGGCTGACAAAACCAAAACCGTGGCCTCAATAATTGATGTTGATGAATCGGCAAGTGACCTTGTATGAAGCATTTCAATATCGACAAATGAACCTGTGAATTCAATTGGGTCAGTAAGTAGGTTAGATGAAACTGTGAATGTTGCTTCCACAACATCTCCATCAAGGGATGCGAGAATTGAATGTGTGGACCACTCATTGACCATACCCTCCAAATCGATGGATGTCGAACCAGAGAGAATCGAATCAACAGCATCAATCACGCTACTTGAGACGGATATATTACCAACCAGAGATGAGGATTCAAAGCGGGCATCATAGTATTCAAGTGAAGCTGCTTCAATGGAGTTGATTGAAGCGTTTCGTAAGATTGTTTGAGCAGGATCTTCAAAGTCATGAGCATGTAATTTGAGGCCTACTGAATAATTAGTGATTTGCAATCCTTCAACAACCACAGGTTCGGAGAGTCCGTGGCGGATGGTTAGCCCTACGCCAGCATAACCGCCGTTGAGAGTAATATCATGGAGTTCCCCTGAGCTTTCATCCAGATCGATACCAGGTGCACCAGAAACGGTTAGGTTGCTCAGCAAGAGGTCTTCACACATGAAGGCAAACAAGCCTCCGCTTTGACCGGCGTGGATGTGAGAATTACCGATATGAAACCCATCGCCAATTGATTGCATACGCACGACATATTCTCCGTCAAATGATTCGGATTGTATTCCAGTAACTAGCCCCTTCACTCCAGTCAAGTCAATTCCATCTTCAAGTCCCGTTCCAAGGGTCAATCCGTCGATCTCTACAGTAGACAATCGGGACCATAGTCCATCACCATTGCACTCAGACAATGTCACTTCCTTGAGTGTAATAACGGCATTTTCGCTCAAGCTTTGTATGCACATTGACCCTGCATCTCGCAAATCCGAATCAATCAGCGTTAACGAGGATTCAGAAGCGGAATAGATGTTGATGAGGGGGTCTGCACCAGCGGAACGGGCGAATTGAACACCTTGTGCGGTTACTTCTCCACGGCCAGCCAACGTAATGAGTGGTGAGCCTTCGACGAGTAATGTTTCAGACAAATCAATTCTTGACCCTACTACTCCATCCATCAACAAGCCGCCCCAGCGAGCTCCGAACCCAATAGAAGAAATCGTTGCCGAACCTGCTTCGAAGATGCCCTGAACATCGATTACTGCATTTGATGCAATTCGCAATTCGACGCCATCATTCACGGTCATCCGGGTTGTTTGACCAATTATCAAATCCCCCTCAAGACGATATGGGCTCCAGGTTTCCTCCAGAATCAACCATGACGATATCGTTCCTGTCGGTACTGTTGAAGCCATGAATGTATGCGAGGTGGATTGTTGAGAATTCCATGCATAGAATTCAGTGAAGGAGCCAATTTGCATTGTAACCGTTTTGATTCCTTCCCGAATATCTCCTTGTGAGTCAACGCTACGGGCTGTAGTTTGTGCCATCGCAGTTCCAGATGAGTCTGTTTGAACCGTTTGTCCCCCGACAATAATGGTTGCCCCTTCAACAGGAATTCCCTTGTCAAGTACTTCGATATCCAATGTTGAAATTAAAGAGAATGAGGCTCCTGAACCGATGGTAATTGTTTCAGTAGCCTGACCCCCAACCATCTCAACTTCACACAATGGAGCAAGTGAGATGCTTGACATAAATCGAACATTTGTCACACTCTGTAGTTGAGAACACGACCATTGAACGGGTGATTGGATTTCCAACCCTAGGCCTTCGGAAACAAGGGCCGATTGTACACTTAGTTCCAAAGACGATGCATTCAGGATTCCATTATCGCCAGTAAGGATTCCTGAAGTGCCTAAATCAACTATCGAAGAGGCTGCAACAACCAAGGTCGTGTCAATGAGTTTGAGATGAGCGTTTGGACCGAATGTAAGATCTCCGTTCAACTGGTGCGGTTGGCCATCTGCTCTCGCCCCCAATACGACTGTTGATGAGGCAGGGAGATTCCAATTTCCCTCTGGAAGTGCGATAATTTGTACGCTTTGCCCCTGCTGATTTCCAAACAGTTCTGTACTCACGCCTTGACCATTGAAAAGAACCTCAACCATTGTTCCTGATGCAAGGAGTGGTAACGAAGCAATACCGTTTGGATCCGCAGTAGATGTAAATCCATAGGCATGAGATGTTGCTTGAATTGGTTGATTGTTTACGTCAACAAACGAGATGAGTGTCTCGTAAAGATATCCAGAGGAAGTGGTTGCGATGGTGCTTGTAGTTGGGCCTCCATAAACCAGGTTGCCATCACCGATTGCATCGCTTGATCCTTGGGCCGTATTGAGGGGATTAAATTCACGTATGTAGGCTGAAGATTCATCTTCAAGAAGAAGCGGTGTGTTGTGAAGATTCGCAGTCCATTCTGCAAAATGTGCGGTTGTTGACTCACTTAGTACAACTCCATATTCTTGAGCCGTGGTTATGAGAGTATCAATGGCAATATGGGAATCAATTGCGTGGAGGCCTCGGGATTTTCCATTGATGAAAGACCCAACATCGGCATGCAATGAGGTGTCTTCGAATTCAGCACCATAGGCAAACCCATTGGTCGTCATTGATGTTGATTCGATGGTCGAGTACCACGCCTCAAGTCCAATTGAGGTCGTGTCAAGACTGCTATACGGCTTTGTTATCTGAACTGCGTTCCACTCGTGGTTTCCTTCAAGAAGGGATGCTGCTGGGCCTGTGCCGTCATTTATCGAAATTGTTGAACTACTAATTTCTGAATCAAGACTTGATATTGAAAGCGCTGTTACGTTTGCGGTGAGAAGAGATGCATCTACACTTAGCAAACCAGTCCCTGATGCCCTCAATCCAATTTGGTCCGCGTGAATTTCCGAATTTGTAATTGCAGTCGTTCCTGGGCCGTCAACATCCATACCTACATCCGCATTGTGAACATAGACATGATCCAAACCACAATCGACGAGACAGCGCAAATCAAGAACTGCTCGCCCGGGAGTTTCCTGTGTGAAGTTCGTATCTGATATGGTGATGCTATCCATCGTTCCCCAGAGAAGGCGTTCACCGGAAAGTAGAGCGTTTGAGACTGTTAAGTCATCAGCATCTGTTCCATCGATAACGAGAGCAATGTGTTGACCGTAGATGCTTGAGATCACCGTTGTTGCTCCTGTATCTGAACCAACACCTACGCTTACGTTTTCAAGACCCAATCCAGTAACATCGGCAGAACCTGATACAATGTCGATAGCAACACCCGTATTGAGGAATGAAACATCTTCCGCTGTAAGGCTCATCGTTGAAAGAATCCCTGTCGCAGTATTGGTGAATAATCCTGAATCAATTGACAGTGTTCCGTGATTCACAACAGCTTGTATGTCAATCGTTGTCATTGTGACATTCTCTGCATCGACAACTCCTGATGAGCCGATGTCGAAGCCAATGTAACTGTTCGAAATAGTGATTGAGTCATGGATCGTTGCATCGCCATGGACTTCCAATGCGGAATCTGCACCCGAAATTGAAACATTTGAGAGAACTGCACTGCCACTCGATGATATGGAAATTCCACCCCAGAGTCCGGCCCCTGTGGAACCAAGGCTAGTTGGTGTTTCAGTTGTCATGAAGGTCGAATCGGCCCCCTCTAGAATTCCATCGACCTGTAACCAATATGTTTTGGCATCAACGACAGTACCCGGCTCAAGAACGAGGGTAGAGGAGGAGTCGACAGTAACGTTCCCACTGAGAACAACGTTACCACTCCAAGTTGTACTGCTTGAAATGGTTGAATCAGAGGAAACCAACGGCGAGAGAGATAGACCAAACAGTAGCAGAATGAGAACGACTGCACGTGAGCGCATGCGTTATGCTAGCGTTCAAGCCATATCAATGCAAGGCTTACAGGGCTAACTGTTCGGTTAAACTCGCAAGGAGTGGGCCTGCCCAGATTTGAACTGGGGTCTGACGGCCCCCAGCCGCCAAGTATAGGCCAAGCTAACCCACAGGCCCGTGAATCTCCTCACTTGTGCTGAGCACTGAACGGGACAATTTCTTCGATTAGATCGATATGTCCAACGTACATTCGTCGACAACAGTAGCGTTCAAGACCAACGTCATCGAGTGCATCGCTGACGCTGGTTCCTTCGGCAAGTTTGTTGTTGAACTCATCCCACTTGTGAGCGATAACGGTACCACAGCTAAAACAACGGATAGGAATAATCATCTTTTGTTCACCTCATCGATACGACTTTTGCTTCTTTCGGCGAGCACCACGGCCAAGTTGATGCTTCGGTTCCTTGCGACGTGGGTCATTGACCAAAAGGCTTCGATCGAATCGTAGGTATTCATCTCGAAGTTCTTCGTCAATTCCTTCCGCTCCACCATTGTAGTGGACTAGTCCACGTGCAATAGCGGTTCGAATGGCGTCTGTTTGACCCATAATTCCACCACCGGTTGTTGTCAAGTTGATGTCAACCTTTGACAAACGGTTCATGGCGTCTGCAATAATGAGTGGTTCCATAGCCTTGCGTCGTGCAAGGGCGGGTTGGAGAATTTCGATCGGTTCGCTGTTGACTCGGATACGTCCTTTTCCAGCCTTGACAGATGCTCGTGCAATTGCTGTCTTGCGCTTTCCTGAACTCTCAACGGATTTCTTCTTGCGTGCCATCATTGTTCACCTCCTGTCCATCGGTGCGCAGGCGCACCAAGGCTTGCACTAATGTCGCCCAAACGGACGAAACTTTCTGGCAAGGATTTGCGAATGTTACTTGCGTCACCTTCGACGTGACCTTCTGGAAGGTCAGACGAGAGGTGTGATGGACATCCAATCTCAACACGGAGATTGCGGAGGGCTCGGCGACCACTGCTCTTTCGTTGATACGGAAGCATTCCACGGACAGTTCGCTTGAGAATCATATCAGGCATACGTGGGAAGTAAGGTCCCTTGCGTGCGTGATTCAATGCGTACTTGTCGTGGTAGTTCTGCAGGACGGATCGGGAGCTTCCCGAAACGATTGCTTTCTCAGCGTTGATGATGACAACCTTGTCATCTCGGTCAGCACGTGCTGACGAAAGAAGCATGTCTGCTACGGTTGAGGCGAGTCGTCCAAGGACGAGTCCGTCAGCGTCGAATACGTAGGTGGTTGCTTCATCCAAGAATAATCACCCCGTTTCCGTTTGGATTTTCGTTCATCAATTCGCCGTAGGTGAGAATACGCCCACCTGCGGCTTCAATCTTAGCTCGTGCACTGGAGCTGACACTGTAGGCGGCGATGGTGCGGTTCCCTGTGACTTCACCGGAACCTAGCAACTTTCCAGGTACGAGAATTGTCGCACCCTCTGGAGCGTAACGTGTTAC
>TARA_B100001113_G_scaffold157573_1_pt1 | contig 10743 bp, 8 predicted proteins | sample TARA_B100001113 | Tara Oceans TARA_B100001113 (sample SAMEA2622402) | marine metagenome | biome: marine biome (ENVO:00000447); feature: deep chlorophyll maximum layer (ENVO:xxxxxxxx); material: "saline water (ENVO:00002010), including plankton (ENVO:xxxxxxxx)" | depth 50 m | reverse complement strand
ACCAGCGTCCGGCTGATGCGGTCAGCCACCGCGTCCAGCGCCGTCAGACCTTCAGCAAGATGCTGCAAGAGAGGGTCGTCCGTGTCCTTGCACGCTCGCTCCACCGCAGGAAGGCGTTCCAAGGCCACGGCCGTGGCCACGAGGTCCCGGGCGTTGGCTCGTCCGTGGCCTGAGAGTGTGGCCAAGCGTTCCAAGTCCCGCATGCCCGTCAATGCGACGCGCAACGCCTCAAGGCGACGCGAGGAACGGCTCAGGGCGAGCACGGCGTCATGGCGCGCCGAAATAGCGGCCAAATCGTTCAGGGGGCGAAGCAGCCATGCCTTGAGCCGTCGGCGCCCCATCGCGGTTCGGCAGCGTCCAACAGCAGCCAAAAGCGAGCCCTCATGTTCGCCTGCCAAGGTGCTGATAACCTCCAAATTTCGCAGGGTTGTGCGGTCAAGCACCATGGCGCCCTGATCTTCAGCGACATCGAGATCCACCAGAGCGACGTTCGCATGCAGCATGGTCGTGAGGTAATCGACGCCGAGGCCCGCTGCCTCAAGGGCCGTGCCTGAGGCGTCCAAGTCGAGGTGCCCCAAATCAGCCACGCCCAACGCTTTGGTCAGGCCTGCTTTGGCACGCTTTGGCGTGCAGGTGTGTTGAGAAATCACGGTTTTGGGAAGGTCCCCAACAAGCGCTCCAAAGGGGGTTTGTGCAGCCAATGCCTTCCTGACCACCAATTCACGCGGAGCCCAGCGAAGGAGTTCGTCTTGAAGTCTTGACCAGCGGTCGGGGCCATCGAATTGCATGCATTGGCCTGAACTTGAAGCAGCATCGAGGACGGCAAGTCCGAGGATCTCCGCACGCTCCACCAAGGCAGCGAGAACCGTGGCTTGCTCGGTTTCCAGCAACCCTTCTTCGTACAAAGAGCCCGGTGTGTAGACCCGCGTCACCACACGTTCCAGCAGTTTTGCTCCCTCGCGAAGTTCCTCTTCCTGCTCGGCCACAGCGACTTTCCGTCCGGTCCGGAGCATGATGCGCAATTGCTCCTCAAGTTGGTGCCAAGGGAAACCCGCCATCGGGATCGGCGTACCGGACGATTTGTCGCGGGCCGTCAAGGTCAATCCAAGCACTTCAGCGCCGACCTCCGCATCGTCGTGGAACAGCTCGTAGAAATCGCCCATCCGAAAGAACAGCACCGTGTCAGGGTGCGCCGCCTTCAATTCGGCGTGCTGGTCCATCATCGTGCGCTTCGCCATGGCCATGCCTCCGAGTCAGGCCTGTTCAGCACGGACGGGGGCACATGAAGGTGGCGAAAGCAGGCTTGAGCTCGTTCATGCCATGCTCTGGCGCCAGCACGTGTTGGCCAAGCCAAGGATGGAGGCAGTTCCAACCACGAAGAAGAGCAGATTCAGGAAGCCACGTCCGCTGAACGGCGAGGTGAGTTGGTCCACGTCAAGCATGAGTGCAGCGTGTTCGCCAGCTCCGTCGATGCCGAAGAGCACCCAATGGTGCCCGTCCGAGGCGGAGGAAGCAACAAAGACGCCGAGGGGCGCAGCCAGGCGCTCGGTCTGAAGGTCACCATCGCTCCACCTTGGCATCAGGGTGCTGTCGGCTCCGCCGGCGAACCACACCGCACCGTCCTCGGTCACCATCGCAGCGGAGGACCGCACGTCGATGACCGTCACCGATGCATCGGAATCGATCAGCATGGCGTGCTCTTCGGTGGCCACCAGCACCACGCCGTCTTCAGCGTGAGATACCGAATGTGCCATTCCCTTTGGCCCCTCGAGGGTTTCGAGCGCCACCATGGTGCCGTCACGGACCTGGATGATGGTGATGGAAGCCTGCGTGATGGGTTGTGCGGGGTTCTGTCCTGCTTCGTTTGAAGCACGCCATCCCACGGCAGCCAGGTGTTTGTCATCCATGCGCTCAAGGTGCGTCCAAGTCACGCCCATAGGCGCGTCCACGGCTGAGAAATTGGAACCAAGCCCGTCGTAAGCCACAGCCGAGGTGCTCTGGTCGTCCGCCACGAGGAGCCAGCCAAGGACCGTTGTCGATGATTCGGCAGCCACGAGGTCGATGGCCTCGCCCGAGTCCAATCCTGAGAGGCTTTGAGCGAGGTTCCACTCGCCGCTCACTTTGGCCCACCCTTGCAGGGCGCCGTTTCCGGCGTCCCACCACACGCCGTCTTCGGTGTGCAGGAGGCGTTCAGGCACGTTGGTACGGGTGATGATCGTCACACCATCGATGCCTTCGTTTTCTTGCAGATAGAGCAGGGCTCCTTGCTGGTCAACGACAACGCCAACGTGAGCGAGGTCCCATTCGCCGTCCACCATGGCCACGTCAAGCACATCATGGCCTTGCCAAGCTGCCGTGACGGGTGCATCGCCTAACGACGAAATCGTGCCCGTGGCTCCTACCGCCCAGCCGCCGGCCACGGCGAAAAGTGCGAACAGGCCAATGGCGAGCCATTGGTGCTCCGACTCTTCCTCCAGAAGACGTGAAAGCCCCGAGTCCATGACCACACGAAAGGGCGCGGACACTCAAGCCTTTTCGCGCCCATGGGCCTTAGGTTGCTCATCGGAGGCCTCATAAGCAGCGTTCAGGTCGGGAGCCTGCTCGGAGGTTCCCTTATGGCACGCAAGCCCGCGAAGATGTACCGCCAAGTCAAGGGCCCTGCGTACACCCGACGCAAGTACATCGGCGGTGTGCCCAACAACCGTATCATGCAGTTCCACGTTGGAAACCGCCGTGCGGCTGAGACGGGAGGTTTCCCCGTTGTGCTCGAACTGCGCGCTGACAACGCCTGCCAAATTCGCCACACGGCCCTTGAAGCGGCTCGTGTGATTTGCAACGCGACCATCCGTAACGCCTCTGGCGCCCAAGGCTATGCGCTTCGCGTCCACACCTACCCTCACCACGTGCTCCGTGAGAACAAGCAAGCCACTGGCGCCGGTGCAGACCGTGTGTCCCAGGGCATGCGCTGTGCTTTCGGCAAGAACGTCGGCACCGCTGCCCGCGTCCAGCGTGGTCAGCGTGTGTTGACCCTGCAGACCACGCCTGAGCACTACCTCACGGCCAAGTCCGCGCTCCGCAAGGCCAGCATGAAGTTCCCCACCCCCTGCTCGACCAAGTTGGTCCGCGGGGCTGAGCACCTCAAGGGCCTCGTTTGAGGTCACGTTGATAGCGCGCCACCGGCGCGTTCCATCTGGGAGGATTCGACATGCGTATCGCTGTGGTCATTCCCGAACGTTGCGAACCGAAGAGCAACGCGTATGATTACCTGAAAAAATGGTCACAGATGTGTTCCAAGGAATGCATCATCGTCGAAGGAAAACTCGTCAAGATTTCGGAGCATGCTTGCCCTCCCTGCATCGTTCGTGCAAAGTTGTGCCCGGACGACGCTGTGAAAATCATCAATCTCCCCGAGGAACTCGAAACCGACATGATGCACCGTTATTCCTTGAACGGGTTCCGGTTGTTTCGCTTGCCAACGCCCAGCAAAGACAGCGTGGTTGGCATTCTGGGCCCAAACGGCATGGGCAAGTCCACCGCCGTCAATGCATTGTCTGGAAGGTTGGTCCCCAACCTTGGTGATTGGAAAGGCGAAGCCGATTGGGATGCCGTGATTGCAACCCTCCCTCGTGGTGAGCTTCGTGATTTCTTGGTTGAAGTCAAAGAAGGCCGCATCTCCGTGGCGGTCAAGCCACAGAACGTCGATCGCCTGCCGCAACGTGTCAAGGGCAAGGTCGGTGACCTGCTCAGGAAGGTGGACGAGCGAGGTTTGTACGACGAATTGACCGCAGGCTTGGGCATTGACCATCTTCTCGACCGTGAGATCGGGCAGCTCTCTGGCGGGGAGTTGCAGCGCATGGCCATGGCTGCAACGTTGTTGCGTGACGCGGACGTATACTTCTTGGACGAACCTTCGTCGTATTTGGACATCTACGAGCGCATGCGGATCGTCAGAATCGTGCAAGAGTTGGCCGCAGAACGACGCGTGATCGTCATTGAGCACGACCTCGCTGTGCTTGACGTGCTTGCAGACCTGGTGCACATCGTGTATGGCAACAAAGGGGCTTTCGGCATCTTCACCCCCGCGCGCTCCACCCGAACTGCCATCAACGCCTACCTCGATGGTTTCCTTCAGGAGCAAAACGTCAGGATCAGAGACAAACCAATCACCTTCCTTGGTCACAAGGACAGAAAGGTCGAAACAGGTGCTCCAATGGTATCATGGGGTGATTTGCAAAAGGAATTGGGTACGTTCAAACTCGAAGCCAAGGAGGGCGCCGTCCATCGCGCTGAGGTGGTCGGTGTTGTCGGTCCGAACGGCACCGGGAAATCCACCATGATCAAAATGCTCGCCGGTGAACTGGAATACGACGCGGGTTGGGTCAGCGCCGGTGCCAAGATTTCCTACAAACCTCAGCACCTCGATTTGGACATGGAGGGAACGGTGCAGCTTTGGCTTGACAGCGAGCTCGGACCTCGATGGCGCTCTGGCGAGTTCAACGTGAACGTCATTCGCGCCTTGGGTGTGGACCAACTGCTGGCGAAGCGCGTTCGGCGGCTCTCGGGCGGCGAGCGGCAATGCGTGGCCATCGCCATTTGCCTAGGGCGCGAGGCGGATGTCTACCTTCTGGATGAGCCGAGTGCCCATCTTGACGCCAACGCACGCATGGAGGCAGCGAAAGCCATCCGTCGCACCATGGAATCGAATGAGAAGGCCGCTTTCGTCATCGACCACGACGTCTACTTCATTGACATCGTCAGCGATTCTTTGCTCGTCTTTGAGGGCCAAGGTGGCATCCACGGTCGGGCTGAAGGGCCCTTTGATTTGCGGGACGGAATGAACCGGTTTTTGTCCGGTGTTAACATCACATTCCGCCGTGACCATGAGTCCAAGCGACCTCGCATCAACAAATCCGAGAGCCGGAAAGATCGCGAGCAGCGTAGGGCGGGAGATTACTACTCCTACTCCGCTTGAAGCCGCGTGCTTCATGCCGGGTCCCGAGGTGCGGTGTTCATGCCGGTCACGACGCCCCCTGTCGGCGGCCCACTCGGGCGGTCACGTCGCCGCCTTTCCGGGTCGGCGTTCAGCGCCTGGGGGAGGTGCCGCATCGAGTGGCAGATCACACGTGGGCTTGGCCTAGGCTCTCCTACTTCACCCTCGCAAGTGCTCGGGCACGTGCTTGAAGACGGCGTGATTCGCCTGATTATGCGGCATGCGCCTGCGGGCGTGGATCGTGATGGCTTGCTGGCGTGGCTGAAGGGCTGTGCGGACGAGGAAGCGCGTCTTGTTCGTGAAGAAGGCCTCCGCCGATGGGATGCCTTGCCTTGGCGCCGCGAATGGGACACGCCTGGTTGGCCGTTTACCGAAGAAGACCTCGCAGCGCGCATGTGGGCCGCGGTTGAATTCCTGATGGTCGAGGTGGACCGTTGTGTGGAGGTTGGAGGTGGCCCATACCTTGCCGCAATGCGTCGAAATGAGCGTATTTTCGATGTCCCTGCTCCGTCCGATGGAGCACGACCGGAGCACCCTCTTCCCGATCGTTGGCCCCCTCATCTCGATGCACCACCCAAGGAAGGCTTTCTCGGCTGGCAGGACGAAAGTGCCCCCGTTGATCACGCAGAGGCTTGGGAAATCATCCGGCCGTGGGTCAAGGACCCCAGGATCGGTCAACCTCAACGCATGTTCCACCCTGAAGGCTGGGCCGCAGGCGAGTTGGACGTGGTGCTGCGTTGGGACGGAAAGACCCGCCTAGTCGACCTGAAGTCCGGGGATGGAGGTGGGCCTTACGGTGCATCGATCCACGACCAGATGAGGTTCTACGGTTGGCTTTGGGAAGCCTGCTTTGGGGAACAGCCCGACGCATTGGAAGGATGGTACTTGAACGGAGGCCTTCGAAAAATAGTCGAGCCGTTCCCAGACCATGATGAGGCCACCTCCTTGCTTGAGGAGGTCGCTTTGGGCATGGCGGAAGGGAGCGAAGGGGCCATGACCTGGCCGCTTGATGCTGAAGCAACCTGCGAGCGACCGAATTGCCGTTGGTGCGCCTTGTCCACCGAGGAGGGTGTGATGGCCCTGTTGGAGGAACGCTGCGGGAGTGGCGTTGTGCCGCTTTCTATAGAGCCTCCATACGAGTCACTTTCCGAGATTCCATACCGAGTCAATGTTCGTGGAACCCTCGACGGGCGTTGGGGGCCTTTGCCCAACCATTTCGGTGAGCCGGTGATCGGTGCTGCCCTGACCAGCGGGCGCGTTCACGTGGCCGTAGAAGAAAGCCAACCTGGCGCTTCACCAGGTCTGCATCACGTCAAAACAGGTTCCGTGTTGGTTCGAGGCGCCCTTCCGGGTGCATGGCGCGGAGCGCCTCGGCTCTATGCGGACGCAGGCACCACGTTCCACGACGATGATGCCGAGGCAGAGGTCACGCGACTCGGGATGCTGCGCACCAGGGCGAACGTGTCGGCACTGGTCGTCTCCATTGGCCGAGGAAACGGCGTCCGGCTTGACGGACGTCCATGGTCAATGGGTACGCTGCACGTCTACGATGGAGATCGTGTCATTGAAGTCGCGATGTTCGGAAGCAGCCTAAACGACCGCATCCTCTCCATTCGTCCAGGAGATTACGTGAAACTCACCGGAGCAGAACTTGGCTGGCGGGAGGGCAGGCCACAGTTGCGCATCGATGCACGTTCCACGAGGGTCGAGGTCCAGCGCCCCGAGTCGTGAGGTTCAAGTGGGTCGTGGCCAGACGGCGCGTGTATGCCCGTCTTTGTCCCCGAGGAAGAGGACTCTGTCGGGCCTTATCGGCGGCTTTCTGCCAGTCAGATCAACCTCTGGGATGCTTGCCCTCGGCAATGGTTTCTCGAAAAGGTCCGTCGCTTGCGTATTGCGCAAACTCCTCCGCTTCACCTCGGACGGGCCGTAGAGGCTGCGGTGTGCTTGACGCTTCGTGAATCTCCGGGCTTCATTGTCGCCGGTGCTCCACACAATATCCTGAGTGGGACGCCCTTGGACGAAGAGGACCGGCCCGACCGTCTTGCCACCAATGGGTGGCCGGCGGACGGCCTCCTGCCGCTTCCAACACGCCCGTCTTCCGTTGAGGAGGTTCGCACGTGGGCGTACGCAAGGGCCGCCCTTCATCTCCCAATTTGCCTCGCTGTGGAACGTTCGGCATGGGAATCCCATGAGCGAAAGAGCGGATCATGGGAGGCGCGGATCGATTCCAAGGCTGCGCTTCGGATGGTCGAACGAGCGATTGATCTCCATCTCGAGGAACTTGAAGCGTGCCTCGCTCTGGACGGAGGCCCATCGCTCGAGGCATGGAGGGCTGGTGAACGGCCTGCCCATCCCGCGCCTGATGGCCGACGCTTTTCCGCCAACGGGGCACATCCACTTGCGGGCGAAGGGGCATGCGATGTCCTCGAGGCTTGGGAAATCACTCGACCTTGGTTTGTTGACCCTGACGCTGGCTCTTTCAGTAGCCAAGCCGTCCACCCTTCGTTCCGTTTCCAAGGTGAGTATGACTTGGTCTACAGGTGGCGTGGTGGTGCGGAAATCGTGGACCTCAAGGCCTCCGTCGGTGCTTCAGATCGAACCTCAGGGTATCATGCTCAACTTCGCGCCTATGCGGCCTTGTGGCGTGCGACGCACGACGGTTTCCCCCTGCCCGGTCGCCTCTCGATCTGGTTCCTGGGCACGGGAGATGTGGTTGATGTGGACGTTCCAAGCCATGCATGGTGCGAGGAGTTTGAAGCACGGTTCGAATCCCTGTGGGAAGAACTCCGAGAGGAGCCTCCGGACGAAGCATCTTGCCCCCCGCAACCTGCGCCGTACAGGAACCACGGTCCAGGTGGTGTCTTCGAAGGCGAGGACGACGACCTGCTCAAGCGGTGCACATTCTGCGAATGGCAGGTCATTTGCCCCGGTCCAGAAGGCGAACTGCCAGACCTTCCTCGTCGTTTCCAACTTCCTGGCCACGCGCAAACCACCATCGTGGGTTCGATTGGCGAGATCAATCCTAGGGTTGATCTTCACCTCGAGGTCTATTCGGTTCAGATCACGGGCGTGTCTCGGCCACGTGTCCTCTTTACGGACGGTCAACGTCAGGCAGAGATGCGCATTCTTGGCCGAAACACGCCTGAGGGCATGAATCTCGATGTCATCAAAGGGCAGCGGGTTCGAGTCACCAACGTGATGCCGGAAATCGGGCGCGGGGGGCGACTCACCCTCCGTTTCGACCCACGCTCAACGCTCGAACCGGTCGAGGACGGAGCACTTGACAGCCTGATGGTGCATCAGCCGGCTCGTGTGGACGTGGTGGGGCGTGTCGCGTACCGCTTCGAGAAGCACGGCATTGGGCGCAACGGACGGCCATGGTCACGTTGCGGTTTGGTGCTCATCGATTCGACAGGTACGATGAAAATCGATGGATGGAGCAACGCGATGCCTCGGGCCTACGGGCACGTCGAAGCCGGTGACGTGGTGGCCTTCACGAACTTGGCCCCTGGAGCTTGGGTGGACGAACTGCAAGGTGACATCAGCGACGCCTCTGACCTTCGTGTGCTTGCACGAGCGCACGAGGCCTCAACCGCCTGAGGCGATGCGGGTCACTTCGAGGGTGACGTCGCCCTGAAGGGCCGTTGTCATTGGCAGGACCTGCTGGTCATGGGAGACAATGTGAAGGCTTGGCAACAGATTCACGGCAAGCAAGGCCTCTCGAACCGTTGCGCCTTCGCTCATCGTCAGCTCGTGTTCACCACCGTCGCCCACGAGCCGAACCAACACGCTTTGCCGCTGCTGCATCATGCTTATGACCGTGATGCACGGGCTTCGTCACAGGCCGAGATCGCATAGCCCGGTAGTGCGGTGGATTCGAAATCCACTGTCGTAAGACTCGGGGGTTCAAATCCCTCTCTCGGCGCCTCATGCGTAGAATGCGTCAGGCTGTTCCATCAACTCAGAAATGTGGTCCTGAACGACACGTGGGGCACGAGCTTCCAGCAACGAGCGAAGGTGCTCATCGACGTTAGGCATGTCGCCCATGCCAAGGCCAAAGGTGCTGTCGAGCATTTTGGCCAAGCGTTGTGCTGCACTCGGATCTCGGCTTTCCCCGACCGTGGTGGACACGGCGAGGGACCCTGAAAGTCCGTGGTGGGGGGCAAGGGAGACGAGCAACGCCAATGCTCCAATGCAACCAGCGCTCGGCTCAGTCCGGCTGACCGTACGTCCATCGGCTTCGAAGGACTCCAAGTCCTCGCTCGAGGTGGCGACCCAAAACGTGCGGCGGTCCTCTGCGGGAGCACGGAATCCTGCCAGCCCAACGACCTCGGTGGCGCCTTGCAAGGCGTCCAGCAAGCCCACCGCTGTTGCGTGTTGGAGGTGGGGGTGGTTGGATTGTGCTGCGCCGATCAGCACGTGAGCAGGCCCTGCGGCGCTCTCAAGGCGAACCAAACGATGGTGAGGTGGCTTGAGGACGCCATTATCGTCCAGTTGAGCCAAAGGAGGCAGGGAAGGGTCTAGGGCGTGGGCCACGGTGCGGGATGGGAGCAATTGCGTCAGCAGTTCTGCTGTCAGAACTCCGATGTCGCCCACACCAGGGAAGGCGACAAAACATGGCGTTCCAGCAACTCCCTCTTCATCGAGCCAAACCACCTTCAGCGACATACCGCACGAAATCGCCCCGACGGGGCATAATGCTTGGCGTTTGGAGGAGAGCGCAGCAGCGCTTCATTCCTCTTCGGTTCGTTCGCCGAGTTTGGGGAGGGTCTCGATCCAAGCAGGATCTTCGACGTTATTCAACCGGCGGCGATAGGGCGCTTTAGCGTCCTCAGGGGACCACTTGATGGGGGCGGCGGCACGAGTCGGTTGGTCGCAACACTCGGCATCCAGGGTCCAACCGTTGCAGGCAAGACAGTGTTGAAGCAATTGGCGTCCGATGTCACTCCCTCCATACTTCGCCGGTTCCTGCGTTGGCCTCGATGGAGGTCAAGGTCGCGGATGTCGCTTGCTCCCACAAGTCTTCAGCCGTTCGGAAATCAGGGGCCTTGACTTCGATGCGGTACTTTGGAGCACCGTCGTAGAAGCAGGCCACTTCCGTTTCCGCCTCGGCGTCGCTCAGGGCTTCCGCGACGAGGAGTGCGTCTTGGATGCGATCGATGCCGTTTTCGTCGTCGCACGTGAGCGTGAAGACACCACGGATTTCGACGAAAGGTGGAACGATGTTTTCCAACGCGCACTGGATGAAGGCTGGGACCCATGGGTCATCAAAGCCAGAATCGGACATCGCCGTCTCGCTGGTGGCCGCTTCCTCGAAGGAGCCGTAGAGGGTGCCGAAAGAAGCGATCAATTCTTCGCGAAGGTTGGTCGCTTCTTCTTCGCTCCATCCTACTTGTTCCCCGAGGACGCCAAAGAGCTGAATCGCTCGCTGCTCGTTCTTCCACTGCTGCAGTCGGTCACGTCGCCGTTCTTCGGAGACGGACTTCAGGGAGAGCTCGAAGGACGTGCCGTCGCGGCGCATCCCGGTGATCTTGCAGATTAGGCGCTGGCCTTCGCGAACGTGGGCGCGGATGTTGCGGACCCAGCCGCTGGCGATTTCTCCGATGAAAATGAAGCCTTCACGTTCGTCAAATTCGTCCAGCGAAACGTAGCATCCGTTTTGCTTGACGGTCGTGACCGTGGCCACGACGAGGTCGCCTTCTTGAGGGCCGTCGGTAGCGGTGATGCGGGCCATGTGAGGGTCCTCCCTCACT
>TARA_B100001113_G_scaffold104366_1_pt1 | contig 10758 bp, 14 predicted proteins | sample TARA_B100001113 | Tara Oceans TARA_B100001113 (sample SAMEA2622402) | marine metagenome | biome: marine biome (ENVO:00000447); feature: deep chlorophyll maximum layer (ENVO:xxxxxxxx); material: "saline water (ENVO:00002010), including plankton (ENVO:xxxxxxxx)" | depth 50 m | reverse complement strand
TCTAACGGTGTAATCCATGTGATTGATACAGTATTAACGCCACCTGCTGATCCTCCAGTTGTTCCTGAGGGTTGTGATTATCTAGTTGGAATTGACGATAGCGGATATGCATTTGATCATGTTTCACTAGAGATAGCAGTAGGAGAAACTGTATGCTGGATATGGACTGATTCGTCAATGCCTCACAACGTTGCAGAAACAGCAAATGCAGAAGATACTACAAGATTAGTTGGTGGATTATACAGTGGTCCAGCAGCTACAACTGTCGATTACAGAATAACTTTTGATGCTAATGAGACCTTTACCTACATCTGTGAACCACATGCATCAATGAATATGAATGGAGTTGTAGTGGTAGGTACAGGAGTAGAGGATGTTCCAGAACCAGTTGAAAAAGATACTGATGCCACTCCAGGATTCGGAGGAGCACTACTAGTATTAGCAGTAATGGCTGCTGTTTTAGTCACAACACAAAGAAGTAAAATAGAGTGAATTAAGTATCTAATTTAACTTCTATCCAACCATCAAGTTCTCTCGTCATGTGAATGGCGAGGGGACTTGGTCTACGAAGTTTCCCTACGATCCTACCATAAATTGGAATTAGTGGAAACGGAGACCATTCTTTTACTTCCCCTGATGTTAAATCATATCGAGTCTGATGAAGTGGACATGTTACACAATCGTCTTTAATTTTACCTCCATAAGGTAAAGGCCAAGCCATATGCCTGCATAAGGCATCTGTAGCTCTCACTCCTTGTTCATCTCTAAATATCATAATACTACGAAGGCCGATATTCTTCATTTTCTTTTTACCTATTTTGAGTTTCACTGATTTCATAACACGTCGCCAACCATCATCTTCTAACGGCATTCTCATAGACTATTCAAGTATATTTCAATTATAAATATCTTTCATTCTCCAAACTTGAAATGTTCAGAGTCAAAGCACACATTGAAGATGTATATGCACAGCGATTAACATGACACAGCCCCTCACTCTCACAGAAATTAAGAGAGGAGAAGAATCATGCGTTCTAAGATTTAGTGATGGAGAATCTTTTCGAGTAGACTATCTTGCTATACGCACTAGATGTCAATGTGCAAAATGTAAACCAAGACAAGAAAATGAGCAAAGACGAATAGAATTTAATGAAGAAGTATCCAGATTAATATTAGAAAAGCCCATGATTGAGCTAGTAGGACGATATGGAATAACTATGATTTGGCCAAGTGGTTGTAGCAGTGGAATTTACTCATTTTCTCATCTCAGGGATATTTCTGAGGACCTAGGAACTAAAATTTGATATTGCGAAGAAATCAAATGTGAAAGACTCTGCCATAGACTATCGAAGAATTGGTTAGCACCGTTCTCGATAGGTGATTTAATGACCAAAAGTAATCCAAAGGATTCCGAAAAAGTAGGAGATGATTGGCATCAATTCTCTAATGCCGGCTATTCATCAGCCTCCGCTGATTTTGATAATGAAGAAATTGCTGAACAGCATAATACAGAAGAAGAATGGTTTGATGGAGATGATTTTGAGTTTGAAGGTAAAACAATAGACTGGAATTCACCACCTTGCCCAACTCCATTAGGAATAGCTCATATGATAAAAATTGGAACATGCAATCACTGTCTCAAACGCGTTTCTGGTAAAAAAGATATGTCAGGTACAGAAATAAGAAACGAAGCTTACACCAGAGATGTTTCTTTGGAATCCTCCTTTAATCAAGTATTATGTCCGTTATGTGAAAACTTATTCGATGATGTCGATAATATTGTTGAGAGGATAATTGAGAAAATAGATAATTTAGAATATTCTACTGTACAGATAGGCATTCATCTCCCGAAAGATCTAATTCAAGAGTCACATGAAATCACGTCTAGACATGGAGCTTCTCAATCTATGCCTCTAAAAAATTCAATGGTTTTAGCAATTCAAAATAAAATTAATCATAATTTGGGAACAGATATCAATTTTGTAAAAGATAGGCCTGATATTATGGTTCTTGTTGATGGATTGACACTTAGAGTTGATGTTGATATAAGGCCAATTTACTTTTATGGCAGATATAGAAAACTAAGTCGAGAAATACCTCAAACACGTTGGCCTTGTAGAGCGTGCAAAGGTCGATATAATGGCTGTGATTCTTGTCAAGGAACAGGACTTCAGTACATTGACTCAGTACAAGATCTAGTTGGAGAACCGTTAAGGCAAACTCTGAATGCCAAAGATACCAGTTTTCATGGAATGGGAAGAGAAGATATAGATGTCCGAATGTTGGGTACTGGACGTCCATTTGTAATAGAAATAAAAAAGCCAATGAGCAGGATACCAGAGATGGCGGAGGTTGTTAATGAAATAAATAAAAATTCTGCTGGTAAGATAGAAATAGATGATCTTAAGAAAACTGAAAGATCACTGATAGCCAAAATTAAGAATTCTCGGTCTGACAAGTCATATACAATAAGATTCAAAATATCAGAAGATATTGCAGAAGAGATCATTATAAAATCTATTTCAGATTTATCCGGTATAGAATTGAATCAAGAAACGCCTAGAAGAGTTTCACATAGAAGAGCCGATAAAATAAGAAAGAGAAAAATTATTGAAATAAATGATATAATAATTGATGGAAATGAAATCCAATTCAGTATTCGTGCAGAGGCAGGAACTTATATCAAAGAATTAGTACATTCTGATGAAGGACGGACAAATCCCTCTGTTTCTGGAAAACTTGGCGTTGATTGTGAAATTATGTGGCTTGACGTTGATCAAATACATGATGATGAAGAAAATAGTGATAATTGAGGTCTTTTAAAATCCGAGTCCTTAATAATACGCGGCAGGTCGCCCGAATCCGCGACCTTGGTCGTTTGGTGATATTATGGTTACTCGCACACATGGTTTACGTCAAGGCACTCGTAGTATACTAAGGAAGAATAAAAGAGATAAAGGACGTATTTTTATTAATCGTATCATGCACCCTTATGAAGAAGGAGATAAAGTTGCAATAGTCTTGGACGGCGCACAACAAGGAGGTATGCCACATCGTAGATTTCAAGGTAAAACTGGAGTTATTACCGGCGCTCAGGGAAGAGCTTATGTCGTTAGTGTGAAAGACGGCAATATGCAAAAAACTGTCGTCGCCAGACCAGAACACCTAAGGCCAATTGAGGGATAATCATGTCAGAAGAAGAATTTGTTGATGTTGCTACAGTAAGAGACTTGCTACTAGATGCACAAAAAAGACGTGGAGAACTGTCTTATGAGCAAACAATGGCTTTACAACATGCAGAATGGGCTGCCAGTGGACAAGGCCATCCTACAGGGAATCTTAAGACGGAGTCCAAAGTTTTCAAAGCGCTTTATGAAGAATTAATGAAAAACGAAAAATTAATTCAGTATCCTGAAATCGCAGCAAAGATAGCGGAATTATGTCCTATGTCTGTTGCAGACATTAGAGTTGTAATTGCAAGTAAAAGAATAGCCATGGATACTTCAGAAATTGAAGCTTTAATCGATACCATCAAACAACATGTGTTATAAATAGTAAATAAAGTCAAATATTAATGCTCATATTCATGAGGTAGAACCCTTCAGAGAGATGTGATAGATATGCTACCTAGGAAACAATCCGACCCCGCAGAGGACGTTTTCCATTCAGAAAATAGTATTAGAATATTAGATATATTAGAAAAAAGGCCCTTTGGTAATGAAGTAGAGGCGATTACATCACCTTCATTGTACTTAGTCAAGGCCAGATTAAATGATGATATGGTATCAAGTGGTGAAATCATAGATTTACCTTCTGAAAAAATCGGGCCGATCTCTGAAATCCGTTACAAAGATATCTCATCATCAACTCAATCTGAATTAGTTGAAGCAATAATGAACGAAATAAGAAATACTCCAGATAATCATCTAAGTTTTTACAATAGGGCAAATAATATTTCACTAAAAGTCCATTCTTTCCAACTATTACCTTCTATTGGTAAATCTAAGGCTCAACAAATGGTACAATCTAGAGGAATGATTGGATGGGAAAGTTTTGATGATATAGATGAAAAATGTTCTATCGATTCCGTCAAACTACTTGCAGAAAGATATGTAATCGAGATGGAAGATTCAATTCAGGAGCCACGTTTACTTGATTTGTTACTTCGAACCGGCGTATGATTTATGACACAATTTAATGATCTAAATGCTCGCCTTCTCGTAGATTTATTACGGGATAGGATAAAGCCTCAGAAATCATTAGGTCAGCATTTCTTGGTTGATGAAAAAATTATTTTACGATCTATAGAAATAGCTAGAGAATTTGAAAAACCAATAACTCCCCAGTCTCATATATTAGAAATAGGCCCTGGCCCTGGATCATTAACTTTAGAATTATTACGAACTAGTGCTAGGTTGACTGCTTTAGAGATAGATGATGAAACAATTTCTCACCTAAAAAGAGTATTTCCAAATTTAGACGATAGATTCGTTTTGAATAAACAAGATGCATTAATCGGAAATTGGCCAAGTGATTTTACTCATTTAATTTCCAATTTACCTTATCAAATTTCCAGTCCAGTATTAGAAAAAATTCAAAATCATCACCTGATTAATCCAATATCGATTATTATATTACTAGTCCAAGACGAATTTGCTGAAAGAATGGCAATGAAAAGATATGATACACGTGGGCCATTAGGAATGTCTTTATGGCTAGATTTTGACGTTTATCTAGATAGAAAAGTTCCTTCTAATTGTTTTAGTCCTGCACCCGGAGTAAATTCAAGATTGGTAACATTATTGCCAACAGTGAGAAATAAATTATCAACTGTCAATAGAAAATTATTCAGAATAATAGTAAAACATTGTTTTTCAAATAGAAGGAGAAAAATACGTACTTTACTTTCTAAGCCTCCGAAGAGATTGAATAGAGTAAAGGGATGGCATAAAGAAAAATGGAATAATACTATTCTAAATGTTTTCAGTAGAACTGTTGATAATTTACCCGAAGATTGGCCAAACCTTCGTCCAGAAGATCTCGAACCTGAACATTGGGTTATCTTGACTAATACAATATCTACAAATTAGTGCATTTTTAGACTCATTCTTACCACGCCTTGATACATGAACCCATGGTGCGCAGGGTGCGGCGGACAACTATTAGGTCGCCCAAACTGAGGGGTTGGCATGGCAAAAAAAGATACTTATCTAGCACTGTTACGTCGTGGTATAGATGAAAGTACTGCACAAATACTTTCAGACGGAGGAATTAAAGTTGGTGATCTAAAAGATCTAGATACAGAGACTCTAATCAATAATTATGGTTTAAAAAAGGAAATTGCTAAATCTGTTCTTGACGCGGTTATTTCTGGCCCACGTTCTCAAAGCAAACAACGATATCTGGCGGATGTATTGTCAGATGGTACTACTAAAAAGGTCGACAAAATTGATGAAAAGCGTTTCAAACGCCAATTACATGATATTCACGGAGAATTACTAGAAAAGAAGGAACAATTGAGGCTTGCGCGTGTAGAATCTTTTAGAAATAAAAAATTAGTTATGAATAGACTTGGTAAGACTATAGAACTTATTGTTAAATTAGAAAATACATTGGATGATGAATCAAAAGTCGAACAACAATCCAAACTTAGAGATCAACTCGAAACTAGAGGATTAGAAGCTGCAAGAGATCATGAAATGTTGGAATTATCCGGTACTCCTCAGGATATAGTTGATTTTAGAAGAAAAATTGCTCCAATACTTTGTCTTCATGCATGCCCACATTGTGGCGATGAAATGGACCCAAGAGGTAGTAGTATTCTGGATGATATGACTGATTTTAGATTTATTTGTTGGGATTGTGAAGAAGAGTTCCTCTCTCCGATGGCACAAGCCGTAGAAAGTAGACTAGGTAATGGTACTAGGATAAAATTGGATCCGAATATCAAGCCAAGACTGACCGTAATGAAACCACCAATTAAACAACAATCATCTAATATTGAAGATTTAATAGCAAGAGATGTAAAGAAGACTGGAGCATCAGCCAAGAAATTAGAAAAAGCAATTGAAGAGAGTACACTCTCAGGTACATTAATTAGTATTGACGAATGGATAGATCAAACCATTTCAGCAAAGGGATATATTCAGGCACAGGAACATAGAGAAGAATTCATTATTGCGACTGGGGCTGGTGCTACTAAATTCAATAAATGGATGAAAAAGGCCGGTTTATACTTCAATAAACAAACTGGAAGATGGACACGATGGGAAGACCGTTGAGGCTCATTCATGAAACAAAAAAAAGATATTATACGATTTTTTAGAGGTAATTTACCATTAGGAATTATCAAAAAAGATCCCAACCTTACTGTTGTTGAGATGGCAATTAATGTCGGAGTCGATATCCCTACAAATTGTACTTCAGGAACGTGCGGGACTTGTTTGGTCAGGCTAAAGAAAGGTCAAATTCAATATCCTGACGAATTACCACCCGGACTTGATGATTATTTGGTAAAGGAAGGAGGCTTCCTGTCCTGTTGTATGATTCCAGAGGGTGCTTGTGAAATAGATGTAATACCTCCACTATAATGGGAGATACACTATGTCAACCTGGACGGAACCAATTTTCATCAAAAATTTACTCATTGTTATAGTTGGTCTTTCTATCTCTGTTTGGTGGCTTTATAAAAAAATTAAATCCAAATTAAAAGAAGTTGAAGAAAGGCAAGAGAATATTGGTAAAAAGGCATAATTATTTCATTCATTTACTGCTGCTGTCCATCTTTCTGATTGAGGAACTCCGATTATTTCTATATGACAAGCAAGGATATTTTTATGATTATTAACCTCATTTCTAAGCTCTATTAATCCATCTAAACAACACGGACAATGAGGATGAGGTGGACAGATCCATAAATCTATATTTCCTGCATCACTAACTTCAACTCCTTTAAGAATATCTTCATTGGTAATAAGTTTGCCATGTGCCTCTTTTCTATTTCTGAGGATTTTTGCTAATCCTTTTTGTGCAATCTTCTTTGCTTTAGTCATTTTTACCACTCAGTTATTGCAGGAAATTTCTTTCCCATGGTAAGGCATTCCATGCCATCATCAGTTTTGACCCATGTATCTTCTATGCCAATCGCCCCATCTTTATAGATTACTTTTGGTTCAATTGCCATAGTTCCTCCAATCTCAAGAGGCCTGTCAAAACCTTTTGCTATTACGGGAGTCTCATCTAATTCTAAACCTACTGAATGACCTAGAAATTTCGCTTGTTCCGGCTTCATCCCCATTAGGTTATCTGAATATCCCATTTCATTAGCCATCAAATATCCCACTTCCCAAGCTTTAGAACAATCTTCTCCATCGACTAAACAATTCACCACAGTTTTACTAATTTCTTCCATATCTTCTAATCTTTGAATCCATTGTTGAGATAATTTCCCACTGCTAAAAATTCTAGTACAATCAGAAACATAACCTCTATGCAAGTGCACAATGTCTACTAGAACCGGCTCATTTTTGTTAACTTTAGCAAATCCTGCTCCTAATGATGATATTGGACTTGTTCCAAGGCCACCAATTGCTGAATCAAAATATGAAGGAACTGCACCCGATTTTCCAGCAGCTATTACAACCCTATCACAATCCATTGGCCATTTTCTCATTCTAATCCTTCCTCCAAAACCTGCAGACCTACTCACTTCATCTGCAATTGCTGCAATTCCTATTTCACTATCTCCTTCACCACACCTTTCTCTAATCGTCTCAAACATTTTTTGATTTATTTTACCACTTTCTTTATGCATGGTAATTTCCCAATCGGATTTCGTTTCTCTTAAATTATAAATCAAATTTGTACAATCTTTAGATTCTCCAGCAAGATTTCCAAATTTATTATTAATAAAATTCCATCTCTCGTAAGGTATTTTTGATAATAATAGACTGGGACGTTTTTTGCATCCTAATTTTTTTAGAGATTTTTCTAAATCATTCATACGAGGATGTTTTTCTATAACATGAGGGGCATCATCTTCACCTGCTTCAAACCTAGCTCTTTCTACAGATTGTCTAACCCAATGACGATTTTCAATTTCAGAGTCCTCAGCACCTATCAACATAACAGAATTCTGTCTACCTCCAGTCAACCAATATAATTCAACAGGATCATCAATCCAGGCAGACTCAATACCCTCCGAAGATAAACTTGAAGAAAAAAGATTTTGTCTATATTCAAGTTCTGAAACTGGTACTCTCCAATCTTGATTTTTGGGCCCCTTCAAACGTGCCACGTCCCAATCCATACTCGCTCTTGGTTATCCTAAGCAAAAAGCATTTTTGTTTATTTGGGTATGCTTATCTTCCACAACGGCCAAATGTAAGACTCACGTGGCTTCCCATGTGCAAGGCGTTCTTTCACTGGATGCCTACAACTTAGAAGGACAAACGGTCTTATACAGAGTGGACGTTAATTCTCCTCTTAACCCTGTAGATAAAACGCTTTTAGATGACTCTAGATTAAGAATGATAAAATCAACTTTAGAATTACTTTCCAATTCTAAAGTTGTTATTCTAGCACACCAATCAAGACCAGGTAAAGATGATTTTTCAGACATGTCACAACATAGTGATAGGTTATCACAAATAATAAATCGTGCCATAACTTTCATTCCAGATATTTGTAGCGATTCTACAATGAGTAAAATTAGAGAAATGGTAAATGGGGACATATTATTTTTAGACAACATGAGAAAACATAATGAAGAATACGGTAAAATATACGAAAATTGGCAGGATACTGAAAATTCTGAAATAGTTTCCAAGCTTTCTTCGGTAGCTGATTTATATGTCACAGATGCATTTGCTGCCGCTCATCGCAGCTCCCCTACACTAACAGGCTTCACAAATAAGTTACCATGCATTCCCGGCAATCTCATGATGGCCGAATTATCAAATTTAAGAATTGCAATAGATGATCCCCCCCGTCCATATTTAGCTATTCTTGGCGGTGCTAAGGCCGATGATTCTCTCAAGGTGGCACTTAACCTAATACAAAGGAATATCATTGACAAAATAGCATTTGTGGGAGTAGTTGGTAATTTGATGATTTGGGCAAAAGGGTATGATATAGGTACTAGAAATAAAGACTTCATTACCAATTCATTAGGGAATTCATTTGAAAATACATGGAAAATAGCGCAAGCATTAGTTGACAAACATCTTGATTTATTGATTCTACCATCGGATTTAGCAGTTGAAATAGATGAAGAGAGAGTTCCGATGAAGCTAGAAGAATTACCTACGGAATACCCAATTTATGATGTTGGTATTCAATCTTTGATGGATTTACGTCCAATTATTCTCAATTCTAAGTGCATACTATGGAACGGGCCTGCTTCATTTTTTGAAAGAACAGGATTTGCTTTTGGTACTATAGAAATTCTGAATATGTGCATCGAAACAGATTCACTAACAATAATTGGAGGCGGGCATACTAGTGCTTTAGTAAGTAGTAGAGGAGTATCTGATAAAGTAACACATAATAGTACAGGAGGAGGATCTACAATGTGTTTATTATCAGGTGAAAAAATGCCAGTAATAGAATCTTTAATCAGCTCAGCTCTTAAATTTTCTAATAATTAATGCATCTTACTCAATCGTATTATTTTAAGACCCTCATCTCTTCTCCTTATTCATGGAAGAGGCAGGTCCAAGTCCATTTGATGAACCTCCTACCACCGAATTAACTACTAATACTGAATTATCAGGTACTCCAAGCCCAATTTCTGGTTTTGTTGCCCCAGAAGTTCAAGGAAGACAAAAAAGTCCAATGCCACAAGTTTTTGGAATATTGGCTGTAATAATAGCTGTTCTCGGTGTATGCTTCGGTTTATTTGGTCTTTTAACTGCTAATTCGTCATTAGCGATGTATGAAGAAATAAGTGGAGAAACCAGTATTCTTATTACGGTTTTAGTATGGATCATCCCAATTCTTGGCATCGTCGCTTCTGTCGTTTTTGGTTATGCAGGTTTGGAGCTTTATAATTACAAGAAAAGAGCAATATTTGTTGGTTTAGGCGCAGTTGGAATTAGTCTAATCGCCGATCTTCTTGAAACATTTGTTCAGGCTCAGATGGTGGCAAATGGTGCGGAAAGTTCTGATGCAGGGTTATTCGTTGGCGGTATAGGTCTAGCATTCACATTATTATGTAATGGGTGCTGTGCAATGCTACTATTAATCCCATTACTGGCCAGCCCTCAAGATTTAGAGTGATTATTTTAATTTCTCAAGATCTACAAAATCTCCTATACGTTCATTTACATCGGAAAGAATGCTTTCCAATGCTTCTTTATTTCGACCCTCAGCACGCATTACTAGTATCGGTTCTGTATTACTGGGCCTACACAAATACCACCCATCTTCATATCTAACTCGAATACCATCAACAGTTGATTTCTCCATATCTTCGAAAGCAGCTAGAACTGCTGACATTGTTGCCTCACGCTCCCCCTTGAGAGGTACTTTTCCTTCGTCAGTCGTAGGATATTCAGGCATAAAATGGAATCTTTCTGAAAATTGTTGACCACCTTCATTGGGCGATTTTTCATCTCCTACTATTTTTAGTAAACGAGCGGCACTATATATCGAATCATCAAAACCATACCAATCATCATTCATGAAAAAATGTCCTGACATTTCCCCAGCAAATGGAATATCTGGATGTTCTCTTAATTCAGTTTTCATGAAAGTATG
>TARA_B100001113_G_scaffold345349_2_pt1 | contig 10762 bp, 8 predicted proteins | sample TARA_B100001113 | Tara Oceans TARA_B100001113 (sample SAMEA2622402) | marine metagenome | biome: marine biome (ENVO:00000447); feature: deep chlorophyll maximum layer (ENVO:xxxxxxxx); material: "saline water (ENVO:00002010), including plankton (ENVO:xxxxxxxx)" | depth 50 m | reverse complement strand
AAATCTGGGGTGACACTGGCGTCCCACTCCAACACTTTGGTGCCGTTGGCATCGAGCACTTCCAGGCCGTCGTCACCATACTGAATCCACGTGTCGCCGTTTGAGGACCGAAGGACTTCCATCACCTCGATGGACGCGTCGGGGAGGATGTCGGGCAGCCAATTGTTGTTGATCGCGTCCCATCGAACGATGCCTCCGCTTCCTTCGGTGTTCCACCATTGTCCCGACACGGCGCTGGCGACGATGATGTCGCCCATGCGTCCCATGCCAGCGACGTCGAGCCCACCTTCGTTGAGGTGGACACCGATGTCGAGGTAATTCACCGCGGAGGTGAAGTCGCTGGTGTCGATGCGGTAAATCCGATCGGACGCTGTGCGTTGGTTGTAGTGCAACACGTCGCCGACCATGATGAGATCGTACGGGTCACCGTTGTCGTAGTAGAGTCCACTGGATTTCTCAATGTCCACCAGTTCGGTCGCGTTGATGACGTCGATGAGTTGGAAACCGTCGTCACCGCCCACCCACAGGGTGTTGGCTTGGGTGCCTCCAACAAGGCCGGTGATGCCGTTGGTGTCAAGAACGCCGCTGGATTTCCACAGGCTCAACCATGCTCCGTTGACCATGTCCCAGCGTGCCACTCCAATGCCGTCCATGCCAATGTAGGCTACATCGCCGACCACGGCCACAGGTGCGTTGTCTGCTGCCAGCGTTTCCCAGGTGTCAACCACCGAAAACGAATTTTGGGCGATGACGCCGACGCCGCTGAGGGTGCCTCCGAAGATGTGGGTGCTGTTGTGGCCGAGGGAATAGGTCGCCCAGTTGGGCATCCCGTCGTATACAGTAAGGCACTCGTCGATGTCTAGCCCGCCTGACGAGTCCAGTTGCCACCTGCACACGCCGAGGTTGGTGGCGGCGTACAGGTACGAGCCCAAATCCATGAATTCGAGGTGCTGGCCGGGCCGCTCGTCCCAATTTCGGCCGCCTGGGACGGTGTAAGCGCTGCTTCCGTCCCACAGAATCGCGCCAGATTGGGTGCCGATGGCGAGTTCTGCAGAACCGCGGACGTTGGTCACGGACACGCTGTAAATGTCGTCGCTGGGCAAGGCGCCTCTCGCGCCATTTCCGTTTCCGTCGAGCAGCGGTTCGAGGAGTTCTCCGCTCGCGAGGTCGATGCGTACCACACCGTAGCCGTACAGGCCGTAATGGAGCACGCCTTGGAATTCTGCAATTGAGGCGTAGAAGGATTGGTCGATGCCGGTGCTGCCCCATGAGGTCTGCCATGCAGGGCCGCCGTCCAAATCGAGCCGAAGTAAGCCTCCTTCGCTGGCGAGATAGGCGGTGCGGTTGTGGATCGCCACTTCGCCTGTGGCGTCCGCGGGCACGTCGCTGGTCGTGCCGCTTTCCCATGGCGCGTTGCCGTTGGCCAGGTCCGTCAAATTCCAGACGCTGACGCCTCCGTCTTCGTGTGTCATCACGACGTCCCTCTCGTCGACAGCAAGGCCAACGATGGCGTTCCAGCTCGGATCTCGCGTGTATTGTTGGAGGCTACCCGCCGCGCTGTCGATATGAGCCAAACCGTGTTCCTCGGTGGCCACCCAGAGGGCATCGGCCGTGGCGACCATCGCGGTTGGCACTCCAACGATCTCCGTGGAACCGGTCCAGCGGCGCTGCGTCGAGTTGTACACGGCCACAAGGTCGTCGCCTCCGACGTGCACTTCGTCGCCATAGGCCGCCACCGCGGTCATCTCTGAGATGGGAGGGCTGGTGGCCAGGACGAGGTCGTTCTGAACCATCGGGGTTGCGGCTGGTGCCATTCTGAGGAAGGTCCCGGTGCCATCTCCGACGAGGAGGGTGTGATTGCTTGGCGCTCTTGCCCCTCCTGCGGGCCACCCCATCATCACGGGCACGTCCCCTCCAAGGCCGGCGTCCGAAAGGTCGGCAGGACCATTGTGGGTGGTGAAGACGCCTGAGTTGATGTCATAGCGTTGAATCGATGCGCCGGCGAGCACCCACAACTCGTTGCCAATGACCTCGAGGCCGTTGATCTGGTCATCGGCCAACCAATTCGCACTGGACCATGTTGCTTGCCAGAGGTTGAGTTGAGGATTGTAACGCCCAATGCCCGCATCGTCCGAAGCGAACAGAATCTGTCCGCCCATCTGCACCATGTGGGTGATGACGTCAGAGTGGAGCACGTTGGCCGTGGTCCAAATCGTGGACGTGCTTGATCCAGGGTCGTAGCGAATCACACCATCGCCGGCAAGGCTGACGTGAATCAGCCCATTGAAGACCTCCATCGCGAGAATTTCAGCGCTGGCAGACATGGGGAAGGTGTTCGTGGTGCACCCCGACAAAACCGACCATGTCCCGTCGGTTGAACGTTCGTGCAGGCACGCGTCTCCAACGGCGATCACGTTGCCGCTTGCGTCGGTGGCCAAGCGCTGAATGGGAGCGTTGTTTCCAACGGTGCTTTCGTTGAGAGGAAGGGGCGCTAAGGCACCGGTGTCAAGGTCCAATGCATGCATGGCATCGGTACCAAGCACGAGGACTTGGCCGTGGCTCACGTCTACTTCCAAATCCACGATGGTGACGACGTCGGGGATTTCGACGATGTCGATGGTCGGAGGGGACATGGCCGCATCAATGACGAGAACGTCGTCGTCCACGGCCAACCACAGACGACCGTCGTCCGGGTGGACGGCGCTGGCTTTGGGTTCGAAGGACAATGGTTTGAGTGACACCGTCGGATCTGCTGGGGCCAAGGCTTGAATCACAAGGTCGGTGACGGTGGCCCCTCCCGGCAAGGTCCAACTGGACGAGAGTCCGCTGGTTGAGGTGCGTCCCATGAAAGGGTCGCCGCCGTCGAGGTCCAGGGTTTGCCCCATCCATCCTTCGTTGCTCAAATCGAGGAGCGCTGAGCCAACCGATCCACCCGCAATCATCAGGGGAGAGTCGATGATCATTCCATCAGCGCCGGAAACGCGGAGTTGGAAAGAGACGTTGTCTAGGGTGGCGCCTGGGGCGAAGGTCAGGTTCCAATCCGCGCTTGCAGGTTGGATTCCGTCAGGCGAGCTGGCATCCAGCGTGACCCAGCCGGTGTCTTCGCTTCCGTTCATCGGCCAGACGGTTCCACCAACGTCTTCGTGGGCCATGGCGTTTGGCATGATGACCGGTGTTGCCAGACTGAGGAGCATGAGTGCAACAAGTCCAGTTGCATGCAGCCGCACGCCACTGGAGACCGCTGCCATGCGTCCTACCATGTTTGCTTGGTCTTCGTCGCAGGTATAAGGAGTCGGTTTGCATGTTTAAACAAACATCAACCCGGAACGCGCTTAGTCCCTCATTCAAGCATGCGCAGATGCCCGTTTTCATCGACTCCCACGAGACGGATGGTTGACGTTCGTCCACTGATCGCGTTTGGGGAACCGGTTACTGTGACGACCTTCTCTCCGGGGTGCATTTGCCCAGCATCGACCATCGCCTTCACGGCCGCACCGACGGTGTCCCGTGAACGCGGCTGTTCTTCGACCAAGTGTCCGCTGACGCCAGGGAGCATCGTGGTACGTCGTAGTGCACGCATCCGGTTGGTGATGGCCAGAATGGGACGTTGTGGACGGTGGGCAGCCATCAAACGGGCGGCACTGCCGTGCCGTGTGGCCACAATGAGCCGGGCAGCCCCTACGTCTGCGGCGAGTTTGACCGCTGCTCCGGTGATGGCTCGGGTGCTTCGGAACATCGCCAGCGCGGGTGGACTTGGAAGTCCGTCGATGGCCATGGACGCACGTTCAGCAATTCGAACCATGGTCGAGACAGCCTCAACGGGGTAGGCTCCCGTGGCGGTTTCTCCTGACAGCATTACGGCACTTGTGAACTGGCGGATGGCCGTGGCCACGTCGCTGACCTCCGCCCGCGTGGGGCGCGGATGATCCACCATCGATTCCAACATCTGCGTGGCCACGATGACCGGCTTCCCTCGTGCGAGGCACATGCCAATGATTCGTTCTTGGGCCGCAGGCACCTCCTCGAGCGGAATTTCCACACCCAAGTCGCCCCGGGCGACCATCACGACGTCAGAAGCATCAACGATGGCATCGAGGTCCGTGAGGGCAGCAGGGTGCTCGATCTTGGCGACGACCCATGTGTGCAGGCCCGACTCAGCGATGATGCGGCGTGCTGGCTCCAAATCAGCCGCGCTTCGGACATAAGAAACGGCCACGAAGTCCACGCCGTTGGCAAGCGCGTGTTTGAGGCACGCCTCGTCTTTCTCACCGATGGCCGGAAGGGAGACCATGGTGCGGGGGACGTTGATTCCTTTTCGCTCGCTCAGATACCCCCCGTCGAGGACCTGCGCAGTCACGGTCTCGCCCATGATGGATTCAACTTCCAGCCGGATCAACCCGTCTGCGAGAAGCACAGGATCTCCGACTTGGAGCTCTTGGGCCAATGAAGCGTAGGGCACAGGAAAAGCAAGGTTGCTGACGTCCTCCGCCCTTTCTTCTCCGCAACACAAGGTCACGCTGGTGCCACGCTCCAGGTGGGCGGTGCCAGGAAATCGACCGAGACGGAGCTTAGGGCCAGGCAGGTCGGCCAAGACCCCAAGCGGGCGGCCCGAGGCTTCCTCAGCGGCCCGCAGACGTTCGATGGTGGCCGTTTTCGAGGGCAGATCACCGTGCGAATAGTTCAGACGAGCCACATCCAGACCGGCTTTCAGCATGGCCACGAGGGTCTCCTCGTTGTCACAGGAAGGTCCGATTGTGGCGATGACGCGTGACCTGTGCACAATCAACAACCGCCTGCGACGGTTCTTCAACGGTCCTCCGTAGGCGAGCGTACCAACCGGAATTGGCGGTGTGCGGAGCCACACCACAGAAGGCTCAAACCGGGGCGTGTCGCCGAGGGCCCCGAGGAAGATGGCAGAAGCATCGCGCGAGGAGCGCCTCAAGCGGGAAGCCTTGGAGTACCACGAGGCTTCGCCCCGTGGAAAAATCAAGGTCGTGCCCACCAAGCCTCACGCTACGGCGCACGAACTTTCTCTGGCCTATTCACCGGGCGTGGCCTACCCGTGTCTGGAGATCGCGGGACGTCCTGAGGACGCCTACCGCTACACCTCCAAAGGGAACCTCGTGGCCGTGATTTCCAACGGCACGGCCGTGCTTGGTCTTGGTGACATTGGTGCCTTGGCCAGCAAACCCGTGATGGAGGGGAAGGGTCTGCTGCTGAAGACCTTCGCCGACATCGACGTGTTTGACATCGAAGTCGACGAGACGGACCCCGAACGCTTCATCGACACCGTGGTGGCGATCTCGAAAACCTTCGGGGGCATCAACCTCGAGGACATCAAGGCCCCTGAATGCTTTGAGATTGAGCGACGCATCGCTGAGGCGACCGACATCCCAGTGATGCATGACGACCAGCACGGTACAGCAATCATCTCAGCCGCCGCGCTGATCAACGCATGTGAACTGCAAGGGAAATCCATCGAGGACGTCAAGGTCGTCGTCATCGGTGCTGGCGCCAGCGCCATTGCATGCGCCAACCACTACGTGGCCTGCGGCGTTCGACGCGAGCACATCACGATGTGCGACAGCAAGGGCATCGTAACGAGGTCGCGTTTGGACGCGGGGGAAATCAACGCCTACAAGGCCCCCTTTGCCCAAGATAGGCCGGCCGGCGACCTCAGCGATGCGCTGGTTGGGGCTGACGTCATGCTCGGCTTGTCCCGTGGAGGATTGGTCACCGGTGACATGGTGGCGAAAATGGCTGAACGCCCAATCGTGTTCGCGTTGGCCAACCCCACGCCCGAAATCTCGCCCGACGAGGTCAAGGCGGTCCGCGAAGACGCCATCATCGCAACCGGGCGGTCCGATTACCCAAACCAGGTCAACAACGTGCTTGGGTTCCCCTACATCTTCCGAGGTGCGCTCGACGTTCGAGCACGCGACATCACGCAGGGGATGAAAATGGCCGCTACCCGCGCCTTGGCTGAACTCGCCAGAGAGCCCGTGCCGGACTACATCTCAGAAGCCTACGATGGACTTGAGATGCACTTTGGTCCTGAGTACATCATTCCCAAGCCTTTCGACCGCCGGGTGCTCATTTGGGAAGCCAGCGCGGTCGCTGAAGCGGCCGTGGAAGAAGGCGTTGCGGGCCTGTCGCCCGACGATTTCGATGCATTGCAGTACCGAGAGGAACTGGAAGGACGCCTCGGCCAAAGCTACGCGCTGATGCGCAGCGTGATCAATCAGGTTCGTGGCCGAGGGAAGCGGATTGTGTTCCCCGAAGGAGACCAAGAGCGCGTGCTGCGTGCCGCGGCTCAATTGTCTGATCAACAGATTTGTCACCCCATCCTCTTGGGCCCGCCCGACCGTATTCGCCGCCGCATCGAACACCTTGGTCTAGAGTTTGAGCACACCATCGTCAATCCGAGAAAGGACGAGCGACGAAAAGGCGTCTACGCGCCAGAGTTGGCCAAGCAACGGGCGAGGAAAGGCGTCACGCTTGCGGACGCAGAACGGCTCCTGAAGAGCCGCCCATACTTCGGTTCGAGCATGCTGAAGGCCGGCGATGCCGACGGCATGGTAGGTGGCGTGGGGCGAACCTACGCCGACGTATTGAAGCCCGCAATTCAGAGCCTCGGAACGCATCCAGAGGGCCACTGTATCGTCGGATGTTACGTGGTGTCCGTGGCAGGCCGCCTCATCATTCTCGCCGATGCGACCGTCAACATCTACCCCGACCAACGCACGTTGGCTGAAATTGCCGTCCAGACCTCGAAGGTGGCTCGACGCTTCGGCCTTGAGCCCCGTGTGGCCATGCTTTCTTTCTCCAACTTCGGTAGCAACAGGGAACAGCGCAGCACGCGCCTCGAAGAAGCGGTGGCGACGGCACGAGAGTTGGACCCGACCCTGCTTATCGACGGGCCCATGCAGGCGGACACCGCTCTGGACCCCAGAGTCCAAGCCGAGTATCCCTTCCTGAATTTCGAAGGGCCTGCCAACGTCTTGGTCTGCCCCAACCTTGCCGCTGCGAACATCGCATACAAGCTCCTCGAGAAATTGGCGGACGCGGAAATGATTGGCCCCATCCTCGAAGGCACCACTTTCCCGGTGCAGATCGTCGCACGGAACGACGAGGTGCGGGACATCGTGAACATGGCCACACTGTGCGTGGCCGAGGCGTGCCGCGGAGACTCCTACTGGGAAACCTTGCGCTCCTCGTCTTCTTCGTAAACGGCACCGTCTTCCCACGTCACCGTTGGACGCCTCGGGCGCCAGATGGCGCCAGTGACAAATCCGGCCACAAGTCCGCCAAACAGCAGGTTGGCCCATCCTTCCAAGGCGTAACCGCCGAATCCCCGCAACACCGGGATGAGAAAGGACGGGACAACGCCGATGAGCAACGTGCACATGACCTCAACACGGAGGTTGGCTGAGCGATCGGCTTGCTGCGGTACAGTCCGTGGCGGGCCCTCGCGTACTGGGCTAAGCACCAAGCGCAGCACTGTGCCCGGAAGGCGGCGGTCCATGGGGACGGAGGACGTGGCCGTGGCCGTGGTTTTGTGAGGGTGGACTTCGATGCAGGCCAGTTGGTCCATCAGCGGCCCGTGGGCGGAGCGCTCACGGGGCCGACCGTCCATCGGTGCGCCTCGATGGTTGGAGAATGGGGCGTCTGCCAGGATCTCGAGAACCCCCGGCAGTGGATTCAACGCACCTGCTTCGCGGGCTCGCTTCCACTCTGCCAAACTTGGAGGTCGGACCTCCAGATGGTCAGGCACATGGGCTCGTAGCGCGGCGCAGGTCTGTTGCAAGAGTGCAGCATCAACGCCTTCATGCGGCGCCTGGGTGGCTGGGCCGTCCTGATTGGAAAGTTGAGTGACGTCGGCTGCGCTGAGGGGCGTTTTGAGCACGAAGAATTCTGGAACACGGACTTCGTGACGCGGCCGTTGGCTGGCGTGAATCCATCCACCCCTGTCGTCGCCGACGTAGGTCGTGCCCGGGTCCACCTTGACGAAGGTCAAGGGGCCGACCTGCACCTCATCACGCCCCGTGGAGCGTGGCTGCCACCGCGTCGTACCACGCCATTCCGGCGGTGTGGTCACGGAGTTGGTCAAATTGCGGATAATCAGCGCAAGAGCGCATGTAGCCGTAGGCTGCGAGATCGACAAGATCAGGAGCCTCGCCGCCGAAGAAAGGTTGGCCGTCGAACGCGTCGGTAAATTCCCCAAGCAGGTCGTGCCAGCGTTGTTTTGGCGTTCTCCCGTCAGCCTTAACGCGCTTTTTGGCGATGATGCCCCACATCACAGGAAATCCTGCCCAAGCATAGAGGCGCTTGGAAAACCAGTTGAATTTCTCGACTTTGGAAATGCGTCGTGTGGTGGAGAGCGCTGAACCCAGGCTGCCGTACAGCAAAGGTACCGTGGCCTTGGACAAATGGGTGTCCACCCACGTCATCCATTCGTTTTGCCTCGCGTCCTCGGCGTTGTACAATCCGCCGTTGTTGTACGTGGCATCGATGTGTTTCATGATCGGCGTGGAGTCGACCACCACGGTTCCATCGCCTTCCTTCCAAACAGGCACTTTGCCCCAGTCATCGGCAAAGGCGATTTCCTTCTTCACGCGGAATGGGTTGACCTGTACCAAGGTCACGGGCATGTCCAGGTGACGAATGAGTGCTCGCACCTTCCAGCAGAAGGGGCAGGTGTGGTAGATGTGGAGCGAGGCCCCCATGGACCCCGCTGCTGGCGCCGTGCTATCAAGCCTGTTCATTGACTTCATCAGGATTCCACCCGGGCTGCCAGAACGCCAAATCGTCGAGCCACATCAACCACGCTTCATCGCCCCCGTTGAGCAAACGGTAAGCTCGCCGTTCTAGCCCGAGGTGCCCTGCATCATCTAGCGTCCCGTCGGTGTTGGCTTCGCGCCATTCCACTTGGAGTTCCCTTACCCGCATTCGGCCGGCTTGCGGCTGGTCGAAGTGGCGCTCACAGACCTCACGCAATGCGGCCAGCCAAGCACGCGTGTCTCGACGAAGCGGAGGATTTCGATCCTCGTGGCGGGACCGTCGTCTCCACGGCAAACGCCAGCCCATGGTACTGGTTCGGACCGACCTGCTTTGAGGTTGTCCAGCGAAGAACCCATGCAGCAGCGGCTCATGAGCGGTGCATGGGGCGCATCACCGTCCACCTCCACGGCCGCCCAAAGGAGCGGTCCATGGGTGCGGCCATCGACCTGTACGCCACCCGGCTGCGCCAGCGCGGCGTTCGCGTCCAAATCCACCCTGCCAAGACCTCGGTCGAGACGTATCTTGCCTCGCTCCCAGAGGACACTGAGCGCATTCTGCTCGACGAGGTTGGCGATGCTCCCGACAGCCTTGCCTTTGCCGATATGGTACGTGCATGGGGGTTGTCCAGCGAAGACATGCACCTGATGGTCGGTCCTCCTGACGGCTGGGGGAAGGCGGGAACAGGTGTACCAAGGCTGTCGCTTTCATCGCTGACCATGCCGCATGAACTCGCCAGCGTGGTGTTGCTTGAGCAACTCTACCGAGCGACCGAGATTCACCGTGGGGGAGCCTATCATCGTGGGCGCGTCGAGGACGAAGAACGGACTTGAAAGCCGACGCCCTACACGGCCCACCGTGGGCCCCCTCTCCGACGACGCGACCTTGGTTTGGGTCCTCTTGGGCTTGCTGAGCCTGATTGGACTCCTGTTGGTCCGTTTATCTCGCCAGCAACCGTTTCCAGAACCGTCGTTTCGTTACGGTGCAACCTTGCTTGTGATCGCCGCGTTGCTCGCCATGGGGACCGCCGCTCCCCGACCTTTGGGCGTGGATGGTTTGCTGGCGCTGCTAAGCGTGCTCGGTGCTTTTGGTGTTCTTGCCGGCCTCACCCACATTGTTCGTACCCGCAGAGACGTGATCGTGGCGCCTCTGTCCGGCTTCTTGTTGTGCGTCGGCATTGGGGGCCTCATGGCTCGCACGTGGTCCTCATTGAGCACCGCTGAGCAATGGGTGGATTTCTTGGCCCTGGTTCTGCTTGGGATTGGCCAAACCTACCTTGTGTTCAGGGGCCTGTTGATCGGTAAATTGCCGCTCGCATGGAGTCAGGCGGGCATGGTAGCGCTCCAACGCGGGGCCCTTTCCGGGGAGCGTGGGGCCATCGCATGCTTCGAACGTGGATGGGCCACGGATGAGCCGCATCTGAATCCGATGGCCTACCTCGCGCTTCAGCGCATTCATGCAGCGCTCGATCAACCTCAGCAAGCCGGAGAGTGGGAAGCGTCCTTGGTGTCCTCTGGCGGTGAAGGTGCCGTTGCCCCGGCATGGATTGAAGCCGTTGAAAGCGCCATCCTTCACGTGGTGCCGGATGCACGCCAGCGGTGGCCAAACCGCGAAGAAGCATGAGCAACAAATACAGTGACTTATATCACAGCACGTCGATTACTACTCATGGCAAAGGAGCGTCTCACCGGCCGATGGGTGTGGATGGCCCTTGTGGCTTGGTTCTGTGCGAACCTCCTTTCTCAGTCCCTGTACATGGGCCGCTACGGTCTGCCCTACGACGCTCAACTGCTCTTCGAAGGCCTCGGCCCCCTATACGTGCCCTTGCTCGTGGCCGAAGGCCTCCTCTGGCTGGTCGGCGCAGGGTGGCTGATTCATCGCGGCGTGCACCGGTTCACCGCTGTCAAAAAGGGCAGCACCGTAGCGTGAAGGCTCGATGGCTTGAAGGGCCCTCAGTGGGTTTTCTCCTCACATGAACGCGGAC
>TARA_B100001113_G_scaffold9899_1_pt1 | contig 10764 bp, 3 predicted proteins | sample TARA_B100001113 | Tara Oceans TARA_B100001113 (sample SAMEA2622402) | marine metagenome | biome: marine biome (ENVO:00000447); feature: deep chlorophyll maximum layer (ENVO:xxxxxxxx); material: "saline water (ENVO:00002010), including plankton (ENVO:xxxxxxxx)" | depth 50 m | reverse complement strand
ATTTATAATAATAGGCAACCTCTAATATCGGTGACCTATGAATATGGTGAAATTCAATTGATTTTACCAATTAAGTATGATGGTGCTGTCCCAGACAATATCCTATTTAAGGTTTATTCTCAGGGGGATACAACACATCCGATTATTTCTATTTTGCAAGAAGCACCAAAAGAATTTCTTGCATATCTTCCCCAAGGAGTACTAGATATCCGTAATAATACAAATTTGATTAAAATAATTCCTCAAGATAAAAATTTTGACCCCATCAATGTACGTTTTGAAGGTGTTCAATTTGGTCGAATCGTTTTACCGCAAAAAACTATTCGAATAGGGCAGTTAATTGTATCTGGTTACACGCGATTAAATACAAATGATAGTACAATTTCGGGGGTAGATGTTTCAATTCAAAATTTTGATAATATCATTTATAAAACAAGCTCAAATGAGGCTGGATATTATCAAATAGCGGTCCCAGGAGAATATAGGTTTGCAGATTATTTACGCATAGTTGCAGGAAATAATTTAATTTTCAAGCCTTTTAAGAAAAAACTTGATTTTAAGAATAGCAGAAAATTGAAATTAGATATTGGTGTAGGACCCAGTGAAGATATGATTGAACCCTTATATATGACCAATAAAGAGAATGTGCATTTTCGAGATGGTCCTGAAATTGGTTCAGAAACTTTATTTCTTTTAGAGGAAGGAGAGATTATTTCTGTAGACCGAGTTACCCCAGGTGAATATTTTGGATCAATTGAAGTCGAGATTGATGGGAAAAAACGTGTAAAAATGGCTGGCTGGATAAACCGTTCTGATCTACGGTTAGTCAATATGCAGAATATCTATAACTTAGTTGATGAGAACTAAAATGATAAATAGAATCAACTTATTATATTCAATTTTGCTTTTTTCTTCTATTTTCGCTCAAGTCAAATTGGATGTAAATACAATTCCTACAAAGGTTGATATTTATTTAGATGGTGTGAATTTAGGTTCTTCACCAATAAGAAATGAAAGAATTACTCCTGGGGTACATAAATTTGAAATAAAGAAAAAGGGATATGCTCCGCTTACATATAGCCTTTTGGTAAACCCAGCCCAAGCTATAGAGCTAGACTTTTTTTTAAATCCAATTTATGAATGTAAGTTTGTAACAGAGGAAAAAAGTTTGATTTTTGAATTAAATGGTGAACACCAATGGGATGCACAAACTGTTCGATTAAGACTAGAAGCGGGGAGCCACAAACTGCGAGTTTTTAAGATTGGAGAAATAATTGATGAACAAATGATACTTGTAGATGAGCCAAAGAAGTATAATTATCACCTAAGAAAATCCCTAAATGGAGACTAGTGATTTTGAAAGTTTTATATATCCTATGTTCTTTACTTATTACTAAAATTATAGCTTTTGATCAAAATGAATCATACTTAGTTCTAAATCGTTTTGATGAGCCAATCTCTGGGATTGATGAATCTATAGCCGCGAATTTTGATAAAGCATCATTTAACTTTCAATTATATGATCAAGATATTTTTAACGATGTTGATAATGAGGAAAATCTTGCTGCAAAATATATGCAAAAAATTAAAGAACTAGGCAAAACCTATAATGTTAAATATGTTGTTTACAATACTATAAAGCATAATAATAATAGATTAATAATCGAAGGAATGCTTTTCAATACTAGGTCTGGTGGTCTTATAAGCAGAAGAAAAATTAATTTAAACAATTATGAAAATGGGAAGTTGAACGAGCTCAATCTTTGGTTTGGTAGTGCTATGAGTCAAATAAAAAATGAGTGGAGGGAAAAAAGAAAATCGATCCTATTTTCAGATCCAGAGAATATCGATTATGAAAAAACACCTTTGGGTGCAGCGCTTAGGAGTTTAGTTGTACCAGGTTGGGGTCAAGCCTATTCAGGAAATATGATATCAGCAGGTGTTTGGGGTGGGGTAGAATTTTCTCTAGCATTGGCATTTATTCTTAGCTACAACAATTATAATAAATCATCGAAGAGCTTTTTAAATAATTCAAAACTTTATGATGCAACTGATGATGAAAAAAAAGTATCGTATTATCGATCCTCAGCTGAAAAAGATTGGGACAATCATGTCCTGTATAGTAAAATAGCAATTGTCTTGGCTGGTACAACATTTTCAGGATGGATATCAAACAGTGTACATGCATGGGTTTTTGGCCCAAGACCATATACAAATATATATCAAAAAGGGAGACCAACTATACAATCTTCTGCAGGGTAGTGTGTGAAACCCCGGTTACATCTAATATTATCTTTTTATTTAGTTTTTAGTTCTTGTACTATTTATGAAAAGTTATTTGATAATCCAGTAGATTTTAAAGCTAATGAAGAAAGAGGGATTAGCGCTCCTACTCTTGTCTTCTATCCAAAAACACAAACCGTTTCCCAATCTGATTCTGTAATTATTGGTTCATATATAGTATTCAAAGAAGATTCGACAAAACCATTTTCGGGTTCTCATATACAAATTTTATTTCCAAATGATTTATTACAATTAGATACTATTCTTCCTGGTCTATTTATTACTGACACAAATAAATCCACACCTTTATTTACATATACCTATAACAATTTTAACGAGATTGATATTTATACCTATTTCCTAGATACATTAAAAAGAGATATAGAAGGTACAGGCCATATCGCAGATATTATTTTCAATCCTTTAGGTTCTGGAAGTGATAGTATTTATTATAATTTGCAAAACTGTCTTATTATAGATTATGAAGAAAACCAGGTTGATATAAATGGCTTCCGCGGTGCAGAAATAATAATTCAATGAAAACCAAATTTGTTTTCTTATTTATTTTTTGTTTTAGCTATGGGCAGGAACTATTGAATGAGACCTTTGACAACGTTTCAAGTTTCCCATATAACGGTTGGGAATTTATTCCGCACCCAGATGATTATCCGGCTTACACAGGAGAATGGAAGATTAATACCTGGAATTCTGAATTTAACACAAGTCCTCCCGCACCAACGTATTACTGGGGACCAGCTCAGTCTGGAACAGAAACCTTTAATTACTATAGCGGACATTATATGTATTCGCCTATCATAGATGTTAATGATACGACTAATGTAATTGTTAGATTCCAAATAGCCCTTGATGGGTTTCCATCAGATGCACACTATAATGGTATGAACATTGAATATAGTAGTGATGGCAACAATTGGATACGAGTTTTAAACTATGAAATAAGTAGTGGTAGTGGGGATCAAGTCGATATATATCCAAGGACTGAATCCTTTTATGCTACAATGAGTCAGACATTGCAAATAAGATGGGAGACCTATGGGTCAAATTCCTATTATATCGATAACTGGCATGTTGATAATGTAAGAGTTGATGCTGTACAATCAATTGAGGATGCCTCAATTTTTTCCAGTAATGAAGATTCTCAAAAAGCAATACCTGGTGATACTATTTCATTGGCATTTCAACTACCAAATAATCCAGATCCAGGTTCTCCCTTTGTATTAATCAATTCAAGTGATGAAGTAGTTTATAGCAATTCTTTGAATAATTATATTGTTAAATATATAGTTCCGGAAGATGCAACCGATGGGCCGATCTCTTTTGTAATCGATTTTACATCAGATGGCATAACAGCCCCAACATGTAGAAAAACAACAGACAATAGTAATGTTCTTATAGATGTAACTGGACCTGTATCTCCAACAATAACAGATAATATACTATCTGTAGGGGCTGATGGCGTACCAGAAATTTGGAGTTCCACTGATAACGAGGTTCAGGTTGATGTGATAGTACCGCAGGATACCACAGTTATAGCGTTTGATTATGAAACTGGTAATTCTTTATCATTTAATGGTGTCAGTAGTTTTGTTACTATACCAATGCGTAACGATTATCGCGTTGATTATAATTTCACCTTTGAAACTTATATAAATGTAAGAAGTTCTGAAAATTTTGAAGGATTTCTTGATTTAGGTAATTATGATGAGGGAGCAAGTCAATATGGTTTTGGTGCATTTTTATACTCAGGAGGATGGAGGTTTTATTTAAGAACTGAGCAAACTGCATTCGCTGATATTCAACATGTGGTTGCCTCAGCTCCGGTAGATACATGGGCACATTTTGCTGTGACATTTGGAGGAGGTACTCTCAAATTGTATAGAGATGGAATTCTTGTTGATTCAAAAAATGGCTATGACGGGCCAGTTGATTGGAGTGGTTTTTCAGGTGATCTTATTCTTGGCCGTTTTGATTATGATCAGGGAGAATATAAATATTTTGATGGTATGATTGATGAAGTAAGATTTTGGAATGTAACTCGAAGTGAAAACCAAATAAAATCATATAAGACTATTGATTTAAGTGGTAATGAAGTAGGATTAATAGGGTATTGGAAATTTGACGAACCAGCTGGATTAAGTTCAAATGATTTAACTGATTTAAATAATTCTGCAAATATAACAAATGCTATTTTTGTACAGGATTCTGAATTCCGTTTTCAGGAAGAGGTATTAAATACAAATGCAATAATAGGTTCAAAGTTTCAGATATTATCAAAGATTTCAGATAATAATGATTTTACTGCAATAGGTGATAAGGTAGAAATTTTAGAAGTACCACCAGGTCTAGGTATTTTATCATTAACCGCGCCTGCTGACTCTTTTGAAACAATACCAGATTTTGGTCATCTCAAAAATGCGGAATTTTCTGCAAGGCTTTTTGATGAAGCTGGGAATTATGCAGATGGTAATACAAGTACAACTACTTTGGAAATTGACATTGAGGCGGAAAACCCAAACATAGTCAGTATTACATCGGATAATACATTTCCTCATTTAGCAAAAACAGGAAATGAGATTACTATATCTATGACATATCCAGAAAATGTTGCTATTCCAGATATAACACTCGATGGTAATAATACGGATGAGTCAAGTGTCTCAGAAACGCAGTTCCAATCAAATTATACTTTTAATGGTACAGAGCCTGAAGGACAAATTAATACTCTACAATTTACGGTTACTGATTATTTAGGTAACAATGGAGTCTATACTGGTGGATCAATTGGTAATGATGCTACCACTGTAAAATATGACAGGACAATACCAGGGCTAGATAATGTAACTATCGGTTCGAGTAATGATAATATTAAGTGGGCTATGGTAGGTGATACAGTAACAATATCAGCGCTAGGATCAGAAGCTATTTTAAATAAAACTACAAGCATACAAGATCAAGAAGCAGAAGTTTCAAGTGTAGATAGCTCACGATTTAATTCTCTATATAAATTCTCAGAATCAGATAATGAGGGCCCAGTATATTTTACTATAAGTTTTTCTGATTCTGCAGGTAATAGCGGTAATGATGTTTCTAATTCTACAGATCAAAGTTGGGTTGTCTTTGATAAAACCCCTCCTGAAGACTTCACTACAGGTATTGTATTAACAGCCGGTGGGAATGAAATAACAGATGTTTGGAACTCTACAAATACAAGCATCAATATATCGATACCCATTGTAGATAATGACACTACATTGATTAATGGAAAGATCCAAATTTTGGCTAAGATAGGATCAAATGGATGGGAAGCATTAGGAAGTGTTTTCCAAATTAATCAAATAGATTCAGGTACTAATAAAATTGTAACAATAGCCGAATCTGATATTGAATCCATTACTGGTTTTGTTGAGTTAGATACAATAAGATTTAAGGCAGTTTTATTTGACAGACCTGGTAATCAGAAACATGGAGTTGTTAGTGCAAGTAAACTTGTGATAGATCAAATAGCTCCCAGCATTTCTCTAATACACATTCATTCAAACAACACAGACACAACAAGAGCAAAAGTGGGTGATCAAATAAAACTAAGTTTTATTGCTGATGAAATAATCAGTACACCAGCAATAAATATATCAAGTAATCAAGCAAATGTTGTTAATCCAGAGGGCTTAAATTGGGAAGCAACATATATAATGGCAGCTAATGACCCTGAGGGAATAATTCAGTTTGAGATAGATAGCTATACAGATATAAGGGGAAACCCAGCAGATGGAACTACTTCTACTGATGATGAAAGCACTGTTGTTTTTGATAGAACAAAACCAATTCTTGATCTAGTTGAAGTTGTCACAAATAATGATTGGAATGATAAGTGGGCTAAGGAAGGCGAAAAGGGAATAATAAATATTAATTCATCAGAGGATCTATTGAGTTTAAATCTCATTATTAATAATAATTCTGTTACAGAGAACTGGATAGACCCTAGAACTATAAATCATGAATATACATTTTCTAATGTAGATGATGAAGGTCTTGTAAGTTTCCAAATCACTTTTTCTGATTTAACTGGAAATAGTGGAGATATAGTAGCTTCAACTACAAATGACAGCTATATAGTTTTTGATAGAACTGTTCCTGCAGATTTTACAGTTGGTACTGTTAATTCAACAGGAGGGAATGAGGTAGTTTCATTCTGGAATTCAACAAATACAGGTCTAGATGTAGTAGTCCCTATTGAAAGTGATTCCACATTAGATAATGGAAGAGTACAGCTCTTTGCAAAAATTGGGGAAAATACATTTGAGGCACTTGGTAATCATTTTTTCATAGATCCTGATGAAGTTGGATCAACCAAAGTGATTTCGATTGCAGAGAATGATATAAGATTAATAGTTGGTTTTGATCAAGAAGCAATTGTCACGATAGGAGCAACTATTTTTGATATTCCAGGGAATGAAACATCTGGGTCAGAGAGTTCAAGTCAAATAACAATTGAAGAGATTCCACCATCGATCAATTATGTATCCTACAAATCAAATTTTTCTGATACGACACTTGCTACAGTAGGCCACGAAATTTCTGTTACAATTAAAACGGATGAAAATATTCAAGGGCCAACAGTGACGATTTCCAACAACAATGCAAATACATTCTCTTTAACGGATAACAAATGGATCAGTAATTATATAATGCAAGACCAGGATGCTGAAGGAATAATTCCTTTTCAAATAAATGAAATATTTGATTTAGCTGGGAATCCAAAAGAAGGCACGTCTGTTACTACAGATGAATCCATCGTGATATTTGATAATACAAAACCGACATTAGACATTGTTAGAATTATATCAAACAATCCGGATTCAACTTGGGCGAAGGTTGGTGACAGTATATTTGTTACTTTTATTTCAGATGAATTATTAACTCAACAATCAGTAACTATATCAAGCCAAACAGCAGTCATATTTGACCTTGGATCTGAGAAGTATTTGGCTAAATATGAAATGAAAAACGATGATCTTGAAGGTGAAATAAATTTTGAAATAGTTGTCATAGATTCTGTTGGCCTTGAAAGTGAAGTGGTTTCTGAAACCAGTAATTCTTCATCAGTAATTTTTGATAAAACCTTGCCGATACTAAACAATGTGAGTATATCATCTACAAATGAAAACAATAATTCTATTGCCATAACAGGAGATGACATTATTCTATCATTTACATCTATTGAGCCATTAATTTTTGATTCAATAATTGTAACAATAGCAGATAAACCGGCGACTCTATCTCAGGATGGTGATACTTTTCTTGCAACAATAAACATCTCTGGCAATGAACCAGGGGGCATTTTATCCTACACTATAAATTTTCAAGATAGAGCATCAAATCTAGGCACTCAGATTACATCAACAACAGATGATAGTTATGTTAACCACGATATTGTTCCTCCAGAATTATTGGCAGTAACCATTTATTCTAGTAATGATGATACTACATGGGCTAAAGAAAGTGATACTATTTATGTGAGGTTTAACGCAAATGAGCCATTGGATAATTTAAACATCATAATTTCTGGTGCAGGTGCAGAACATTTTGATGATGGCAGTGCTTTTTATAGAGGATACCATATACTAGATGAAAATGATGAAGAAGGATATATAAATTTTAATATTGAGTATACGGATCTTGGCGGTGCAACTGGTCCAAGTGCGAACTCTCCTACAGACCAGAGCTATGTTAAATACGATAGAACAATACCAATTCTTAGTAATGTAAGGGTGGAATCAAATAATACACTTATAGATTCCGCAGGCATTGGTGACATTGCTTCGCTTTTTTTTACAGCTTCAGAACCTCAACGGGATGTAGAGGTAATTATATCAAGCTCAAATATTGACCAAGAGCAAACTGGTCTTCAATTTTTAGCAAATTATGAGTTGACTGCTGCTGATCCGGATGGATATCTTAATTTTTCAATTACTTTTATAGACTCTGCTGGGAACAGTACAGGGCAGGTAATGGTAACTGATGATGGTTCAAGAGTCTTATTTGATGGTACTTTACCAACAATGAGTCCCGTCTCTTTTCACTCAACCAATACTAATGATTCAGAACTTGCAATTGTAGGAGACACTCTAATTTTAGATTTTACCATTAGTGAACTTTTAAGTACAATATCAGTTTCAATTGCAGGAATAATAGCAGAAACAAACTTTATAGATGGAATTGTACCCATGTATCAATCAAGACGTATTTTAGATGGTAGTGAAGAAGAAGGACTTATTCCTTTCCAAATTACCTTTGCTGACCTTGTTGGGAATGATGGGGAATCGATTCTAACTACAACAGATGGAACTACCGTTTTATTTGATATAACACCACCAGCTGAATTTACACTGGACTCGTCTTATTCATCTGGTGGTAATGCAATACCAGGATATTGGAATTCATCAAATGATACTATATTTTTAAAAGCGCCATTATCTATTAATGATCAATCTTTAATTGGAGGAAAATTTCAGCCAAAAGTGAAATTTGGTGATAATGACTATTTAGATCTTGGGAGTGAAATTGAAATTACAACTATACCAGTTAATGGTAAGATTGTGTTAGGTGTTGACGAAGATATTTTTGAATCCATTGAAGGATATTCTGAGAATATTAACGCAAAATTTACCACTGTAATTAAAGATAGAGCAGGTAATGAAACATTAGGAGAAAGTGATAATAGAATAATTCATATTGATGAAGTTTTACCTGAGTTAGATCAATTAAGTATAACTTCCAATAATATTTTAGATTCCTATTGGGCTACTACATCAGATGTAATTACAATAACCTTTAATTCTAGTGAAGGAATAGTTTCTCCAATATCTGTTATTTATAGTGATACTATAACCCATTCGGCAAATGGGACTGGAACTGCATGGAGTGGTGACTATATTGTCAAAGAACAAGATATAAATGGATTAGTTACCTATACTGTTACTTTTTCTGATACGGCGGGAAATATTGGTGACCAAATAACGCAGACAACAGATGGGACATCAATTATAATTGATAACATACCACCAATAATTAACAGTTTATACGAGGGAGAAAATGGGGCAGATATTCCATATTATAGTTCTGGGGATACAATAACTTTATATTGGAATCAAGAAGATCTAACTAGCGGAATACGTGAATCATATTTTGCATTAGGTTCTGACTCAACCTTGACTGATATTGCTACATGGACATTCGGCAAAACCAATAATTATGGTGGGTGGAACAATCTTAATTTATTAAATAATCAAACATATTACGGAGGAGCATTTACCAGAGATTCAGCTGGGAATTTTTCTGATACTATTTGGGGTAATGGTATTACAATTGATACTGAAATACCTGATACAGGTTTAATTATTGATGGTTATTGGCTTATGGATTTAGACTATACACCTGATTCGACACAGCTTAGTTATAAATGGTCAAATTTTTCTGATAATATAGGTGTTGATTACTATCAGTTGGCTATTGGCACAGAGAATGATACTGTAAATATCATTGATTGGGTTAGATCAGACAATACTGATAGTATGACTATCCGAGGCCTAGAACTAGAAAGAAATATTTTATATAATACATATATTAAAGCAATCGATATGGCGGGCAATCAATCTAATGTGCAAAAAACTGATGGGGTCTATTTTGATAACACCTTACCAACGGTAAATAGAATTGATCCAGACTTTCTTGCAGATACTTCTCAATTTCTTTCTGCTTTATTTAATGACACTATTAACATCAAGTTTAACAGACCAATCTATAGTTATAACTTGAAGGCTAACGCTAGTATAGATACTGATTTTACTTTTGAACATAGTTATGATGATTCAGTAGTAACTATTACTTTAAATAACATACTACCAAGCTATGATACTGTTTCAGTCATCATTGATAGTGCAATAGCATATAATACTTTGGTTATTACTGATACTATACAATTCTATTCGCAACTCTGGGGTGATTTGAATAATGATTATGATATAACTATTGAAGATATACTATTATTTAATAAAAATTGGCCACAGACTGATCTTGGCCCATTTAATAGCGACCCGCCATATGTTAGACCTGCCCCAGATGGGATAAGTGATTTAACTGATTTATCTTCTTTTGCAAAAATGTGGCAGTGGAGATATTTTAGTCTTTCATTTGATACAACTAATTACTTGGTTCGCAAACAAAGTTATTTGAATATTACTGGTAAAGCGTCAAGCCTTTCAATTTTATCTCCTGATTTTTCAACAATGGGAGAGTTGCTAATTGGCAATACAAATATTGATCTTGAAAAAGTAAGCATATCAAATCTAAATGATGGTACGTTTATATTTAAGTCTTATGATCCAATTAATGACATCCTTCAATTTGCTTTTGCTAATAATAAAGGCATTGATTCAGTTATTACTTTAAGCATCACAAAAA